>ENA-OSIY01001998-OSIY01001998.1-marine-metagenome-genome-assembly--contig:-NODE-1998-length-10756-cov-5.578425_pt1 | contig 10756 bp, 8 predicted proteins | sample MGYA00237884_ERZ534233 | MGnify/ENA primary metagenome ERZ534233 (study PRJEB26412, sample SAMN06343840) | marine metagenome | isolation source: estuarine water | place: USA: Columbia River Estuary... | reverse complement strand
GAATTGCAATTAATGGTTTTGGCCGTATAGGTCGCAATGTTGTCAGGGCTTTATATGAATGCGGCCGTAATACTGATATAAAAATTGTGGCGATCAATGAGTTAGCCGAGCCAAAAGGCATTGCACATTTGCTTAAATACGATACGTCTCACGGGCGCTTTGGTTTTTCTGTTGATTTACAAGCAAAATGTCTGATTGTTGCAGGAGATGAGATCCTGTTACTCCAGCATGAAAACATTGCAGAGCTTCCATGGCAACAACTTGATATTGATTTGGTGCTTGAATGCTCAGGTGTGCATAATGATAGAGCCGCTGGCCAAGCGCATTTGGATCAAGGGGCCGCAAAGGTATTGTTTTCTCAGCCTTGTGGACCTGATATGGATGCCACCGTGATTTATGGGATTAATGATGATCAGTTGAAAGCTGATGACCTCATTGTTTCCAGCGGCTCCTGTACAACCAATTGTATTGTGCCTGTGATCCAAGTGTTAGATGAAGCATTCAACGTGTTAAGCGGCACGATTACTACCATTCATTCGTCAATGCATGACCAACAAGTGATTGATGCATACCATCCTGATTTGCGGCTGACCCGAGCGGCCAGTCAATCGATCATTCCTGTAGATACCAAGTTAGCGATAGGAATTGAACGAATTTTACCTAAATTTGCTGGTAAATTTGAAGCCATAGCTGTGCGAGTACCTACTATCAATGTTACAGCGATGGACCTCAGTGTCACGCTTGAAAAACAGGTATGTATTGATGAGGTTAATCAAGCACTTAAACAAGCCAGAGAAGGGCGCTTAGAGGGTGTTTTAAGCTACACTGAAGAACCTTTAGTGTCGGTTGATTTTAATCACGATCCCCATTCTTGTATAGTAGATGGTAGTCAAACAAGAGTGAGTCACAAACAACTAGTGAAAACCTTAATCTGGTGCGACAACGAATGGGGTTTTGCTAATAGAATGATTGATAATGCCATGGCCATGTTCAACACAGAAAAATAAAACTGAATTTAGAAATGATTATTTACAAGGTAAATTATGTCCATATTGAAAATGACCGAGCTTGATTTAGCCGGTAAAAGAGTATTAATACGCCAAGACTTAAACGTGCCTATAAAAGATGGTGTAGTGACCTCTGCTGCACGTATTATTGCTTCACTGCCATCTATCACCGCAGCTTCAGAACAAGGGGCCAAAGTGATGATTATGTCGCACCTTGGTCGTCCCACAGAAGGTGAATATGTAGACGAGTTTTCATTGCTCCCAGTGGTTAATTATCTTAATGAAAAAACCGATCTGAACGTACGATTAGCGAAAGATTACTTAGATGGTGAAGACGTTAAGGACGGCGAAGTGGTGGTGTTAGAAAACGTGCGTTTTAATGTCGGCGAAAAAGACGATGATGAGACCTTAGCCAAGCAATATGCAGCGTTGTGTGACATTTATGTCATGGACGCATTCGGTACTGCCCACCGTGCACAAGCTTCAACTCATGGTGTGGGTGAGTTTGCGCCAATAGCATGTGCCGGTCCATTACTGGTGGGTGAACTTGATGCATTAGGGAGTGCACTCAATAATCCTAAACGCCCTTTAGTGGCTATAGTGGGCGGCTCAAAAGTATCAACAAAGTTAACTGTATTGGATGCTTTATCAAAAATTGCTGATCAGTTAATAGTAGGGGGGGGAATTTCAAATACCTTTGTTGCAGCACGTGGCTATAACGTTGGCCGTTCGTTACATGAGGCAAATTTGATCCCAGAAGCGAAACGTTTAATGGACTCGTTAGATATTCCTGAAACAGTCGATGTGCGTGTTGGCAAAAACTTCTCTGAGTCAGAGCCTGCTGTAATAAAAGATGTCAGCGAAGTACAAGATGATGAAGAGATTATGGATTATGGCCCGCAAACAGCTGAAAACGTGGCAGCGATTTTAAAAGGTGCTAAAACTATTTTATGGAATGGCCCTTGTGGTGTATTTGAATTTGTTAATTTCGCTAAAGGCACAGAAGTGGTGGCTCGTGCGATTGCTGATAGTGATGCATTTTCAATAGCTGGTGGTGGTGATACATTAGCAGCGATTGATAAATGGAATTTGAATGATAAGATTTCTTATATTTCTACTGGTGGTGGTGCTTTCCTTGAGTTTGTTGAAGGTAAAGAATTACCTGCAGTGGCCATGTTAGAAGCCAGAGCGGTTAAATAATTAAACGACGTACAACCTAAAATATAATAACGAGAAGGGCTTAAGCCTTCGATGTATACCTTAAACTCTACGAGCCGTTATGCAAATCGGCTTTAACAAAATAAAAAAAGGATTATTGCACATGGTATTACAAGCCCAACACGATATGCTTGAAAAAATTAATAACCAAAATGGATTTATTGCTGCATTGGACCAAAGTGGTGGCAGTACACCTAAGGCTTTAAGTTTGTATGGTGTAGATGAGTCTGAGTATCAAAGCGACGAAGAAATGTTTAATAAAGTACATGAAATGCGTACTCGTATTATCACGTCAAGAGTATTCAATGGTGAACGTGTATTAGGTGCGATTCTGTTTGAAGATACCCTTGATAGAAATATTTTAGGCCAAAGTTCTTCTAGCTATTTATGGAACGTTAAACACGTTGTTCCTTTCTTGAAAGTCGACAAAGGCTTAGAGGCTGAAGTTAATGGAACGCAACTTTTAAAAGCGATGCCTGATTTAGATAACTTGTTGGCAAAAGCTAATGCTCAAAATGTGTTTGGGACTAAAATGCGGTCTGTGGTTAAGTTGGCAAATGCTGTGGGTGTCGAAGCCATTATTGCGCAGCAATTTGTGGTGGCTAAACAAATTTTAGCAGCAGGCCTTATGCCAATTATTGAGCCTGAAGTGGATATTCATAGTCCTGAAAAAGCGGCTGCTGAAGCCTTGCTTAAAGCCTCAATCCTAAAACATTTAGATAATTTAGCGTCCGGTCAGCAAGTGATGTTGAAACTAACCTTGCCTGAGACTGCCAACTTTTATCAAGACTTGGTTAATCATCCTAAAGTGTTAAAGGTTGTGGCCTTATCCGGCGGTTATGCAAGAGAAGAGGCTAACAACAGGTTGACTGAAAATAACGGTATGATAGCAAGTTTCTCTCGTGCACTGTCCGAGGGGCTAAATGCTAAACAAAGCGATACCGAGTTTGATGCCACTATGGATTCATCTATAGAAAGCATTTATCAAGCCTCTAAAAGCTGATTTTAGTTTGTGATAAAAATGGTTGGGTAGTTGCCTGACTATTTTTACTCGGCAGATTGGGGGATTAGGTTAGTCTTTGACTTGTTTGTCCTTAAATGGATGAGAACTGATAAAGATGATCCCTTATTTGCCGCTCCCTCTGTATAAAAAGTTTACAGTGACATTTAGAGTTGAACCCGGGTGATTAGACCTGATGGCGTTCATCATATCGAAGATTTCTGCCAATTTTTCAAAAAAAAGTGGCCAAATTAGACTCCTATTTTGTGCGCGAGGCCATCACTCCTCGTTATGATAAATCATGGCTCGACACTGAATATAAAAGGAATAACAAACGTCTAGATCATGGCAAAGCTGAAAAATACTTAAGAGTGTTTGGTAAAGAACTTGTCGACTTCGAAGAACACCTTCAATACAAATTATCCATATTGGTCGATCAATATCTTGGTCGCTAATTCAACTTTTCCAATTGTGTAAACAATAATGATCATTGAGTAGACAGCAGACAAAAGGCCTTAATAGCATATGTTCGATGGCTGATTGAGACATTGAATAGACAGGTTTGCATTTGCCAGCGTTCAATGGGAAGTGGTGTACGGCAGACTGCTCTGGATGTCGCGCAACATTCAATAAAGATAATATTTTTATTTTGATACATCCTTAAGCCTTTAATAACGCCTCAATCCGTAACAACCAAAACTCCCCACTCTGCAAAGTCTGACCTTTTCGCTCCGAATACATGTAATTGCGAAGTTGAGCATTACCTAGCCCTTTATCAATAGCTGATTGGCGAAAGTAGGGGCTTAGTTTCAATATGAATAACACTCCCGTCTTCACTAATATCTGTCACAAAAATGTGGTGCTCATGACAAAGTCCTCACCATTTAAGTGCAGCGTGAAGTTTGATTGTTGATCAGGATACACTGCAAACGAGAATAGCTGAGGCTTGCTATCCATGCCTACCCATAAATCAGTAATCTCATTGTCGGTATTGAGTTTAACTAAGAATTTTATTACTGGGTTTTGGTAGGTATTTAAAAAATTACTGACCGCCGACCCATTTTTCGCAGAATCAAGTTGGTAAGTAGTTTGCGCCAATGGTTGCTCATTACTGTTTATCGGAATGTCTAAGACTATGTATGATGAGTCCAAATACGCTGTGATAACTAACCTTATTGTGTTGTCATTTGAGGATGGAAACTGGATGAAACATTCTGTATTAGTGCAGTTAACATCATCATCAGTAAATGAATACGTGCTACCTTTTCTTAATGCTGAGGCGATCGCCACGCGATGGAACTTATGTTTACCGTCATGACCTATCTGTAACAATCTATAATGTTAGGTTGAACGTTCGATACCTTCCCATAAGCCAGATTCTAAAGATATGGGGTCAGGGGGTAATGCTTGCACTGGGCTGCACTGAGAAAAGAAACTGATGCATGCTACTGCAATCATTAGATGGGGGAAGCAGAATAAATTTTTCTTAAGTGATGCAGGAAATGAAGTCTGATGTTATGACACGCTAATTACAAGTATCGATTGTCAAAGCTAATAGCTTTATCTCTGAGACATAACAAACTGTAAGGGCTAATGATATTCAAATAGTTAAGTCTCATTTTGAAAGTCAAGTTGTTGTCATGTCATCTATTCGATGTCGGTTGAGCTAACAGCCGTTATAGGCACTATTCGTTTACTATCTTAACCACTCGACCAAAATCACTCATAACTCAAGGTTATACCTAACTCTTGAATGTAATCACTTTCACGCTCTATATCGGCACTAAAAACAGGCTTTTGTTGTAACCAGCCTTCAGGGAATTGAATACTTAAATCATTTCCTTGTGCCTTGAGGAACATATTGGGCAAAATATCATCTTGACGCTTTATGTTAAGCAACACTCCTAAGCGTAGCAGTGAGATAAGTTTATATGCTTGTTCTTGCGCCAAAATTGTGAATTCAGGGATTTCTGCCACTTTAATTTTTTTACGGTAAAACCGAGTTAATGTGGCCAGTAAATTTTGTTGCTCCTGTCCAAATCCGGGTAATTCGATATTTTGCAATATATAACCTGAGTGGCGCTGAATACCGCGGGTATTAATTTGCAAACCCACCTCATGTAACAAGGCGGACCAAGCCAACATGTTTTTTAACTCTTCATTGTCAATCTTCCATGCTTTTTTACACTGCTGATGCAGCGCCATAGTAGTGGTAAGCACGCGTTTCGCTTGTTCTACGTCAACGTCATAACGTGTGGCTAGACTCTCAGCGCTGCGTTGCCTGATGTCAGGATGGGTTAAATGAGCTTCCATTTCATATAACACACCTTCACGAAGCGCATCTTGAGAATATTCTATTTCCTGAACATCCAAACTTTTGAATGCAGCAATTAATATTGACAAACCTGCTGCAAATACGGGACGGCGATCATCCGTCAGACCTTGGATCTGTAAATCTTTGCTATTGCCAGCTGCGCAGCATAAATCCATCAATGTCAGCAAGTCAGTCAAACACACATGGTTTTCTCTATTGGTACTATCAAGTTGAGCAGCTAGCTCGATAATGATTTTGATGGTGCCTGAGGTTCCAATACAAGTATTCCAGTTTATCTGCTTGTATTTTTTATCGATCATTTCCAATTCTTGTTGGGCACAGGTAATGGCCCGGTTAAAAGTTTTTTGTTTGAGTTCACCTTGTTTAAAAAAACGATTGGTGTAACTCACGCAACCCATTTGAAGACTGCGTAATATTCTAGTATCAAACCCTTCACCAATAATAAATTCGGTTGAACCTCCACCAATATCGATTACCAAGCGTTGCCCTTCTTGATGATTGGTGTGGGCTACGCCTTGATAAATAAGCCGTGCTTCTTCTGCTCCAGATATGATCTCAATAGGAAAAGGAAATACCTTTTTCGCGGTTTTTAAAAACTCTTTTGCATTACTCGCTTTTCTCAATGCATGGGTGGCAACTACTCTTACGCATTGCGGTTCAAAACCTTGAAGGCTTTCTGCTATTACCGCTAAAGTCTCTAAGCCATGCTGCATAGCCTCTTCAGATAAAGCTCCGTTTGAGCCTAACCCATCTCCTAGACGCACTTTTTGTTTAACCCTGTGAAGTATCTGAACTGAGCCTGCCACAATCCGTGCAACCACTAAGTGAAAACTATTCGAGCCGATGTCTAATGCAGCGACTTTAACAGAGTTTCTTATCGCTACGTTGTCGAAGGTTGAATCAAGTACAGTGTTAATACTAGACATTTTTACCCTTTTCTAGTGCTTTTAAATAACGATAAATTTCTGTTTGAGAGCGCAGGTTTTTGCGATTGCCTCTGGTGACGTAATGGTTGGTTTGTTGTTTGTCTACCACACGGGCTTTAAGTGTGTCATTAAATTGTATATTTAATATATCCATTATTCTGCGTTTTAAATCTTCGTCATAGATGGGGCAACCCACTTCAATCCTAAAGTCCATGTTGCGTGTCATCCAATCGGCAGATGAAATAAACATTTTTGTGTCCCCTGCGTTTTCAAACATCATCACCCTTGGATGCTCTAAAAAGCGGTCAACAACGCTGATGACACTAATGTTTTCGCTTAAACCTTTTACCCCAGGTACCAATGAGCACATACCACGTATAATCGCTCTTATTTTTACTCCGGCTTGACTGGCTTTATATAAATCATCAACCAGTAATTTATCATCTAAATTATTGATTTTTAGTGTTATTTCAGCCTTCAATCCTTCATTGGCGTTTTGTGTTTCTTGGCGTATTAAAGCTTGAATTTTAGTTCGTGCATTAAGAGGGGACACTTGTAAATGCTGAAATTTTTGTCTTCTATAAGGCTGTTGAATAAAGGTAAAAACAGCTTCGGCTTCAGTAGCGAGTGCTTGGTTACGGGTAAATAAACTGAAGTCAGTGTATATTTTAGCTGTTTTTTCGTTGAAATTACCCGTACCAAAATGGGCATATTTGATTAACTGACCTTTTTCTTCACGACTCACTACACATAATTTACTGTGAATTTTCAACGCGTGCATACCAAACACTACTTGAACACCAGCATCGGTCATCTTTTTGGACCATTGGATGTTTGCTTCTTCATCAAATCTAGCGCGAAGCTCAACTACCACAGTTACATTTTTGCCATTATCTACTGCATCAATTAATGAACTGATGACTCTTGACTGAATCGCCACTCGATAAATATTCAACCGAATGTGTTTTACACTGGGATCAAAAGCAGCTTGGCGAATAAACTCGGTAACATGTAAAAAACGGTGATAAGGGTAATACAGAAGGATATCGTTAGCGGTAATAGCATCAAATACGGTGTCGTATTCAGAAAAATCTTTAGTGGTTAGAGCAGGTAGCTCTTGGTTTTCTAAATAATTACGGCCAACATTTGGAAATCCAATAAAATCTTTAAAGTTACGGTAAGGGCCACTGGAAATAAGGCTGTCGTAGGAAGAGATTTTCAAACGTTTTTTTAAATCTTTAAGCATTTCGTTAGGCATTCTGCTGTCGTGCACCACGCGAACAGGCTCTGCAATCAACCTCTGTTTCATGCTTTCTGACATTTTGTCTACATAACTTTCATCTATTTCATCGTTAAGAGAGTACTCAGAATCGCGAGTCATTTTAAAAGAGAACGCCTCAAGAGAGTCAAACTCAATAAACCCCTTAAAAATACTCTCTAAGTTCAATCGAATAATGTCATCCAATAAAATGATGTACTTCTTTTTACGGCTTTTTTCTGGTGGTATTACCACAAATCGAGACATGTTCTGGCTTGGCACTTCAATCGTGGCATAAGCAATGGCTTTATCGTCTTTGTGAATACCTACATAAAGGTATGTGGCAAAGTCATTTAATCTTGAGACCAACTTCACTTTTTTATTCAGTAAAACTGGGGCGATGTGCCGTAAAATTTTATTTTTGAAATAATGACTTAACCACTGGGTGTGGTAGTTGTTAAGATCTTCTTCGCCGAGTAAAAATATATTGTATCTGGCTAAACCTTTTACTACGTTAGAATGAATGCGGTCAAAATCCTTAGTCATGCCCAAGACTTTTTCCTGAATGCGTTCCATCAATAATTTTGTTTGTTCAGCCTCTTCAAGTTCACCCTCGTTTAAATGGATATATATTTTACGTTTAACATCAGCGACTCGCACGCGATAAAATTCATCCATGTTGTTTGAATAAATTCCAAGGAATCGTATACGTTCGATGATAGGGTTATTGACATCAGCTGCTTCTTGCAACACACGTTGATTAAAGGAAAGCCAGCTTAGTTCTTTAGGATAATAAATGTTTTGAGGAATAGGCATACATTGTTCTCAACATATTTAACGTTATCAATCGTCTATTATGATAATTTGATAACAACAGTTTTTAGTTTACTGAATTTCAATATCTACCATTAGATCATTTGCTACGCTTTCTAACCTGTCTCGTAACGTTTCTAAGTCAAAATCTGCTGCAACCGTAATGATGGCTTTAGCTTTAAACAAAGCCCCACCCCAATTGGGTGCACTTTCGAGGAATGAATCAAATTTGACGATGTTCAGGTTAAATTGACTTAATATTTGCGTTAACTCTTGCACAATACCGGTATTGTCGTTGCCCATAATATCAATTTGTACAGTTTGCTGTTCCCCTCGGGCCTCAGTCATTCCAGGTAACAAATGTATTTTTAGATCAGGATGTTCTGATAAAATTTCCATGAGTGCTTGATGTTTTTCTAGGGGCAAATCGACTTGTACAAATCCAGCAAAATGGCCCGCCATGTGCGAAAAGTTACTGCCTAACCAGTTGCCTCCCATGTCATAAACAGTTTTGGCTAAATCACTGATCAATCCTGGTTTGTCGATTCCAACTAAAGTAAATATTATGGGTTTCATAAAAGTGTCACATTTCTGTAATAAAGTGAGAATACTGAAAGCCTTATGCTTTCTTAAATAGCCTAATACATTCTGAATTAGATGTAAGGTATTATTTAAAAAAATAATGAAATACAGGTTATGTTGGGTGCTTTGAAAATATCAAGTTTTCTTTGTAATTATAATCCACATTCGATTATTAATATTTGTGCGATTATACAGTCGACGTTTAGATTTTGGGTGTTGACTTCCCCAAATTAACGCCGTTAATTTTGTTTTAAATTGAAGAGAAAAGTTATGCCGATAAATACTTTTTTGGGTGTGTTTGCAAAATCACCGCTCAAACCCCTCGAAGATCATATCAACCTTGTACATAAATGCAGCCAAGGCTTATTGCCTTTCTTTAAAGCTGTGTATGCCCAAGATTGGAAAACTGCGCAAGAACATCAGAAAGCCATTTCGATGCTAGAAAAAGAAGCAGATGAGATAAAACGTGAACTGCGAATTAATTTGCCAATGGGTATTTTCATGCCAATTCAACGTCAAGACGTATTGGATTTATTGACTCAACAAGACAAAATTGCAAATAAGGCAAAAGATATATCAGGGCGTATATTAGGGCGTCAATTGGCCATCCCCGCAGAGCTTCATGAGTCATTTTTGGAATATTTAAAGCGTTGTTTAGATGCAACTGACCAAGCTAAAAAAGTGATTAACGAACTTGACGACCTCTTAGAAACAGGTTTTAGAGGTCGTGAACTGCGAGTGGTCGAAAACATGATCGAACGCTTAGATGAAATTGAAGACGATACGGATAGATTACAAATTAGTTTACGAAGAGGATTGCTAGCACTTGAAAAAGAGCTCAATCCAGTAGATGTTATGTTTTTATATAGCATTATTGATTGGGTCGGTGAGTTGGCCGACATTTCTGAACGAGTCGGTTCTCGCCTCGAATTGATGTTAGCTAACTAAGAGATTTATCATGGATATTATTAACAGTTACGGTTTTATTTTAATTATTGTGGCCGCTGCGGTTGGATTTTTAATGGCATGGGGTATTGGTGCAAATGACGTAGCCAATGCGATGGGGACATCGGTTGGCTCAAAAGCACTCACAATCAAACAAGCTATTTTTATTGCGATGATATTTGAGTTTGCTGGCGCCTATTTGGCTGGTGGTGAAGTCACCTCAACGATCCGTAAAGGTATTATTGATTCGGCATTCTTCATTAACACGCCGGAATTATTAGTTTTCGGAATGATATCGGCTCTATTAGCTGCAGGTATATGGTTAGCTTTTGCTTCTTATCTTGGATGGCCGGTATCAACTACACACTCAATTATTGGTGCGATAGTAGGCTTTGCTGCAGTAGGTGTCAGCTCAGATGCTGTAGAATGGGCTAAAGTAGGTGGTATTGTCGGTAGTTGGGTTATCACACCAGCAATATCTGGGTTTATTGCCTATCTGATATTCCAATCTGCGCAAAAACTCATTTTTGATACTGATAATCCCTTCGAAAGTGCAAAACGTTATGTGCCTTTTTACATGGCTTTAGCGGGTTTTGTGATGGCTTTGGTGACCATAAAGAAAGGGTTGAAACATGTTGGTTTAGAGATCCCAGCCGATCAAGGGTATTTTAT
>ENA-OSIY01001997-OSIY01001997.1-marine-metagenome-genome-assembly--contig:-NODE-1997-length-10756-cov-17.859537_pt1 | contig 10756 bp, 16 predicted proteins | sample MGYA00237884_ERZ534233 | MGnify/ENA primary metagenome ERZ534233 (study PRJEB26412, sample SAMN06343840) | marine metagenome | isolation source: estuarine water | place: USA: Columbia River Estuary... | reverse complement strand
CCAAGAGCTTTGCCGATAGTCTGCCACGCTTGATTTGTCGCAGGGCCTGTACCAGCGTTTGAGTCGTTGCCGTCCGTTCTAACATAGTAGGTTGCCATTATTCAGATGTCCCAGACACAATCTCGGAAGCCATAATCATACTAAATTGATTGACAATGTTTAGACGAAATGACTCATCTTGCTGCACCCACCAAGTAAATACATCAATGCCGTCAGGGCCAAAGTCACCTATCTTTGTGCCGTCATCTTCTGTGATGTCAGCTTTGATGTTGTAGTCAGCCGGATTTGTTTCCAATGGCGTGATTGTTACGTTTCTTAAATTCATCTTGTGTTCATACGCCCTTCAATGTTAGACACTCGGCTTTCAACTTTACCAAGCCGTGTTTCCATCTTTGCTGTATCTGACTTTATCTCTTGTGTGTCGCTACGCATATGACTTAACTGTTCATCCATACGGGCAAATCCCATTGCAGCTTGCACACCTGTCAACAAGATCGGAATCATTAACGCCAACACCGCCACAATCAAATGCCAAACTTCAATAGTCATTGAACGTCCTTCCCCGCCGCCGTGTACCGGGAGAGTATCTGTGTCTCAATATCTTTACGCAGTTGTGTTTCTACTTCCGTAGTTACATCTCTTTTGAATGCAGGAAGGTTAGCGTCTTGTCGAATAAAGAATGCGATCATCGCCGTAATAACAGCAGGTACACCTGCTCTCAATGCCTCAATGCTTGAAATGCTAGCCACCTTGGCTACATGGCCAAACGTGCTATTATCGCTGATAGGCATGTTCTCCCATGCCGCATTGAACGCAGGTAGAGCAGAAGCAAAGAAAGCCCCAACGATAACCCACCACAATCTACCGTAGGCGATGTTCATGCTTTGCGTCTCTCAGCCTTGACGGTAATAAAGATGGCGTCTGTACGACCAGGGTCACTACCAGTAATAAGATAGTCAACGTTATTGACCCGTAATCTCTCGTACTGTGTGACCTGCGCATCAGCAGGAAGGATAATCTCTGCATCGTACAAAGGTTGTGTCTTCTTACCTGCAAACTCTTCGTTGCGTGCCTGGCGTGGTAATCGCAAGCGGCAAGGGAATGTCTTGTATCCGCCTGGCGCCGGCACAAGAGTAAACTGGACGTTAGCGGATCCTATGCTTGTAGTAGGGCCAGTGTTTACCGGTCGTAGCGCATACGCCGTGTCAGTAAGCAGTCTAGCTTGCATCTGAACAGCCAAGTACTGAACAGCACGTTTACCTGGCGATATCGGTATCACGGAACCCACATATCCATAAAGGTGTTAGACATTCGCACACAGTGTGCATGTCTCTGTTGCAATTCAAGTTGCAACCATTCGTCACTAGTATTGATGTCGTTTACGCACTTCGCAGCCTTTAGTGTCCATGCTGCCTTTGCCATACCTGACAAGTCGTAGTTGTCAGATGGTGCGTCCCCTTCATCCTGCCAGTAACAAGTATTGTCAGTGACAACATAGCCCACCCTGCTTGCTCGCAAGGTAGGCCATGAAGGTTCAGTTGCTCCGGTAATACCAGATTCTATACAACGGTAAAGTCTGTTACTGGTATTTACACGGATGCGATAGTTTCCGTTAAAAGTGGTAGACGCAACCCAGTCGTTAGCAATCTTGTAACGGTTTACCAGCTGGACCAATTCGTCCGGTGATAAGACCGGATCAAGATTAGCGTCAGCGTATGTTGTCAACCAGTTGATTGCTTCTATTTGAGTCACGTCTACCGCCTAACTTACGATCCGCCGTTGAGGAAGATGCCACCTTCGACAGTGGTTGCATCCTGCGTTACAGGAACCTGTGTTGCATTCCAGAGCTGAACAACGAGCGCATCAACAGTAGCGTTCTGTGTTGCACGCAAAGTTGCGATACGGAAGTAACGCTTCTTTGGTTTATGCACCTCAAAGAACACAATCTTGTGGTCGTCTGTGTCAGCAAATGTAACCGAACCACCGACGACGTCGGTAAACGTCGTGTTGTCGTCCGACCACTGAAGTTTTGCACTGGTAACAGCACCAGAGACAATACTACCAAGGAGGTATTCCATACAGATGTTGTTAAAACCAAGGACATCTGCACTATCACTGTTGATGTTTGTTGTGCCAGCAGCAGCAGTAAAGTTTGTACCGTCTGGCTTCAAGCGGATATGCTTGATTTCTTTTTGGATTTGGCGAAGAACCATAATCGTTATCCTTTCATTTGGGGAGGTGTTACCCTCCCCATTTCACTAAGCAGATACCTTGTGAGCAATCAGCTTCCAGTTCTCGACTGGGCGTCCACCATGGCGGAAGCGTCCAACTAGTCCAACCTTGTTGTTCTCAGCGTAGCGCTCAAGAAGAACCTGGATGGAGAGTCCAAGGCGATTGACCAAGTAGTAACCAGACCAGTCACCAGAGATGACAGGATATGCGTTGGCTGCTACGTTAGGCATGAGTCCGCTGTACACAACAGGGTAGCCAAGAAGCGTGTCCACACGGCTACCAGCAAGACCGGAGTCTTGGTAACCATATGCAAACAGGTAGCGGTTCTGAAGGTCTTTCAGTTTGTCTACGCTACGCTTCGTGCTGACACGGTTCATGACAACACGGATGTTCTCGTTGTACTGTTCTGGCAGTGTGTCGATAAGATCAATAAGACCGTCGGCAGTAAGTGCAGAAGCAGAACCAGAGTTGACGATACGTGGTGCATCAGCCGTTCCGATTGCAGTCAGGATACCAAGTGGTTGGTTCACACCAGAACCACTAAGAATCATGCGATCACGCTCAAGAGCGATGGTCTCATCAAACTTGTCAGCAATCCATCCCTGAATGTCAATGGCCGAGTCTTCCAGCATGTTGCGGGTGATACGGCTTTTCATCATACCGGTGTAGACATCGATACGAGTCTGACCAAAGAGGTCGGAGTCGTCTACAAGTCCTTCATCGGTTGCCGCTTGCTCACCGGTGTACGTGACACGGAAGCCAGTGGAGTAGATGTCGTTGCTGTCAACGTAGTTGACCTTTGGCATTTCGACAGCATCACGGCTGGTAGAAAGCTGAGTAACGAGACCAGCAACACGCGTAGGTGTAGCCAAGCGGCTAACAACACGGTTGATGATTTCTGGTGTTACAAAGTAACCACCCTGTGGGTCAAGTCCAACTTCGAGGTCTTTACGAGCTGTTGCACCCATACCGGTAATACCCTTACGAAGGTATTCATGGAATGCTTGCTTGTAACCATCGGTGTTCATGTGTGACCAAACACTCTTGGTAAAGGTACCTTCACCAACTTGGTTCACTTCCATGGCCTGACGGCTACGCTCTACGTCTGCATGACCAGCCTTAGCGTAATGGACGTTTCCAGGGATCTCGTTAGATGGCTCTGCAAACCACTTCTTCTCATCCTCTGCCGTCTTGATTGCTTCATACTGTGACTTGGCAACAATGATTGCATCGTTAATCGACTTAACCTTAGCCAGGTCGTCGCCACAGAAATCAGCCTTACCAAGAATCTGATCGCGTTCTGCCGACTTGGCTTTGATACCATCGACAATCTTGTTAAGATCCATTTGATCTCTCCTTACTTGATTGATAGCTCAAAGATTGTGTTATCTAACTCAGCACTAGCCTTCAGAGCTTCCACCAATGCTGACTGTGATTCGGCTTTCGCGACATCCCGCTGCTTCCAGCCTTGTGATGCAATTATTTTTGCATCACTCTTCGAGAAACGCCCACTTGTGTGTAGCCACTTCTCAAAATCCCTGACCGTTGTCAAATCCACAGACTTGACTTGAGCCATAAAGTCATCACCCATCGCATCAATATGCGAGACTAGAACCTTTGCTTTATCGGCAAACTCATCGAGTGCTTCACCGACCATCTCTGGTTCATCTGGGTTACCAGCAATATACGACATCAGACGACCGAATAAAAGTTGAAGACCGTATAAAGACATCTCATCGTCAATGCTACCGAGCATTCCTGTGTCTTCTTCTTCCTCTCCCATTTCGTCTTCTGGAATGCCTTCTTCTTCTTCGTCTTCCATTTCGACTTTATGAGACATCTTCTCTTCTTCGTCGTCGTCTTCCATGTCGTCTGGATCATATGGACCATACATAGACTTATTTTTTAGGATAGTTGTACGACATCGTTTGGCAAAAGCAAAACCTGGGTCACCGCCCCAAGCATCCCAAGCGACTCTACCTGGTGATGGAAAGCCGTCTTCACCACTAGAGAATCCCTTGGCCTTCTTATCTACTTCATGCCTAGAGAAGAAACTGTACATACGCATGACAGTATCTGCTGACAGTGATTCACCTTTTACGATCTGATTAGCACGCGCCCAACCAACTGCGGTTGCACCATCGTGTCCATCTTCACGCCAAGCAATAGCACGCTTTGCGGCGGCCTTCATAGCAGATGTAGGTTTAAACGTCTTCTCTTCTTTAATCATAGGCTCCATCAACGATTTCACCGGCATAACAGAGTTACGTGGTTCAGCTGGACATGGAGTCAGACTTGCTTCAGCAATAGGCCAGGAAAGAATCTGTTTACGATCAGCGCTCTTCTTAGAGTAAGCAACAAGATGAGGCGCCGCACCACTACTAAGGCCAAGTCTACCTTCCCTTAGTAGTTGATTGACCTTAGCCATGTAACGGTTGCTGATGTCAATCTGTCCTTCATAGAACAAGCCGGCATCGTCCATCTTTACCTTACCGCGACCGATGACTTGATTACCAAAGACCTCTGTAAAACCATGACCGTAGTAGAGGTTCAAGTCAAACTCATCACCACTCTTAAGAGGGCGCCCAAAATCAGTGGCAGCAGTAAAGTATTCGCCAGTCGTGTCATTAGCACTGCCTTGATTATCAAAGCGCACTAAGTAACCTGAAAAGCGTCCATCGGCAGATGCTTTTACTGCATCGCCTATCCAGCACAAGACTTCGTTATTCATCTGCTTGATCCACCAACCTTTTCCAAGTCCGAAGGGGACGGAATGTGTATCTCTTCACTAGCCTGTTGCCTACGTGATATATCCTCACCTCTAGGCTTTGTAGTCGCTAATGATGGGGTAACAACAGGTGCTTCTGTAGTTGCCAAGTAATCGGTACGAGCATCCACACTTTCAATGTCAGCTTGCATTGCTTCATGGAAGGACAACTCGCGGCCAACTTCCTCACGTGCTTCGTCAACAGTAATGATTCCAGCAAGCACATCTGCTCTTGCTTCACGCCTAGAATCAAGAACATCAGACTTAAGCTCAAGGATACCTGACGTATCGTAGAACACCCATAAGTCTTCACTGTCTGGGTACGTGCGCAACACCTTACGGGTTAGCTCATACGCAAACATCTTCATGAATGGAAGAATCCCACCACGCCATGACTGCTTGATAGACTCCTGCTTGTTGTTGAACGTAGCACGCTGAACACCTGTCCAAAGACCAAGCGCCAACGGGTCAAGACCTAGCGATGCAGGGATACGTGTCTCAGGCATAGAACGAACATCGTTCAGTGCCATCTCATCTGGTTTAAATCCAAGTTGGTGCATGTCAAGAGCACCAGGAATAAACCTAGGCTTACCCGGCTCACGAGACATCTTCTCTTGCAAGCGACGAGTCATGTTGTCCGCTTGCTCTGGAGTCATTGGGGCAGCTTGTTCGCCACCCTCCATCTTCAGAATCTTAGGAGTAAAGACAACCGGAGGTACACCACCGGAGGAAGCAAGTCCAGCACTAAAGTCACTATATGAGTTATCTGTAATGATTTCTCTATACAAAGCTGCGAGAGGTGACACACCCTGTAGAGGTAAACGTTCATCGATTCCATACTTTATGTGAACGACGTCTTCCTTCATCAGCTTCATGTTGTTCCCAAAAGGGGAATACTCATAATGCTCAAGGTAACCATCGTCATTTGGGATAGGACGAATCCATCGTGCAGGAATCCACAGTAATCGAATAGGAGTACCTTCACGGTCACGAGTTACATAGATGTAGCCGTTACCCTTGCGGATCACATCGGTAATCACTGCCCAGATAAGTTGTGTTCCACCGTAATGGTCGTTAGGAAACTCAATAAGGTTTTCCAAAGGATGCTGTTTTTCAAGCCCTTTGTAGTTAACACCATCACGAGTACCAACGGAAACAGGTGCTTGTTGCCAAGACGTAGCAATGAAGTTTATACAGATGCTGACAATAGCATTGTCGCGTCCTTCATTGGCTTGGGCTGGATCAAGTGTCCGGTAAGGACTAAGTAAGTCTGAGAATGACTGAAAGCCAGTGATGAACTGACCGTAGGCATATCGTGGCAAAGGCGTATCATCGCCAATGGACAACTCATTGTTTTTCTTGATACCGAGTCTATGTAATGCTTTATCCCAGAATGCCATGCCGCCTCACTAAAAAGTATACAGACCTATACAAAAGCCAATAGTAAATAAGGTAATCAACGTCAAGTCTATACACTTGCTCAGAATACATCCCAATTCACACTAACTTGCCTCTTTGTGGTTTCTTCAGCGAGCGTTGTGAATGCATCAGCCAAGGCGTCCACCATGTCATCGTGCCTTCCGTTAGGAAACATCTTCAATTCATCGACCAAGATACTATTCCACTCAGCCTTAATCATTCTAAAATGACCTTGGTTTACCTGTGAGGACATAGGGTCTGCTCTAATTGTTTTATCACCTGAGATAGCCTTGAACCGTAGTCTATGCCCAGACAACATACGAGTGATACTGGCAACAAGTGATTTACCTGCTGCTCCTGGGTCTTGTGGGAACCTCTGGATGGTCTCTTCCATACCGTCAACCATACACGTGACACGTATCATCTCGTCACGCTCGTTGGTTGCTAACTGCTTACGGACTACATCTAAGATCCAGTAGTTGCCATCCTCACCAAGACCAACCAATACACCTACAGTAAAGTCACCCTTACCCTTGGTAGATGCCAAGTCCCAACCACGTACCTGGGCTTTCATCTCTGGAGGATTACCTTCAAGGATGTTGTCAGCAAGTATCATGTTGCCTTGTTGTGTTGACGGTCGCTGTTGATACTGACTGTTCCAAACGCGCTCACTTACAGCAGATCTCAAGCCGGCTAACTCTTTGACGTCATAGCGTTCTGGCCACAGTGCTTCACCATACTTGCGACCTAGTGGGTCAACACCGTCTGTTGTGTCAGGTTCAGCTGTTGCTGAAAAACTTACAATCTTCCACTGCTCACCAGCATGCTTCATCTCTTCAATAAGGCGCCCAGCCAAATCATCCTCATGCCATCTGGTCATAATAAGGATAATGCGTCCACCAGGCTCAAGTCTTGTACGAAGCTTAGACTGATACCAACGCCATAGACTCTCACGTCTATCTTCTGTCCAGACTGCTTCCTCATCTGCTACGGGGTCGTCAATAAGGATTAAATCTGCTCCACGTCCGGTAATACCACCACCAACACCAGCGGCTCTATACGTGGCTCTGTGTGCCCACAGGAGTGCCCATGTCTGTGCATTACGCTGGTCGGTGGCTAACTGACAATCAGGAAACACCGCAGAGAAGTCACGGTTACTCTGGATCGTGTCACGAACACTACGACTAAACTGTTCTGCTAGGTCGTTCGAATACGAACAGTGAATAATGGTGCGTCGCGGATCTCTACCAAGGAACCATGCAGGAAACTTCTCAGAGACCGTAGAAGACTTCCAGTGTCTAGGCGGCATAAAGACCATAAGTCTATCGACGTGCCCACTCTCGACCAACTCAAGCTCCTTGGCAAGTATCTTTAGATGCCTGGCCTTGTACTGCTCGGCAGCTTTACGGTCAATGAACCCAGCGAACTCCGTAAGGCTAATACGTGCCGCATTGACTTTCTTGTCATAGGCACGTTTTGCTGCTTCTGCCATCAATGCAGATGTAGCGGCGGACTCTTGGATTTTATTCAACTACTACTGCTTCCTCGATGACGTCTACCTCATCAGGTTTTGCCGCAATAAGATGCGCTTCAGCAAGAATCTCTTCTTGTGATAATCCATACTGCTCTGCAAGAACACGCCATGAGCCAGATGGGCCAATCCCAACATTCTCTGTGTTCTCACCCGCAAGCAGTAACCTAAGTTTAACCATCTTCTGTAGGTCATCGACAGTATCCAAACGGATCTCACCACGAGTGAGATTTTGCTTCCACTGTTCAATCGTTTCGTCAATGATGTCAATATACGCAGCTTTAGCAACAGCAACAGATGCAACAGAAGACCGACTTAATTGAGCAGACACCTCAGCATCACGCTGAAGTGTCCTTGTTTCCCAACTGAAGTTACGTCGCCAACTGCGTACTGTCTGTACTGACACATGGTGCTTTTCAGATACCTTTTGAAGGTTCCTGTCTCTAGTGTCACCGAGACTGTAGTACGTTTCGAATGCTTCACGTTGAAGCAGGTTTTCGTTGGCAATGTGCTTAGACATTAAGCGAAAGGATCCTCAATGTCCGAGATGTTTACCGCTGGAGCGCCAGGCTCCGCATCACGCGTACCCTTTGTTAGCGGTGATACGTTAGCGACAACAATGTTGGTAAAGCGCTTTTGTGAACCATCCATTGCAGTAACGACATTGATTTCAATGCGTCCTGTAACTGCAACCAAACGTCCTTTTTCAAGATACTTACCTACGAATTCTGCTGTCTTACCCCATGCGACACAATCAAAGAAGTCAGTGGACTTCTCCTTGTCCTTCATGTAAGGACGATCTACAGCTACTGCAAAGTTGCATCTTGGCGTTGCACCTGTCCCTACATAGGACGGGTCACGCGTTATTCTCCCCACTAGTGCTACTTGATTCATCATCTAATTCCACTAACTCTTTCAGCCGCCAAACGGCTTTCTTGATTTCTTCAGCTGCATCATCACATCCAGTAAATTCCTTGGCTAAGTACCAAATCGCTTTTGCCAAGTCCCCGTGATAAGTGCAACCCTCTTTTTGTCCACGGCGTTGGATGTACTTGATTGCCGTAAACAAATACCTGCTCAATCCCCAAGAATCCGCTACGTCGGTTGGACGTAGCGAATACTTTTCGTAGTGACTGTTATCCTTCACTAGGAGTAGAAACCTTAGCCTTGCGTGGCTTAGGCACTTGAGGAATGTTCTCGTCTACAGGAGGAACCGCATCGATGTCAAACTCATGCACGGTTGTATGTGCTCCAGTAGCGTTCAGCTTTGTAAAGACCCAATCCTGAGCTTCTGACAACTTGGTAAATACTTCTTGACCAGCGTTTGTCTCATCGTAAACGTTGGCTACGAACGATGAAGGGGAAATATGTACAATAGCCTTCATCTCTGATCCTACAAACAGACGAACAATGCGTTCAGCACCGTTGACTGTGTCAAACTGCCACACGGGTTCCATGTGCTTTCTCCTAGTAACCGAGGTTGTTTTACTATACACTTTACGCATGCGTGACGCAAAAATAAGTAAACAACCTAGTCTGCACGGGTACACAGCTACTCAACCTATCTGCATGACTAAGGATATTACAGGGGCCGAAGATGACTTCGGAATATGGCCCAAGGAATACAAAACAGACGCGTACGTCAAAACATGTATCCGGCTTCCTGAGAGTCTGTTCGTAATGATAAAAGACCAAGGATTACACAAGTCAATCAGGCGCCTTATCCTGATTGCTAATCCTTTGTATGCTCATCACCTGATTACCCTAAATCCATTGACTCAATTGAATAGAGTGCAGTTACGTCAGGTTAGAGATGAAGCACTAGCGCTACAGTGCATGTCACTGATGATAGAAGCAAACCTACCTATGATGCGTGAGAACCTAAGCAAGACTATTGCAATGGCAGACCACATAGCAGATCAACGTGATAACGAGCGGAAGCGGTTGCTACGTGAAGGACGCCGGCAGCGGTTACTTGACTTACGGGCAAAAGGCAAACTGAATATACGAGGACGGACTAAGTCTCAATAAATACTATGCCCAAGAATAAAACAAATAAAACACAGGAGATAAACATGTCTAATAGACCTATCGCAATGCGAGCTATAGAGAACGCACGGCTAAACGTTGGTGTAAAAGAAGAAGGCAATAACGCGGGAGCCGCTGTCGAATCGTACCTAGCATCGTGCAATCCATCTCTTCCTCCTGGCAATCCCTGGTGTGTCGCTGTTGTACGGTTTAGGCTGAAGCAAGCCGCAACACAACTTGGACTTACCTACGATGTGTCAATGCCGCGAACAGCGTATACACCTGACTACGTGCGATGGGCACAAAAGACAGGTAACTGGGTAAGCTTGACCGAAGCAAAGAATATGCCATTCAAGATTCGTCAAGGAGACTTGGTGTGCTTCTGGTTTTCTGCACTAAACCGGCATGCACATATGGGTGTCGTGGATCGTGTTCGAGAAGATGGAACCGGGGTACTGACTATTGAAGGTAATACGTGTCCAGAAAACTTCTATGGCGATGAACGCGACGGCGACGGCTACTATCCAAAGGTTCGTGACTGGAGTGAGTTAGGTGTTCGTGGCGGATTCATCAAGTTAGATTTCTAACATTGCGTTATTTCATAACACTATTGTATGATTCCGTATCGTTTCTTTTAGGGGAGAACATATGAACAACCACGACAAACGCGCACAGGAGCTGCTTGAGTTAATCATTGCAGCTTCTTGTGAAGCAAAGTACCTGCGCTTCCATGGCCGCATAAACTCACGGATCGAGATGGAGTTGGATGATGCGGCTGG
>ENA-OSIY01001996-OSIY01001996.1-marine-metagenome-genome-assembly--contig:-NODE-1996-length-10764-cov-5.711799_pt1 | contig 10764 bp, 17 predicted proteins | sample MGYA00237884_ERZ534233 | MGnify/ENA primary metagenome ERZ534233 (study PRJEB26412, sample SAMN06343840) | marine metagenome | isolation source: estuarine water | place: USA: Columbia River Estuary... | reverse complement strand
GAATCCTACCGCGCGGGGATGCGCAGCATGACCGATATTTTGGCAAGTGGGTCCAAGACCTTGGAGGAGCACCTTGATGAGGTTGAAAGGGAAGAGCTCGAAATCAACAAACGGATGCAGCGTTCGGGACTCAGCCGCGATGTGTTTGGCTTGCTGACTCCAAACGGAACACCTCAAACCCCAACCCCTGCTGAATGAAATTTCAACGAGTCATCGAGCAAGTTTTCTACCGCCCTTGGCTCATCACCCCCGGCGGCTACGCAGCAGTGCGGCAGCTAGTCGAGGGCCGACTGGTCCGCGCCAACGGCGAGGACTACGAGAAAATGGCGGGCATGATGAACAAGCGGGAGCCCATGGAAATTGACGGCCAAGGGATTGCGCACATCTGCATTGACGGCACTCTTGCCAAAGGCATTTCCGCGCTTGAAGCCTGCTGCGGCGCTTGGGATTACGAGTGGATCACCGAGGACATCGAGGAGGCAGTCGAAGCCAACGTGCGCGGGATCATGCTTGAGATTAACTCTCCTGGCGGGAACTGCACCGGGTGCTCTGAGGTTGTCGATTTGATTCAGGCGCTCAAGGTGCCGATTGTGGCCTACAGCAACGACACCGCCTGCTCTGCCGCTTACAACATTGCCGTAAGTTGCGACCGGCTCATCGGATCCGTGGGCTCAACATGGGGCTCCGTTGGCACAATCATTCCTTGGCTCGACCAGTCCGCCGCGTACGAAGCGCAAGGACTAAGCTGGGAACCGATCACTTCTGGCCCGCTCAAAGGCGCAGGCATGGGGCCATCACTAAGTCCCGCCCAGCGTGCTAGTTTGCAGCAGCTCGTGGACGACAGCTTTGACCAGTTCAAGGGTAACGTGCTGCGCAACCGCCGTGTCTCCGATGAGTACATGACAGGCGCCGCTTATCTCGCACCGCGCGCCAAACTTGGCAATCTCATCGACGACATCGGCACGGAAGAACTTGCCTATCAGGCGCTCCTTGGTATGGTGGGTGCTTAGTGTTCTAAGGTTCATTTGTTCCCCGCCCCGTTCCGGTCTGTTCTCCCGGAACGGGGCTTTTACTTGTCCCGTTACAGGTAGGTAGATGGATCATCTCCCAAACACCCTGACCGACGCGCTGGCCGCGCTCTCTGCCGCGCAGGCAGACGTGGTCGCCCTTAACGCACTCAGCGCCGAGCACACCGCATTGGTGGCGACTTTCGACGCTCTCAAATCCCGCACCGTGGAACTGTCCGCTGCGCTGGAACTTGCGAACAAAAACAATCTTGATCTGGCCGCAGCACTCGACGCTTTGAAGGCCAGCGAGGCTGACGCCTCCGCGAAGGCAAACGCCATCGTCGCCAACCTAGGCGTGGCGCCCGTTGCGATTCACTCCGAGCAGGTCAGTGCAACCCGCTCTGTCTCCGAGCTTTGGGCTGAGTACAACAGCCTGCCAATTGACGCTCGAAACGCTTTTTATGCGCAGCACAAAGCCGCGCTGAAACTCAGCTAGTCCAACCCCAACAACCACAAGACCATGCCCAATACCATCGCCGGGGTGAACCTGGCTGCCATCGCTCAGGAAAGCCTTCCCGCTCTCCAGAACCTTTTTGCACCGCTTAACGCGATTGCCACGGACTTCTCTGCAGACATCTCTGCCGCAGGTGCTTCCGTCACAACTCGCTATCCAGTCAAGCCGACTGCCGTGGACCTTTCCAGCGGCTACAGCCCCCAGGGCGTCGAAACTGTTGCGAAGACCATCACGCTTTCCAACTTCTACGGATTCCCCTACGGCTTCAACGATTTGGAGCGCAGCAAGTCCGCCATCGACCTAAACCAGCTTTTTGTTGAGCCCGCACTGCAAGCCACTGGCAAGCGCATGTTCTCGGACCTCTGGGACTTGATCACTTCCGGCAACTTCAACAGCGTGGGCATCAACCCCGGCAATTTCAACCGGGATGACCTTGCCGACCTGCGCGCCTCCTTGAATGCTGCTGGCGCGCCGCAGATGGGACGTGCAGTGGTTCTCAATCCGACCTACTTTGCGAGCCTCGTTAAGAGTCTCAACAGCGCAGAGTTCCCCGGCTTTATCCGCGAAAAGACCGAAGGCTTCATCCCCCGCGTTGCTGGGTTTGACATCTACGAGTCCGATCTTGCCGACACAAACGGCCAGGGCCTTGGCGGTTTCGTGTTTCACAAGTCCGCGCTCTTGATGGCAGCTCGCCGCGTTGACGCTTCTGGCGCACAGCAGATGGGCACCGAAATCGCTGACGTGATCGTTCCCGGATTGAACCTTCCGGTCCAGTTCCGCCGTTTCTACGACAACCTGACTGCCAACCTAGTGTACTCTTTTGGAGTACTTTACGGAGTGCAGGCTGGTCGCACCGAAATGGGCATCCGCATTGTTGCTGAGTAGTTTTTGAACTCTGGGGCGGGTGGCTTAACCGCTGCCCGCCCTTTTGTGTAAACCGATTATGTCCAAACCGATTACAGTCATCCTTCAGGGGCAGGAGATTCTTGCCAGCTTTACCGATTACGACGCGGCGGTGCGCGAGTTTAAGACTCTAACTCCCGACAAGGGAGAGCTTTCGTTGCACATCCTTAATCGTCCTGACCGAAAAAAAGGCCGCCCGCTAGTGGTGGTAAATGTTCAACCTGCACCGCGTCCCGCATCTAAGCGCAACAAAGAGAGCCTGCTGTAATGTCCGACTGGACCGCCACCACCGAATCTGCAATGAGCCAGGCACTGGACTACATGCAGGCAGACTCCGTCACATACGACGGCGTCACGGTGTTTTCGGTGGCAAGTGAGAAGACCTCTGACCTGCTGGCAATGGGCGGGTACGAGCAGCATTTTGCGGGATTTGTGCGGCTGCTTAAGGCGGGCTTTCCCGAGCCGGTGAAGGGCACCAAGCTCAGCGTGAATGGAACCGAGCGTCGCATCACAAGCTGGGACGAGGATCCTATTTCGTGGAAGATCTACTTGGAGGACGTGACGCGATGACCGACGGCGTCCTCGCTGAAGCAGTGCAGGAAGCTCTCTCGCTGGCGCTTCCGGGTGTCTATGTGGGCGAGCCGCAGGACGACCAGCCGATCCCATCGCAAGCGGTGCTCATGGAGTTGCAGACCGACATTGTTGTCGGCAGCCCGCTGCAACGCGGCACGCTGACGCTCAACGTGATCTCACAAGCGGATGATTTTTCCAAAGCTGACCAAGCTGCATTTGCGTCCGCAGTAGATGCGGCAATGCGATCCATTTCAATCACTTCTGGCGCCGTGCAAATTTACGGTGTCGTCGCACAATCAACCGACAACCTCCGCGAAGAACGGCACTGGCGCACGTCAATGCCCTACATTGTGGGATTTGGTCCAACACCCTAAAGCATTATGCCCGTATCATTTGGAGCCGTAACATTTTCTGTGACCGCACCCAGCGGTTATTTGCAAGAGTCCTCACAAGAGACTGTTGTGGAGCTTGCTACCATCCGCGAGGCGAGTGGCCAAACGGTTTTGGTGCAGGCCAAACCGCGCAGCACGACCACGACCACCGTTAAGACCAAGGGTGAGGATGATTTGCTGGCAGTGCCAGAAGGGGCTTTTGGTGGTGGCGCAAAACTCACAAGCTCAAAGGTTTCGCAGACCAACGATGACTTTTCCACGGCAGAAGCAACCTACACCCTCTTTCAATAATTATGGCCGTTTTTGGAATTTCAATTGTGACCGCTGGGGGCTCTATTGTGGAGTCCGTCGACGTCGAAATGAAGGGCGAGTTCAAGCAGCTAATTGATTCCAGTGGAGCCAATTCGGAAGCCAAGACTTACGACACGTCTTATTCTGTAAGCGTCAAAGGTAAAGGCGACTCCTGCCCGTTTGATCCGGGCGAAGTTACTAGCGGAATTGCTGGAATTAGCGGGAAAGGCATCTGGACCAACGTCACTCTGGACAGCAAGAACGACGATTTCCGAGGCTGGTCTGCGACCGGCACGGTTTACAAAAACGCAAACTAGACAACAACTTATGCGCCTCCGATTACTTGAGGACTCTGAATCTCCGGGCAAAAGCTTTAACACTGACATCATCGCCGCTTGGATTACTAGCGGCGGTGCTCTGGTTAAGCGTGGCGGCTTCCAGCATTTTGTGGACGAGGCTGGTAAAACTCATGTCCGCTGGATCGTAAACTGCGACGTACTCGCAAAGATTGATGGCGAGGCCATTGATTTTGATGAGTTCAGAAAACGCTTTGAAGATCTAGACTGGTGCAAGGCCAACGCAGACAGTGACATCTCTTGGATGCGTGGGTATCGAGACAACGCCCGCGACCTCAAACGGTTTGCAAAGTCTGCTGCCGTAGGGATCTCTCGTAAAGATGGCGGCACATTTGGCGTGGTGTACCCCGACTCACCCGAGTGGCTTAAGCAAGAATTCCAAGCGCGTTTTGTATGAACCCATTTTTCCTGCGAAACACACAGATCGGCCCGCTGGAACTGAGGCCGTGGACGATGACGACGCAGCTCGCCATTAACGAACTGGATCTCATTAAGCTGTCCGACCAACGGCAGGTGATCGCGTGCGCATGGCTGCAAAGCCGTGAGCCCGAGGACGTGGAGCAGGCAATCAGCGATGGCACTGCGATGAGTGCCATTAAAGCGTTCACAAGGGCGTTTCCGCTGGCGTTGGCGAAGCCTGTGGCTGAATGGTGCAAAACGCAGGCCGACGCCGTAGAATCTGGGCGTGTGGACGTTGTCCCGCAGCCCGGCGGCTCAAGGGAGGATGCGCCAAAAAACTAACGGCGCCAGGCTGGGAGGAAGCCTTTCTCCTGGTGCTGGCGCGAGAGACTGGATGGACACAAGACCACATACAACGGCGGGCGCCATTGGCTCAATTGCTGCGGATTTATCACGCGGCTATCTGGGGCAACGGAGCGTGGACGGTCCGACGCAGGCCGACCGATCTGGATGCGTTGTTTGTGGCACCGCAACACTCAACGGAGGAGGACGATGAGTAGCGGCCCTCGGTGGGACTACAACGCGGCGCAGGCTCGGTTTACATCCGAGTTGCAACGCACCATTGCAACGGGCCGCCGAGAGGCACGGGTGCAGGTTGACGAAAACTTTCGCGGCATGCTGCGATTTGTTTTTGCGATGACCCCGCCGATGGGCGGCAAAAACTCATCCATTACCGGCGGCAGAAACAAGCGGGTGGACTACGCAAAAGGAAAAAGGCAAGGGCAGCGTGCCATCCTGAAAGACTTGGGGCGCGCATTTCAGACGATCCCCGCAAGATTCAAACAAGCAGCGAGTCGCCCAGGTGGATGGGATTTGATTGCGCGCACGTTTGGCCCGCGTGCCAACGAGGAAAATCTCAGCAAAACGCCTGACCAACTTTGGAACTGGTACAAATCCAAGCGCAACGCAAAACGCAGGATCATGGGGCGCCCCCGGATCCCCGCATGGAGCACTAGCATTGCGGCCATCAAGCGCAAGCTGCTGGACCAACAGGGCATCACCGCGTCAGGATGGATGGATGGCGTGAGAAGGTTTAACGTGCCAGGAGTCCCTGCGTGGATCAGTCGCCACGCTGGCAAAGTGGGCGGGAGCGTGACTGTTGTGGACACCGCGACCGAGCTAAAATACCTCGTCAAAAATCTCACTGGTCACACTGATTCAAGCAACATCCAGCAAAAACTCTCTGTTGCATTTGTGCAGCAGGCCAACGCAATGGCCCGCCGCACAGCAGATTACCTCAACCGTCAAAGACTACGCTAAATGATTTTTGCATCCCTCGGTCTAGACTGGGCTAACTTTCAGCGCGGCATTCAGGGCGCCATGGCGTCGACTCGGCAGCTTGGATCGACGATGCAACAATCAAGCGGGGAGGGCATGTTTGGGGGCATCATGAAAGCCGCTGCAAACCTTGGGACGCTGGCAGTTGCAATGAAAGTCGCGACGTTTGCCGCCGATGGGTTGATGCAAGCGATACAGCTTGGCGATGATTTGGTGGACCTCAACGCGCAGACTGGCGTGGCGGTGGACAAGCTCATGGAGTTGCAGATGGCTTTTGAGCTTAACGGCTTAAAAGCTGAAAACGTGCAGCCGGTGCTGGCAAAGATGCAGAAAATGATCGCCGAGGCAGGATCTGGCAGCGCAGAGGCAGCGGCAAAGTTTGCAGCAATGGGTATCTCAATCGAGGACATCCAGGGGTTGACGGCTGACGAGCAATTGATGCGGATCGGCGAGGCGATTGGCAAAATCCAAAACCCTGCGCAACGGGCTGCGGCAGCAATGGAAGTTTTCGGGAAGAGCGGAGCAAAGCTGCTTTCCGTGTTTGCTGCTGGCGGGATGGACGAGATACGCAAAATGCTTGGAGGACAGGCAGCTCTGCTTGTGCAAAACGCCGGGGTATTTGGCAAGGCCAGTGATCTGCTCGGGCTGGCTGGCAACAAGCTGCGCGGGTTTTTCGTCGGCGTCGCTTCCGAAGTTGTCCCGCAGTTGATGAGTGTGATTGAAAGAAGCGCCAGCTTGGACTTCTCAAAAACGGGACAAATCTTTGGGCAGCGCATGGCTGTTGCGCTTGAGATTGTTTCCAAAATCGCGTCTGTTTTTGATCAACTAGCCGACAAGATTCCTGACATCGGAAGCAAATTAGTGGCTGCGTTTGATATAGTTGCGGGCGCAATTGCTCCTATTTACGGAGTCTTTACGGCACTGGAAAAAATGGGTGCATTGAAGGGGATCGAGGCCGACGTGAAGGCCAAGCAAGAGGCGGCACGTCAAGCATCCCCATCGCCAGAGGCAGGACCGACCGGCATGGACATTGTCAAAAAGGCTGGCACTGCGATGGCTGGTGCGCCTGGCATGGGTGACATTTCCAGCCTGCAAAAAATAGGCGGCGGGTCGTCGTTACTCACTGGGATGCAAACTAATTCGCCTGCGTATCAGTCCGTAAAAATCCAAGAGGACATCCGCGACTACATTAAAGATTTGATCCAGACGGTTAAAGAGGGCGGGCAAAGTTACCAAATCTCTCCCAACGTCAGCGGCAGCATGATTCTCACCGCTTAATTTTATGGCAACCGAAACGCAAGTCGAAGCCAGCAAAGACCCAACGGGTCTAATCACTTACACGGTCACGAAACAGGCTTTTGCTTGGGAGGATCCAGATCCAAATTGCCGGTCTTACCGGGTGACGCAGGCCGACGGGGTGGTGACAACGGTGGAGGAATTTTTTGACGCAGACATGCCTGCGGTCTATTCGATCGACGTTTCCACCACGCAGGAGCCGGTTGAATCGCATCCGTATTTTAACGCGTTGACGACCAAAAATAAACAGGACTGGTCCATCTGGAAGCAGAGCCCGAACAATCCAGATCTCAATGGGTGGACTCCTGCGGACGAAACCGGAGAAGTGTTTTCCACTCTGTATCTATTGTGGACTAAAGGCATTACTACCTACTTGGCGCCCCGCACGGTCATCAAGCACACGACGCTAGAAGACGGCTACCCTAGCACCGCGTCGGTTGGCATCATTGCCGATCCGGGCTACGGCGGAAATACGGGGCAGGTGAACTTTATTATGACCGGTTTAAGCGCACAGCAGGAAGGAAACAAGTGGAGAGTCACGACTGAGTACCTTAGCAGCGCACGCGGAAGCAACTGGGAAAACGTCCTTTACACTTAGCATGGACCTTCCAAACTTTCGACGCGGGTTTGAACTAAGCTCAACCGAGCTGAACAAACTCAGCAACGCCATCCGATCCGCCGCAGTGACCTCCGTAATTGGTGGCACGTTTTCGCGGACGCCTGGGGGCACTACTATTACGGTGAGCCCGCAGGTTCGGGGTGGAGGCGGCGGTGAAAATGAATGTCAATTTCGAGTTAGCGACGTGTCGGAATTGAATGGCGAAGTGTTGACGCTCAAGGTCATGGTTTCGCAAAATCCCATCCTGAGCACGATCAGTGAGGCAGTGCCAAAAGGACGTTATCCGCAGGGGATGAGTGGCGATTCTGGGGCTCCTAATTACGTAATGGAGATTACTCAAGAGGCTGGGATTGAGTACATTTACATCAATCTTCTAACGGATCAGTACGGCGAAATCTTGCCCGACGCGACATCCATCACTGTCAGTAACGAGGCCTTTCTTTCTTACGGCAACTCGACGTACCAAAAGTTTCCTGCGGCGATCATTGAAAAAAGGAACGACAAAGAAAATAAGCCGTACATTTTCAAAATTACGAACCTCTGCCCGCTTGTAAATCAACGGCCAGTACCGACTTGCCCGTTTTTGGTGGAGGACGACAGCAGGGATGGAGTGTGCCGCATCACCGTGCGTAGTGGGCTGGTGGACAACACGCTGCCAACTGACATGACTTTGACAGACACTTTTTCGCTGGTGGTGTCAGAAGATCAAGATTGGTATGTCGTTTACTGTGGCATGGTTGTGGATAACGGCATTATCCAGACCGACCCCGGCAACATCACTATTTTTACCGACACGCAATACGAGGCCAGCACCGACACCTACGTTTATTTTAAGCTCGCTGAATTTAGCGTTGGCTATCGGGCGGACTCAAGCAGGTACGTGGACTGGGTGTTAAATACTTGCGCCGTGCCGTTTGTGGCGGGCGGCATTGCGCCTTGTCGGTTTTTCAAAGTGACGGACGCCAGCGAGGGGACGGTGATGAAAGTGGAGGTGGCGCAAAATCAAATCGCTGGCAGGTGGCCCAACGGGATGGGTTTAGGGTTTGGGGCCTTCAAGCTGGACATAAGCAAAAACTCATACATCTACGCCAAAATTCTGTACAACACGACCACGCTACAAATTGACCCAGACAACACTGCCATCACTATTTTGGCGTCTGACGCGCTGCTGCCTAACACAGCCAGCGAGGTCTACATTTTGATTGCGACAGTGATCACCGCTGGTGACCCCAAGGCCATCACGCAGATCACTAACGTGTGCACAGAGCCAGTGCCTAACCCCTGCACTCTTGCCTGGACCGAATGAACTGCTACGAGTGGCGCAAGAAAATTACGGGAAGTGTGGCTGTAACAGTGAGTTACAGTCAGAGTGACGAGACATCTACGACCAGCGGGGCCGGAGTGATCACGCACGGCCCGTTGTACACGGGATGGACGCACCGCGAACTACAATGCGTGGGTAACCCGTTGACATCGACCGATGACTACATTTTGAGAGGCGATAATCTTTGCGAGGGTCGCGCTCAGATTGTAGGCAGCTTGCAACAGCGCAACACAATCACGCTGACCACAACAACCAATGATGGGCAGACCTTTGAGTCTGAGGTGGGAATCTACTTTAAGTACGTGCCCGATAATTACGATGTGCGCACAACTTTGTTGCCGTTAAACCCTTATCCTGACTGGGAAAATGATCCTTACTCCAAATCATTCCGCGCTCAAATCGACGGGCTGGCCGAGCCAGTGTTGCGGGTTGGACTGGGTGAGGGCACGCCAGGCTCCCCGTCGCCGTCGGAGGTTGCGCTGCCATGGCTCAAGGATGGCGTGAGCGGAGTTTCCGAAAACGGCACTCTAAATATTTCGCTGGCTGCAAAATTCACACTCACATGATCCCGCGCTGGTTAGTCGACAAAAGGACCGCCATCTGCCTAAGCTGCCACCAGCGCACAGGCTGCGTGGCACGGTTCCAGATTCTCAGCGAGGCGCCGACCTGCCCGCTTAATAAGCTGCCCAGCAGGTCCGACGAGATCGCCGCCAAGGCATGGCCAGAGGGCGCGCAACCAGTGAGCGGCTGCTGTGACAGCGCGCAAAATTACTTGTCCCGAAGCCCTAGATTGTAATGGTCGCCGTCCAAACATCCTCAACAATTCAGCGCGGCACCGACTGGGATTTTTCTTTCCAGCTTCAGGAAGATGGGCCGTGCTCGACGTATTCCGATCTGACGGCTTGGTTCGTTGGCGTGACTCTTAAAACCGCTGCTGGCGTGGCACTGACGACCCCTAGTATTGTGCGGCCCACGCCCGAGACGGTGGCGCTGCGGCTCACCAACACGCAGACCGCGCTGCTATCGGCTCAGTTTGGGGCTGTCTTAACCGTTAACGTCCAACGCCCGGACGGCTGGGACATCCGCCTCATCGAGGCCCGCGTCACAATCTCATGAGCTGCGAATCTTCATGCGGACCCCTCGTGGTCACATTGCTAACAGGTGTCCCAGGGCTCCAAGGCCAGACTGGTCCAGCAGGTCCACAGGGCCCTCCTGGTGCACTGACCAGCATCACCGGCGACCTCTCCCTCGCGGCTGGCGAGACTGAGACAGTGGCGACTGTTGTCGGCATCCAAGGCCAGCCAGTGTCCGCCACGGACCCGACAGCTAATCAAGTTTTCCAATTTGACGGCGCCGCGTGGGTGCCATCAACATATACAGCAGGCACTTACTAATTACGACCATGGCATTCCCAATCATCCCGATCAAAAACGCAACCGCTGGCTCTACGACCCCCCCAACGCCTGGGGCGTTGCAAACGGGCGAATTGGCGATCAATACCGCCAGTGGCAAGCTCTACACCAAAGACAACGCGGGATCGGTTGTCGAAATTGGCAGCGGCGCGACGAACATCAACACCACGCAGTTGGGGTGTCTGACCACGAATGCATCCCCTAATTTGGTGCCGCAGTTGCTGCCGACCGGATTTTTGTCACTGGCGCAGATTAACGCACTGACGACCAATCAGGTCGCCTTTTTGACGACCGCCGCAGTCGCCGGGCTGGTGCCGCAACTAGACGCAGGGGGCAAGAT
>ENA-OSIY01001995-OSIY01001995.1-marine-metagenome-genome-assembly--contig:-NODE-1995-length-10767-cov-6.931057_pt1 | contig 10767 bp, 14 predicted proteins | sample MGYA00237884_ERZ534233 | MGnify/ENA primary metagenome ERZ534233 (study PRJEB26412, sample SAMN06343840) | marine metagenome | isolation source: estuarine water | place: USA: Columbia River Estuary... | reverse complement strand
ATGTATATGTTGGTCTGTATGATGGACATGGTTATATTCCCAATCCTATGGTCGTTGCTACAAACAGCAACTAAATCTCCAATTACTCAATGGATGCCACTAACACTTCAAGGTGCTGGACTATTCCACATTGCAATGGGTGCGGTACTAGGTATTGCGGCATTTGGTCGCACACAAGAAAAACTAGGAGGAGCAAACAATGGCGGAATACAAGCATCAGGAACAGGATTTCAGAGCGGGGCTCCAGCATTTGGCCAACCACAATCAGGAGGCTTCGGCAACTCCGGCGGTTTTAATTCACCAACACCAAGCAGCTTTGGTAGCAGTTCGGGATTTGGAACCCCAACGTCTGGGTCATATAATCCCAGCCCAAGTTGGGGAACAACGTCGGTAACTCCTGGCATGCCTAGTGCTACTAGACGCCCGACCGGACCATCACAGCCTATAGACGGTGATTTTATGCCGCCAAGAGATTGACCTTTATCAATTAAGACTGTATAATTAGTAGTATGAACTACTATGAAACATTAGGTGTAAAAGAAAACGCAGATCAAGATGCTATAAAAAAAGCCTACAAAAAGTTGGCTATGAAGCATCATCCTGATCGGGGCGGCGACGAAAAAACTTTTCAATCTATAAGCCAAGCATACGATACTATTGGCGATGCTGCCAAACGTCAGCAATATGATCAAGAAAGACAAGGTCGTCCGTTTATACATGTTAGATCAGGATTCAACGACATTAACGATATATTTGGACAAGCATTTGGATTCCAGGGTGGTCAACAATGGGATCCTTTTCAAGGTCGTACAAGAAAAAATCGTGATCTTAATATTAATTGCACTGTTTCTTTTAAAGACAGTCTTATCGGAAAGCAATTAGAAGCATCTTATATTCTTCCCTCAGGTAAAAAACAAACAGTGGTTATTAATGTTCCTGCAGGTATTATTAATGGTCAAACTATTAAGTATCCGGGGCTAGGTGACGATACTGATTCGAGATTACAGCGTGGAGATTTAAATGTCACTGTATTTGTTGAAACCGATCCGCTATATCAACGTCAACACGATAATATTATTTTTCAACTACAAATCACTGTGTTTGAAGCTATGATGGGTTGTAATAAAAAAATACAAACTTTAGACGGTAATCAGTTAGATTTAAAAATTAAAGCTGGCACACAACATGGAACAGAATTTGTATGTAGAGGAAGAGGATTTAACAACTCCGCAAATGGTCGGTTAGGTGACTTAATTGTTAAACTAACTGTATTGATTCCTGAAATTAAAGAAATTATACTGGTCGATCGACTATTAAAATTACAAAACGAAATAAATCATTTATCTAAATAAAAGGAAACATAATGGTAGAACCTAGCCCCGAACTTCAAATGGTTTTTGACAAAGCTATAGATGTTGCTAAAAAATTAAATCATGAATACATTACTCTAGAACACTTATGTTTTGCCATGCTTTGCGAAGACTCGTTCAGTAAATGTGTTGCTGGCTTTGGTGCTGATGCTGACTATATTCGTAAAAATTTAGAACATTATCTCAAAGCTAAACTCACAGAGATTGTCATAGAGACCGGTGTTGCTAAACCTAAAAAAACTCAAGCAGTAGAGCGTGTTCTTAATCGTGCGTTTACACAGGTGTTATTTAACGGACGTCAAAAGATTGAATGCACAGATGTATTCCTTGCTGTTATGAGTGAAAAGAAATCATATGCATTTTATTATATCCAACAAGCTAACATTGAAAAAGACAAGTTTGCAGATTATTTAAACAACGAATTAGACACTACAGAAGAAGAAACTGAAACACAGAGCATCAAAGCATTGAAAGCATTTACCACAAATCTCAACGACGCTGTTAAGAAAGAAAAAATTGATCCGGTAATTGGGCGTATTGAAGAACTTGAGAATATTGCTCTGGCATTGGGACGAAGAAGCAAAAACAATGTTATCCTTGTAGGAGATCCCGGAGTAGGTAAAACAGCCATTGCCGAAGGTCTTGCCTATAACATAGTTAAAGGTGCAGTGCCCGACTTTCTAAAAAATTACACAGTATACAACTTGGATATTTCAGCTATGTTAGCTGGTAGTAAATATCGTGGAGATTTTGAAGAACGATTTAAAATGGTATTAGCCGGATTACAGAAAAAAGGTAAAACCGTGTTGTTTATCGACGAAGCCCATATGATTAGCGGAGCCGGTGCGGGTGGCAGTCAAAATAGTAATGACCTTGCCAACATGATGAAACCGGCGTTAAGCAAAGGTAATATCAAAGTTGTTGCATCAACTACATGGGAAGAATATCGTAAACACTTTGAAAAAGATCGTGCATTAATGCGACGATTCCAGCGTATTTCAGTAGACGAACCAACTACCGAGATGACATTGCAAATACTTAAAGGTATTAAAAAATACTACGAAGGGTTTCATAATGTTAAAATTAAAGACGATGCGTTACAAGCTGCAATAAAATTAAGTGTAAAATATCAAGCAGATAAAAAATTACCCGATAAGGCCATTGATTTAATCGACTGTGCATGTTCACGATTTAACATCAAGTTAGTAGGTAATAGAGTTATAGGAGAAGAAGAAATACAGTTTGAACTTAGTAAAATGATACAAATGCCTGCTGAAGCTATTATGGAAACTGAAAGTAAAAACTTAGGAGATTTGATTGGTAACTTACAAAACGAAGTATACGGACAAGAATCGGCTCTTGAAGAAGTAGTTGATAAAATTCTTATTGCTAGAGCTGGACTTAAGAGTGAAAATAAACCGGTTGGAAGTTTTGTGTTTATGGGGCCTACTGGTTGCGGCAAAACTGAAACGGCCAAGTCACTTGCTAAACATCTAAGTGTTAAGTTATTACGATTTGATATGAGTGAGTATCAAGAAAAGCATAGCATTAGTAAGTTGATCGGTAGCCCGCCGGGTTATGTTGGCTTTGAAGAAAATGCCGGGTTGTTGATTACACAAATCCAAGAAAACCCCAATGCAGTGTTATTATTTGACGAAGTTGAAAAGTCACATCCGGATGTATCAACTATCCTGTTACAAATGATGGACAACGGTTTTATCACTGGTAGTAACGGTAAACGTGCAGATTGTCGCAATATTGTGCTTATATTAACTACCAATGCCGGAGCACAGTCGAATGAAAAAAATAACATTGGATTTGGTAACCAGGATAAAGAATATAATGACACTGACCTTAAGAAATTTTTTGCACCAGAATTCCGCAATCGTCTAGATGGTGTAATTACGTTTGCAAAACTTAGCAAAGAAACTATGATTAAGATTGTCGGTAAGTTTATGTTAGAACTTAAAGGCCAAATTAAAGATAAAGGAATTAAAATTAAGCTAAAAGATGATGCTATTGATCTTTTAGTTAAAAAGGGTTTCGATAGTAAAATGGGTGCTAGGCCATTGCAACGTATTATTGACCAAGAAATTAAACGTCCATTGGCTAAAATGATGTTGTTTGGCGAGTTAAAAGCTGGAGGTATTCTTACTATTGGAGTAGAACGTGATAGCATCACATTATTAGTTAAATTAAAAGTTCCTCGATTAGAATATAATGAACAAAATCAACCCGTTGATTAAGATTAAATACAGTCAACGATTGTTTGAAAATCAATACAGATACAAAACAGTTGTAGTCTGTCCCGGCGGGCATTGGTTTAGGGGTAAAAATCTAAACCATGCCGAGGAGATGCTTGATGACTGGGGTAAGGGTGATCTAAACAAATATCAATGGTTAAAAATTAAAAATATTGCTGATCATCAATATTGTATAGATTTGCTTAGAATTTTAAAAACTTGTAATAATTTTCATCTAAGAATTGAGCATCCTTTGTTAAGTTTTTACAGTAATGACTACAACTCTGTAATTACTATTGCAAATTTAGACACTAAAAAAACCAAATACGTTGCAGAACCCCCGAGCAATACAAATATCACACAGGGTGAAATAATACTTAAACGTATTGATTTTGATTATAAGGTAACATTAGGTAAAACTAAACAAAATTTTACAAACTTTGTCGAATGGGGTGAAAATTCTAAAAAAATTAGGATGACCAAAAGTTGTAAAAAAGCATTGCAAAAAGATCACAGCTGGGGAGGCACATACTTTTATGTCAAAGACATTCAGTCAATGACTCTAGTTAAAATATTTATCGGTAGTGATATTGCACGAATAGACAAAGTAATTAAAGCAACTAAATAGTTATTATGCCAATATTAAGCAGCACATTAGTTTCAAGTCAAAGTCATCCCAGCGACAGTTCTGTAGCCACAATTACCAGTGAAAAATTCAAAGGTGATGGCTATTATGGACGTAGTGACGGATTACATACCGTTCAATTAAAGTTTACTGAATTTATAGGAACTTTTAAAATGCAGGGCGCACTGGCTGTAGATCCAGCATCTACTGACTGGTTTGACATAGACAACACAGATTTAGAATATTTGACCAACACTGATGTTGCTGTGTTACAAAATTTCACTGGTAATTTTGTATGGTTGCGCTGTATTATAACATACACAGATGGCACCGTCAATTTTGTGTTACTAAACCACTAACCTAATCTTAAATCATCGATAAATAATGCATAGTCGTCTTTATGATGGTGCAAATTTATGAAAATTTTTGAGATTTTTAGTCACAACCCCCAAGAAGCCTTTGCTCCGGATTTCAATCTGGGTGAAGATCTTCAATTTTTTATTCACAATGATCCCGAGTTTTATCGAAAACATTACTTTCCGTTTATCATTAAATTAAAAGAAGCAAAGCAAAACAAAACAAAATTTACAGCCAAGGCATTTGAAGCGTTGGTAAAACATGCATATAATGTTTATACGGATAAATTTAGCGAAGAAGAGTTACCTACTACAATAGATGACAAAATAGTTAAAGAAGTATGCGAAAATCTATATAGAGAAGAAATTAAAAATATTGAAGAAGGCCATTACGATGATATTAAGTGAGGGTGGAAATATATGGCCAGAATCTACTGACTATGCACAAACTGTTGAAATGATCGACGGTCTTGTAGGCGCCACTGAAGACTTGATTAAAGAAACTGGCCTACAAATTTTTGTCATAGGCAGCAGTGCAAATCCCACTCAAAACGTTTATACAGATGATCAGTTAATTGGTATATTTAGAGAACGTCAAAAGAAATTTATACCGTTAGATAAATTTAAAGACACATATCTACCGGGACAATTGCCCAATGATGTAAAGTTAATACCCAAGAAATCTGGAGATTTAGATGTAATGGTTGACGGCAAGGAAGCTGCTGATTATTTTCAAACTAACGATGGTAAAACTACCAGACAGGCATTAGATAATATGTTACAGCAGTCTGGAATAAAAACACACAAAGCTGGTGTAACAGTTCATATCCTTGTGCCATACCGAGATAATTTTTATCAAGTAGATATTAAGGTAGTAAACAAAGCTGAACGAGTAAGTAAGTTTCATAATCACGACATTCCGCCAGGAAGTCCTTACAAGGGTGTTAACAAACAAATGATGATGAACACGCTGGCCAGCAGTCAAGGACTACTGTGGAGCCCAGACGAAGGACTTTATAAACGTGATGCTGCTGGGAAAAAAGGTGAGTTTATAACAGACGAATTGGATGACGTTGCACGTTATTTGTTAGGTAATGGTGCAACCTCTGTTGATCTAGGCAGTGTAGAAAGTATCATGACTGCTATTCCCGACGATGCTAAACGCAATGATATATTTGCCAAGGCAAAAGCCAGTTCAAGTTGGCAAGCAGCTACACCAGATGTTGGCACTAACGAATGGTTTGTTAGATTGAAAAGAATGTTGGCATGAGAGCCTTTGAACTGTTATTCGAAGCATCTGCTGGCGTAGGTCGTAAGTATCAACACGTTGAAGATTTAATCTTCACAGGTATACCATCAAAGAACATACCTGCTGGTGCCGAAGGTGGTCGTGCTGCTGTGAGAATTATACAAGGTATGGCTAGCACTGGTGGAGCCAATGAACTTAAATGGGACGGTAGTCCTGTAGTATATTGGGGACGCGATGAAGATGGCACATTTAGGTTTATACCTAAAAATGCTTGGGAATATCTCAAGCGTGGTAAGACCCAGGCCGGAGAAGGCGTGACTACTTTGATGTCAAATCCAGATGACATTAAAAACTTTATTCTAGGCACAGGTAAAACTGAACCAGGTAAAGAAAAACAAAGACAGGCGTATGCAAATCAACTTGCCGATCTATGGCCTTACTTTGAAAAAATCAGTCCCGAAACAGGATTCTTAGAAGGCGGCTTACTGTTTTATCCTGGTAAAAAGCCCAACGGCAAAACTGCACAGGCTGTAATGAGTCCTAAAACTGGCGAGTATGAATTTACTCCCAACATCACTACATTCCATATCGGCAAAAACAGTGACCTAGGTAAACGCATCAGAGGTGCCAAGTTAATGGTTGCTGCCACTGGGTATTATCAAGCCATTGGCAGTGACGAAGGCAGATATCCTGATGCAGAAGGATTATCAACTCCCGATGTTATTGTGCAAGGAACTACCTATGTAGAAGAAGCACCGGGCGTTGACAGCAATTTACTAGACGATGCCAGCGCATTTATTGAAGACAACGAGCAGGCTATCAACAGTTTTTTACAACGCAAGCAACCAGGTCCTGGCGGTGAAGAAGAAGTTATTAACTTGTTTGTTCCAATCTTTAGCACCTTTGTCACAGCTATCTTTGAGCTCATAGCACAACGCAACAGTCAAAGAGTACATTGCTGAAATCTCTTTTGAGTCCATTGTCTTAACTTTGCCATTCAAGATATCTGTTGGGTTTGGCATTTTGCTGGACACCTTACGATGAGCCATAAACTTAATAGCAAGACCTTCACCGATAGCACCCGAAGTCAAGTCAGTTAGTGTATCCACATCAGTGTCGTCGTCTGTCAGCAATTCGCTAACAAATGACCATGAACGTGGAGTAGCAAACGCACGTGAGCTAGACTTTGGATCAAAGTCGTACAAGTCTTTCTTAGAGAAAGTAAGGAAACCAACAACGTCTTTATGAACTTTGTTTACAACAGCCCAGTCTTGCCAGTCATCCCAATCAACTGTCATTTCCAAGTGAACAAAACGGTTAGCCAACGGAGCAGGCATACGATAAGTAACACCCTTGTCAGTTTCACGGTTACCTGCGGCAACAATCAAAACATTGTCAGGCAAGTAGTAAGTACCAACACGACGGTTCAAAACCAACTGATAAGCCGCTGCCTGTACACTAGGTGCGGCACTGTTCATTTCATCCAAGAACAGGATAATCTGCTTATGCTTTGCAGCCATTTCGGCATCTGGCAACTCGATAGGAGGAGCCCATTCCATTTTATTAGAAATGCTGTTAAAGAATGGAATACCTTTAATGTCAGTAGGTTCCCACAAGCTCAAACGGATATCAATCACGTGAGCCTCAAGCTCAACACCCATTTGTTTAACAATGTCGCTTTTTCCAATACCTGGGGGGCCCCACAGGAACAATGGACGCTTTGCTTTAAAAGCACGGCGAAGGGATTTTTTAGCAGCCTTAGGGCCAACTGTACGTGAAAGGATCTCGCTCATAAATACTCCTGGGTTAAAAAAGCGTTGAAGTTTAACTGTCTATGTATCTATTATACTGCCTAACAGCATCTTCGTCAACAGATTTTTTAAGAGTTTTCGTCCGTTTGGCTATCTTTGTTTTGATTATTCATAGCTTTGACTAGACCGTATTTTCGAATGTCGTCCGAAAACATGTACAGCTCAAATGATTTTCTTTCCGAAAATACAGTAATACTTTGGTTTGTAAGGTAATATGGAAAATCCATAGTCCTATCAAAAAATATGATAGTTTGGGGACTTAGCTCAATTGGCTCTGTAAATGGAATCTCATAACTATGTAGTTCCAATTCGTTTAGCAAATAATCAAGACCTTCATCGCTAAGACGTAGGCCGCCTGTTTCTTTACTTCTATGACTTTGCCACCATTTGTACATATGATGCTTGATATTGGCACTATCTATACTCTTATCTTTTTGTTGCAAAAAGATTTTAGTAAAAGTCTCTTTTGATATCATTTAATAAATTTGCCGCTAGTAAGCTCAACGACTTCAAACTCGTCGCAGTTGAACATTTGATTGAGTTTTTTTGCAAGATTGTGTGCATGTCCGGGATTACTAAATGACACTTTTTTGTATTTAGGTCCGGGGTAACTGGTAATGCTACTTGCCGATTTTAAATTAAACGGCGCCTTTTTATAAAACACAGCCCAAATAGCCTCAGCTTCTAAAATCTGTTCGCTCTTATAGTTCTTTTTGTTTATATATTCTAAAAGAACTTTTGGTTTTGGTCTTGACATTTTATGCGTCCTTGTGTTAAGTACGCATATATTTATCAGTTATTTGGTAGAAAAGCCGCCGCCATCCATTTGAACTGTAACTGCTCCGCCCGTACCAGATTCTAATCGTTTAAACAAGATATCATAATCTTCAAGTAATTTGGCACTAACTTCTCCTAGGCAGTAGGCCAGTGCTTTGGCAGCTTTAATGTCTAGTTTAATCTCACGCTGTTGTGTAAGATCAGCAGCCTTTACCTGTTGTATGAACTGCTGAATAGGCGTAGTATTAATCGGACTTGGCATTTGACAGTACCTGTTTCATTTCAAGTTCACTTTTAAACGGCCCGTTAGTCGGATAGCGTTCAACAGTAATTAGTTTAGGACAAAAACTTTTAACCCAACCTTTATCAAATTTAATTGTGTAATAACCTGCACAATACAAACTTTTACTAGCCTGACTCTTAGTAAACAATGGCAATTTACGTTGCACGTTAAACACTGGATTATAAGGTCTACAACTAGTTGGATAGTCATATACGTCACGAACTTCTTCATGCGTAATTTTAACTTTATCGCTAATCTGAAAAAAGTCTCGGCCAAACTGTTTAGTCAAATCATCTTTTTTACTAAAATACACTTCTCCATCTTTTGAGCTTAACATAAATTTGTTATTCTCTTTTTTATGCAGGATGGCAACTTTTTCGCCGTCTGCTTCCACAATCCAAAATTTACCATCTACAATGGGTTTTGCTTTTAAATTCATTTAGTTACCTCGGGATATCTTGCTTGAAATGGATGAGCAAATAATTCAATACTATCCATCATGCGTTTCATGTCATACAGCTGACAGAATTTTAATAGTCTAATACCAACCTGTGTTACATCTTTAGGTACTGAGTTAGCAGTAACAGTTTCAGTAATAAGTTCTTTAATTTCAGTAGGTTGTGCAGTTAGGTCAACTAGAGTTACGTTACGATTATAGTCGTCTAGGACCTTGTGTTCTTTTCCTTCGTGGTCAACCCAACGCTGAAGCATGACATTGTTCCACGCCCAGCCTTTCTTGCCTTTGTCTTCAAAAGCTTCTGTTAAGCCTGTTTTATTCTTAGTGCCTTTAACTCGCACACCCGGATATGCACTAAAGACGTTGTCACTACTGTCACCGCGCATACACTTCTCAAAAAGTATCCAGGGTGGATTAGGCGGCACAACATCTTCGCCAGTTTTCTTATCTTTTACACGTTTACCTTTTTTATCGAAGATACCTTCGATAGTAGTAAGTGTCTCAGCAACTCCATTGAACTGTTTTACATTAGGCGCAATTAACTGGTGAAAATCGCTGTCTGTTGAAATGATCACATGATCGTCATTAGGATGTGCTTGGATGAACCCAGCAATCAAATCATCTGCTTCTAATTGTTTATGTTGCAGGACTGTGCAATTACTCTTAGTTTTAACAAACTCGGTGAACGCATCATACGTTTCCCAAAAGAGTTTATCTTCTTCTTGTTCACGTACGGTCATTGCATCACGAGTTTCTTTACGATTTGCCTTGTAGGGCTTGTAAAAATCCTTACGCCACGAGCGACCTTCAAGACAGAACACTACATGCTTCCCCTCAAAGTCTTGCCACGCTTTCTTAACACTGTTAAATGTAATATGTAAAGCCATGCCTAACTTAATGTCAGCATCTCCTCTTACTACGTGTCTAGCACGAAAGAATGTGTTAGCAGTGTCAACTAAAATATATGTCATGAAACCTCTGATTTATCTTTTGTGATCGGAACCACGTTAATGTAACCTGCACCTCGGGTAGTGTCTTGACCCTCTTCGCCCAGCATGTTTCTAACAATGTCACGGAACCAACGATCTACAATCTCTTCATCTGGATCACCGTCAAATCCATAACCGGCTTGTTTCAATTGTAACACAAATAGATCATTCCAGTCAAGCTCAAAAAAGCCATTACGAATATTGTCTTTATTAACATGGGTGTCTAATACACTAACCCAAGGTTCGCCTTTGGCAGTGGCACGGTCTTTTGGAGTCATTTTAGCAAGCTCTTCTGCGGCTTGTGCTTGTGCAGTTTCTGCTACAGCTTTATCTCTAGCTGTTTGTAAAATCGCTTTTTCTTCCTCTAGCTTATCAATACCAACTAATCGTTTAAAAAAGTTTTTCATTATGTTCCCCACTCATTTTTAAATAGCGGCACTTGTAAACGGTCACTGTAACGCCATCCACGTTTCATTGCTGCCAATGCTACATTCTTTGCGTTGAGCGTATAAACACTTTCTACTCCACCTACTGGCATCAAGTATACATGCCCTTTAAATCCTGCTGTTCTAAATTCTTCTACAGCATGTTCTGCATCTCTAATATC
>ENA-OSIY01001994-OSIY01001994.1-marine-metagenome-genome-assembly--contig:-NODE-1994-length-10770-cov-11.910783_pt1 | contig 10770 bp, 11 predicted proteins | sample MGYA00237884_ERZ534233 | MGnify/ENA primary metagenome ERZ534233 (study PRJEB26412, sample SAMN06343840) | marine metagenome | isolation source: estuarine water | place: USA: Columbia River Estuary... | reverse complement strand
CATATTATATTATTTTAAATTATATACTTGCTGATTCTTCTATATTTCTATCTAACTCTTGTGCGGACGTAACTTCGCTTGATACTACGTATGCTCTTATAGGTTGCTGATTTGTGCCTCCAATAGCATCTGCTAATTGATTAGTTCCTGTGCTACCTATGATATTGAAGTCAGGCGGCTGAACTGATTGAGCAGCAGCAGCACCACCACCTCCTCCTGAAGACCCTCCACCTCCTGAGTTACTTATAGAACTTGCTTTTGATATACCTGCTGCCGCAATAGCTGCTATTGATATACCTGAAGTTATTTTCGTCTTTAATATATCTTTTTTAGCTAAAACAGCATCCACACCTGCAACCGATGTACTTATAGCGGTTCTTGCTGCGATAGCTTGATTAGTTTTTACAATAACGTTTGCAATAGCTGCACCTTTCTCAATCACTAATTGAGCTTTTTGCCATTCTTTATTTTTGTTGCCTATAGCGCTCAAGACAGAGCCTAACCCCGATAAGAAACCTATGTATTCTTGTTGTATTCTTGTCTTTTCATTTATTACATTTATATCATTTTTAAGATCAGTAGTTCTTTTCTCATCTTGCCACAAAGCCATTTGAGTACCTATCTCTCTCTTTCTCTCATCTGTAGTTGTAAGTAGAGCTAATTCTCTTTCTGCTGCTGCAACTTTATTGTCATACCTTAGTTGGTCGAGTGCAGCTTCTGCATCTACTTTAGCCATACCTTCAGGCATCATAGCTAAGTCTGTCGATGCTCCTGACTCAACAATAGACATACCTGCTTTTAGTCTTTCAAAGTCATCTAACTTCTGTTGGTTAGATATTCTTGCTTCAGTAACTTTATCTATTGCAGCGATAGCATTCGTAGCCTCTGTGTCTGCTTCTGTTTTCATTGTGGCAGTCTTTACCTTTGCCCTTTCAATAGCAGCATCAATAGCATTTACATCAGCACCTTTTAACTTTTTGTCAGCCTCTTGTTTAGCTATGTAGTTCTCTAATCTTAATTGTTGCGTTGCCTTAAATTCATCTCTCTTTAATTTAATAGACTCCTCTTTAGTTTTTTGCTCATCTTCTATTATTTGTTGTTGAGTTCTAAAAGACGTTTCCCTAAGTTCATCTTGAAAGCCAAGTATTTCTGCCGTAAGATTAAATAGCTTTTTGTTGAAATCTTTTATTTTTCTCGGTACTCCTTTAGGGGTTAATGTTATCTGTTCCTTCTGTAATTTTACAAACTCCTCTAATATTTTTACTTCATCAGCACTTTCTGCATTTTTTTCTTCTATAAGATCAGTAGAGGTTTTAACCTGTGTTCTTAAATGCTCGTAGTATAGATTCATGTCTGTAATACTTTCTTCAAGCCCTCCCGATCTCTCAAATGTAAGAATATCTAAACCACTTACTTCTTTCGCTCTTGCACTTATTTCAAGTAGAGTCTTATTAAACTCAGCCTCTTTTTTAATCCTTTGCTCATGCGTTAGGTCGAGATTCTTTAATTCTTCTGTATGAGCTTTTACTTTGGCTTTCTCTGCTTCCGTTAGAACCTTCTGTCCTTTAGCATCGCCTTCTTTATACCTAAGGTCTTCAAGTTCTTTTATTCTTTGGTTAAAGGTTCTTTCTACCTTGAGTATGTTTACTTTCTCTTCGGTATATGTCGCTAATCTATCTTTGGATATTTCTTTCAATCTATCCATTGCTGCTGCCGAAAGAACTAATTCTTCCAATTCGGATCTTAACTCTGCAACTGCCTTTGTAGCAATAACAAACTCATCCCCCACTCTCTTAACTGAATGTTCCATTTCAGGAAACTGCTTAATCAATTTCTTGTGAGCTAACTCTTGTTGTTCTATTGACTTAGTAGAATCCTGTAATATGTCAACGTATAAATTAAGATTTCTTAATTGTGTCGCAAATGGGTCTATTACCTTATTAATAGAATTTAGTAAACCATCAAAAACATTACCTTTAGAGTCAAACAGGCTTTGAAACCATTTTGTCTGAACTAAAGCTATAAGTATTTGAAGACCTGTAATAATACCAATGGGACCCATCAAGGAAGCTCCAAGTTGCTTAAACCCTTGAGTCATTGTTCTACCACTCTTCTTTACATTTACAGAAAACATACCGAACAAAGAAGCTAATTGTGATACGTTATTCCCCATACCCCTTATACCATAAGGTGCATCAGAAATAGTTCTACCAACCTCCGTTACGATAGCTCCTGAAAGACCTGCAGTAGTCTTCATTCGGTCAAAACCTTTTGCAACACCCTTAGTTGCGTTAGAAAGCTCTTTAGCTGCATCAGCAGCCTCCATTTCTTTTACGGCAAGTAAACTCGCTTGATTGGCAGCCTCTTTAGCTTGTAAGTTGGCTTTAGCAAGTTCCTTACCCTTCTTGGATGTCCAAAAAGCGATATTCTCTTGAGCTTTGGCTAACTGAACATCTCTACTCAAATTAAGAGTGGCAATTCTCTCTGCCTCTATCGCTAATTTGTTGTTCTTTAATGTTTCTTGACCAACTTGAGATTGAGCAAGAGTAAGTCTTTCTTTTGACTTCTTTAACTGAATGGATTGGTTTATCTCAAGGTTTATAATCCTGTTCTGTTCCCTTGAAAGAATATTATGCTCTTGAACCTTTTGATTCTGTGCTGAGTTAGCAAAAGTCAACTTCTCGACTGCCTTAGTTACTTTTACTTTGTTTGTTTGGCTTAATGTAGATAACCTATTCTCTTCTCTTGTTTCTGCATTAGTTCTTTGAATAGCTTTGCCTTCAGAGGTCTTGCTTATCGTGTATTTCTTTGCAGCAGCATCTTGCTTCTCTTGTAGTTTTAGAGATTCTTTCTGATCTGCAGATAGTCTTGCAAAACCTTTCTTAGCTTTGTCAAATATTAATGACAATTCTCCATCAGATACTTTTAAATTTAATACTACTTCTGTTTTACCTGTTTTTGCCATAGCTTATTCTTTTTCCTTGTTTGTAACCTTCTTTAATCGTATCAGTTAATTCGTATTTGCCCTTAGCTACGTCAACCTCTTCGGATATTCCGAAAAAATCATCTATCGCTAATAGTTGTAGTACTTCTTTTATCATTCTCCATAATTATCAGTTAGTAATTCTAAATCGCTTTTACCTGTTTGCAAGTTTGTCTTAATGCTATTTATTAGGTACTTTTTACCTCCTACAATAAATCTGTCATTAAGTTTATATTTAAGTAATATCTTTAATGGCAAGTGTGCAGTTATTTTTAACAACCTTGCTTGAGGGTTGTATATATTTAGTATGAAGTTTTCGTGATAAGTATTAAACAAGCTATCTTCTTCTTCTTTATTAGTAAACTCATCAAATTCAGAGCCAAAATTTATAGAGCGAACACCTACTTGTCCTTCATAAACATTTGCAGGAACGTATAAATAATCTAACTCTTCAGGGGAGCTTGAATTTACTCCTTCTATTTTGTTTGTTAGCCAAATATTTGAAGATAAAGGTATTCTATCTATTGAAAATAATGTACCTCCATCAATTACAGGTGAATTATCTTGACTAACAGTGTGACCAAAAGTAATCCCACTAAAAGCATTTGTAGCTGATATTGTAAAGGAATCTCCAACAGAAAACGTATTAGTACTTAAATCTAAAGATGTATTATCCATAACCGCATTAACAATAGCTATATCTCCTGTTGTATTGTTAACGATAGTAGCACCAATCACCCATTTGTTCTCATTAAAGTTTGAATATGCATCTATAATATAACTTGAAGCTGAAGAAGTAACTGAACCTGATAAAGTAACTGAGGCAGGATTTACTAAATTTTCATAAACCATATGTCCAAAGCTAACCTTTACGTTATATTTCTTTCCATCGAACAAATTACCCCCTGTGGACTTGAATCTTTCGTTTCCGTATTCGTCATTCGTAGCCTCATTGCTATTTATTGCAAATATGGTATTTGCCTTTTTATACTCATAGTTTATTTCGCTATATACTTCAGACCTGTCTACGTTAGATGAAGAAATATCTACATACTCATCTATATTAAACTCTTGGTTACTACTGTTTAAATAGTATTGGTCAAGTGTCTTAACAACAAGTTCATTACCTTCAAAATACGCTACTAGGTTAAACATCTTAAACAGATTGGTCATAAAGTCTATTACCTTAATTTTAGGTAAAACTTTACTTCTGAAATCAATACCATTCGACAGACTTATAGATGATTTTGAGTAAACACCTGTTTGTACAGTAGTGTCAGGTTGCTGACCTCCACCTGAAAACGCAACTGAAGTTTTTACCAAAGTGACACTTGTTGTCACGAAAGAAGTTACCCCTCCTTTTGTAGATACTCTCAAAGAAGGCTTGTATGTTACTGCCCCATAAGTATTAGTTTTAAATTCATACGTTAAATTAACAGTTGATGATACGTTATTTTTTTGAGAATAATAAACTACGTTAGTGTCAAGGTCATACAATTCTACGTCATAAGAACCCCCTCCTGTGGTAGTTATTTCGGCTTGATATGTATAATATCCTGACAAAGAAGAATACTTTACTGAGCTAATAGTAGTATTAGTAGAAGTTCTAACCTCTGTACCTGAGTCAAAAGTCAAGTCTTGAAGTTTAACTTCAGCTGAACTTTCATCTATTGCTTCAAGAAGAGAACCTGCTTTTCTGTTGCAAAACATATACAAATTATTGAACAATCCATCCACAGGAGGTTTGCTTCCTGAGCTTACTTCGGTTCTAAGGAAATCGTTTGAAATAGTAAATCCATATTTTTCTTCAATAGCTTTCAATATATTATAAACCTTTATAGCAGGCTTTAAATCAAAGTACTGAATTGCACGATAGTCTTGGTGGTCATTTGATTCAGGTTCTCCGTTATTAAAAATATTTCTAACATTAGGGATATGAGGCTGACTATTGGTTGTTTCAGAAGTATTATAATAATATCTATTCTTACTTGTTGAAATAAAAGGATACATTAATTCAGGATACGAAATAGTACCTGTTCCATCTCCTGTGGGATTATACCCATTTTGCATATAATTGTCTATATTTTGATATGAGTAAATATGATTATACGCATCTAAGTAAGGCAAGTCGGTTAATTCATCATCGCCAAAAGTTGTTTTCAAGGAAACTGTACTACCTATGAAGCTAACTTTATAAGAGCTTGGATTGTTGTCTTTCATTTTAACACCCAACAACCTAAGTTTACCCTTTTTAAAATCAACACCATTTAACTTTATTTGTGCAGGTTTTAAGAATCTTGCATCAAAACCATCTAGAATATCTCCTCTGTGAAAGTGTTTAAAAATCTTGCCGTTTGTCTTACTTGCAGGTAGTGTAAAAGACTGAGTGAAATCAGTCTGAATTTTAGCTATGTCTTTAGTGTTTTTTATAGACTGAGTTAGTGATATTGTTTCGTCTTTGAATAAATCCAATTCTATTAACTCTTGTATTATTGTAAACAAAAGACCTCCACTTGCAAATCCCGTAACACTAAGCTGAATATTAGTTGAGCTTACTACGCTCAAAATAGTAGCTTCAAGACCTGTTGCGTTGTTTAATATGGTTTTACCTACAACCCAAGTGTTCTGAGTAAAATCCATAACATTACTAGATATAACATCAGTCTGAGCAAAAACTATCGTTCCTACGACATCTTCCCTTGTAGCGGTGTATAATTTTACCTCTTGCATCTATCGAATGTTATTTATTTTGTTATTAGAAAATTCTACATCAATAGTGTAGTTGATTAATTTGTCATCTACACTTGTCTTGTAATTTAAACTGCTTGACTTTACTGATATAGGCAAAGTATCGCCATCATACTTTATCCAAACCTCTTCTGATAAAGTTAGTTGCCTGAAAATCTCATTGTATGATTCAGGATAGAAACCTGTGTTTAGCTTCAATGATTCTATTCCTGTCTTATTAAATACTGTTTTTTGCCTTGAGTTTATAGAGTAAGTTCCATTAGTAACGATATTTGCTTTGTACGATTCTTCTTTTGTTTTAAGCGATAGGTTTGACCTCTTGAAGAACCATAAGTCTTGTAATGCACCAAATTTATTTACAAACGTAACTTTATACGGATTATACTTACACTCCTCAATATTCTCTACTTTATAAACCTCAACAGTATTTCCGTCATTCACATAGATAGTGTCTACCCCGTATAAATCAACTTCTTCCAAAAAGTATTTCACACAGTCTAAAGATTCAATAGTTCCACTATCTGATTCAACTCTATCTTGCCAAGAATGTATTCCTGTGTTTTCTGAGCTTACGTATCTTATTATATTAATACTATTTGATGAAGTGCTTAAAGTAGTGTTATAAATACTTGTGCCATCTTGTAAGAACGTAAATTCTGTACTTGTAGTAATATGTACAGGCAATCTTAAAGGCTCATCGCTATACTTGTAAATAGTTTTGTTTGATTGTAAAACAGTTTGATTGTTTTGTGGGTTTGCGCCCTCTGAAAAATATCCGTAGCCATCAAATACGGCAAGGGTTTGAGTTGCTGTTGTATCTTGAGTGTAGGAGGAGTAGTATCTAGTAACTGCGTAATTAACCCACCTTGATGAGCTAGTATAATCCCCATTAAAAGTATTTTCTATGTAATCCCTTACAAGTTCTGATATTTCAAAAGTAACAAAACCATCTATCGCATTAGAATCTAAGGTGTATTGAGCTTCATATAAAGATGTACTACTATTTCCTGAATATATGCGTATCTGTAAACTAGCTCTTGTTAAGCTACTTGAACCTGTGCCTGTTGAATTGTCTGTTATGAAATACGGACTTCTTACATTTATTTTACTCATTTTATCTTGGTGTTTTTAATTCGAATGATGCTACAGACCCTGTTTCTTTCATGTTGTATCCTATACTGACCAAAGCATCGTGTATTTGTTCTTGTAAATCTTCTTTTGCTGCATTTGTTATAAACATACCTTGTACGGCAGTTATTTCGCTTATAGCAAGTGCTTCGTCAATAAATGGTGCTTTAGGAGATCCATACGATCTTATTGATTTCTGTATAGCGTACGCTACCTTTTTACGCTTCATAAACCTACCCTTTGCATTCTGAGGTCTTATCTTCTTAACTTTAAGCCATTGTTGAATTTCACTTACCGATGGTAATTCTTGCTCTCCTTCGTTTAAGTTAACACCATACTCAGGTACATCTAATGTGAAACCTATTGAGTCAGAATCTTCGTATGTGTCTACGGATATGCTTCTCTTTAAGTTTCCACTTGAATCTATTGGAGATGTAATAACTTTACCACTTGGATACTTTCTTACTCTCGGTGCGGTTATTCTATCTTTGGTAGCTTGTTCCAAATCTGCCATATACCTGTTGAGGTATGTTCTTAGATTTCTTAGTCGTACATTTGTTTTTTGTGCCATAATTATAAGCAGCCTTCTCCGTTAGCGTTAATATCACTCATCTCGTCATTAGGTACTTCGATAGATATATCCATCGCCCAACCTGATAATGTATTCTCAAAACTCTCTTCTACCAATTCAGCACTTATATTATCGTCAAGTATAAACTTCTGTTGAAACAAACCTCCTCTCCTTAAAGATGACTGCAATCCGTTCAAAACCATCAACTGAGTGTTAAGTACATCTTGCTTGTTGTCGTGACCAAAGAATGGCTCTACTTGCTCTTTGTTATTCTCCTTAGTATTGTCAATTACATCTACACACAATACATTTACAGTAAAAGACATTGTGTAGTCAGAGAATACAACATTACGAACTGTCAGGTGGGATAGTGGGAATATTGTTTGCTTGTTTAAATCGACATCAAGTATGTTCCCGAATGTAACTGTGGATACAGAATTGTTGCCCTCTAAATAGGTCTTGATTGATTTGATTACATCGTAAAAACTTGTCATTTCTTAAAACTTTTTTTTATTAAATTAGCTTCTAATTCATTCTTGTCTTTGTCAAACGTCAAGAACGTTAAAGCTGAATGTACATTTACTTTTGTTGCTTTCTCAATCTGTGTGGCATCTCCGTTAGCGATTCTATAAATTGATTGATACCAACCCCACTTTTTGCTAAAAGATCCATTTGCTGAGAAATCTGCTTGTTGTTCGTCTTGAGCATCTCCTTCTCCAAATAATTCAGGGTATGACTTAGTAAGTCTTTGCCTAAAAGATAAAAAAAAACCCTCGCACCTAATACGACATCTAATGGCATTTGCTTCATAGCTTCTGTTGTACTGTCAGTTGGAGAGTACTTTTTGATTGTGTACTTATCTCCCTTCTTCTTTTTAATTGGTCTGAACAGGACTGCCATCGCTTTGTGAACATTACTCCAATCTCCTATCGAATGCTCTATGTCTATGTACTCGCCTATCGACATCTTCCCTATGTTCGGTATAAACCCAAACTCAACATCTCCCATTTTAAAGTGCCTAACTAAAGGGGTTTTTTGTTTGAATGCTTCTCCTAAGATTCCTGAAATCTCATCGAACACGCTAAAGTGTATGTTGTTTACATTCTCAAGAGAGGTGTCACAGAATATCTCTATGAACTTCATCCCTACAAAATCACTTTCCTCAGCTCCTTTGTTGTTCTCCAAAACCTTGACGTATCTTTGGTATTGGTCTAACGTTATAGATCCCATTGTGTGGGGAACTTGTATAACTAAATCAGCTTCTGTTACTGCCATAAAATAAATTGTTCTATCTAAGTAATATAAAAACTATGGAGTGTACCTCATATATTTCCAACTGTCTTTTTGTCACTTACTATAATATAATATATCATGATGTATTACATATCATGATACATAGTGTTACATATCATGATACGCATGGTTATATATCATGATAAGTATTCTATATGATACTCTAAAATAATATACAGTATCATGTTAAGTATATATCATGATACATAGCGTTATGATTTCTGACTGTGCTGAGGCATATAACTATTCCCATACATAACCCTGTAGAAGCGTTTTAAGGTGGTTTTAAGACGTTCTAAGCTATTTTTGGTATCAGTATACCACTTTAGATGAGATAAGCCGTTAGAGAGCCTTTATTTAGATATAATAGTGTGTCAGTTGGAAAGTAACTTGTGTATAGAGTGTAGGTGAATTACCACCACCCCCTCCCATCCCGGGAGAGTCCTATTTAGAATGGTTCTAAATTAGGTGTGTGTAATTGTCCGGCTTGGATTGGATCAAGCCTTTGTTAAATTCATAGCACTTGCCGTCGTATTGAAAATTAACTTTGTCGGTGAATGAATAGGCTTCTGTGAGCGTTTTAATGACGTCTAAAAGACTTTTATCGGTTGAGCCATGTGTTGCTATCACTTCATCAAAAGCAAGCCCGCAAAACGCCGATTTTTTGTAGCTGTCATTGTAGAAGGTTTCATTGATCTGAGCGAGGGCGTCGTACTTTGAGCTCGTGAAATCTAGTGCGTAAAAATTCAAGTCAAGTTTTTTAGCTTTATTAATTTTAACTATCTGAGTCTGAGTTGTCATAATTTTTTTCTATTAAGGTTTATTAAATGATTTTATTAAGTATTATTAATTTATAACGGGATGTAATTAATTTAATGAATAACCAACCCAACTTTGTTGGTATTGCTGTGCCACTTCGTAGCATAAAGATCGTACTCAGAAGCATCAGTATAGCCCTCAAATTTTAAGCCCTCAAGAGTTCCGAAAATTCTCGTATGGCGGTCTGTTGATTTGTCAATGAGGTTGACTTGTTTACCACTATCAGAAAAGATAAAATCGAAGTTTGCCGGAATGGTTTTGAGATCCTTTATAAATTGGATGCTGTTGGTGTAGGAATAAAAACGCACTGTGGGGTTCTTTAGGGCTATTGTGATCCACTTTTGTAAGTATGTAGGGCTATAGTAATCTCCGCTATCATGCACTCGCACATAGTCGGCTTTTTTCTTTTTAATTTCGGTATCCATAGCATCAATAAAAAGATCCGTTTTTGTGAGTTGATAGCGCTTTTCAAATGCGGGTTTTACATTGCTCCAAATGTAGGCGCCCTTTTTAGCATAGCAGAATTTTACACACTTGTCAGCAAAGGGGCATGTCATTTTTCCGGATGCACTTTTATAGGCGGGAATCCCGAAATTAAACACTCGTTTATCGAAGTGCTTTGAGGTCTTTTTGAGTTTTGAGTTTTGTGTAAGTAAGTTCATGGGATGGGGGGTTTTATAGGGGGGTTGCCCCCCCGGTTATTTTTATTTTATTTCGTCGTTTTTGAATGCTTCCAATCGCTCCAATATTGCTGCAGCACTTCCTTTCAAGCCGAAGTATTGCTTCACGTCTTTTAGCCTCCAATGTCTGTGGGGTTTCATGCCCACCCTTGTGTAAAGTCCGAGATCTCTAATTGTTAGACATAAATTATAATAGCCTTTGTTGGATTCCATGCCGTTGATCATTAAGGGTTTGTACCAATCAATTTCGAATTGTGTTTTTTCTGTTGTCATGATGTTTGTTTTTTATAGGGGGGTTGCCCCCCCGGTTGGTTTATGGTTTATTTTAGTTTTTCTTCTACGCTTTCAAGAGCCATCTTGTACCCGAATTGTATTGCCATCTGAACGGCAACAAATGTACCTGATCCGGCGAATCTTTCGAGGTCTTCTCTAGTTGTAGGGGTTGCGACAAGTGACTTGTCAAGTCCTTTTTTCATCCCTATGATGTAGTTCTTTAATAGTTCGATTTCTCTTGTTGAATTTTCCATAATTAACATATGTTAAGATCT
>ENA-OSIY01001993-OSIY01001993.1-marine-metagenome-genome-assembly--contig:-NODE-1993-length-10773-cov-6.694746_pt1 | contig 10773 bp, 11 predicted proteins | sample MGYA00237884_ERZ534233 | MGnify/ENA primary metagenome ERZ534233 (study PRJEB26412, sample SAMN06343840) | marine metagenome | isolation source: estuarine water | place: USA: Columbia River Estuary... | reverse complement strand
CTTCGCCACGATACCAATCAACACCACCACCAGCCGCGTTCAAAGATGAAAGTAGCGGAGCGAACCGTCTAGTTGTTTCCGCATTATTTACGCTTTCGCCATTTGAAAGCATAGCAGGAATTGAATCACTTGTTCCACTACCAGCGCCCGACACAAATCCCCCCGATGCAAATGCAGGCGGTGGAGGTGGCTGTTGGCTTGCAATCATTGCTATTTGAGCCGCTCCCGTAACGCCTGCCAGCGCGGCAAGCACAAAGCCAGCGTAAGGTGTTGGGTTTGATAGCTGCGCCATAACAGCAGTGGCCGTGTTAGCTATTGCCATTGCTATCTGTAATGCCTGAGCAATTTTAAACTGTTCAAGTTCAATTTTGTACTTGTCCCTTGCCGCCTTTTGCTCTATTGTTTTTATTTTAGCAGCCTTTTGCTCTTCGGATAATGTGCTGTTATTTATGGCCTGTATTTCAGCATTTGACTGAGCATCAATTTGAGCAAGCCTATTATCGGCCGATGCCTGAGTTGCTGCCATTGCCGTTGCTAGCAAGCCATTCACCACTTCCATAGCAAGTTGAATGTCCTCTATATCGGTTTCGGTCAGGCCAAGCATTTGCCCCAACGTAGCAGGCTTAACTTCGGGATTTGCCAGCCCTTCGGTTATCCGTTTTATTTCGCCCTCAACTAATTTTAGGTTTGCAATTTCTTCAGCAGTTGCAATTCCATCCAACATTGCCATTTGTTGCATAATGGCAAGTTTTTGAGCAAGGTAACCTAAAGCAATTTCCCCTTTTTTAGTAGCTAAATCCGTTTCGTTTTTAATTGATGTTTCTGCCGCTTGTACTTCAATTTGCTCTTGTAGCCCTAGCAGTTCAATTTGCTTGGTAAACGCCTCGGTATCCTTTGCCAGCTTTTCTGCTCTTGCCGCATCTTCAATCTTTTTAACCTCGTCATTTATGAATTTAGTTATGGCAACTTCCTCAACACCAGCAGCCCTTAATACATTCGCCTTTTCGCCTATTTCCAACAGTTGCCTATCCGTGTCCGACATCTGCGACCGCATAAAGTCGTTAGCAATTTTCTTTAATTCGTCCGCTTGCTTTTTGGCATCCTCTAATTCTTTAGCCTGTATGGCTTCTTTTTTCTCTAATTCTTTTTGCCTTGCCTCATTTGCCTTTTCGGTAGCCGCTGCGATTTTGTCGGCCTCAGCTTGCCTGTCCTTTTCCATGTCGCCAGCAAGTTGGTTTGTGCGGTTCGCAAGTTTCTCTTGCAAAACAAGGCTTTCACCCTCCAATTTAGCACGTTCAACAAGTAAATCTTGAACCTGAGCCAATTCTTCTTCGCTATATTCTGCACCCTTTTCCAATCGTTCACGCAATGCAAGAGCCTGTTTAGAAGTACCCTCTGCAAGTAGTTGCAATTCCGCTTTTGTGATTTTGTTTTTACGCATAAATTCACTTTCACGAGCAGATAATTCCTTGTCAATTCTTGCAACCGATGCGTTAAAATACTCCTCCTCTAGTTTGTTTGCTTTGGCAACTATTGCAAGCCGCTCTTGGTCTGTTTTAGTACGGTCTTTTGATGCAACTATTAACTTGGCGATTTCGTTGCCATATTTTTGTGCTGAAATTGCAAACGCCTTTTGCGTATCCTCCAAATCTCGCTGCACCTCCAATAGTTCTCTTGACTGGCGCACCGCTTCCATAATTGAGCCGCCCGATATTAACGCCCCAAAGGCCGCTTTAACTGCTGTAACCGCATTCTCCACCGCATCGGCTACAGGCTTAAACGCTTTGAATACACCAATTAAAGCCGTAACTCCTGCAACTATTAAAGGCAACCCCAATGACATCAAAGCCGCCCCGAATCCCTTAACACCACCACCAGCCGCTTTGAATCCATTAGTCACGCCATCCAGTCCGCCCTTAAATCCTTTCAGTCCAGGTACTGCTCCCGTAATAGATACCAACGCTTCCTTTATCGAATCGGTATAATTTCCCACATTTCGAGCGTTATTGCCCACCGCGCTTTCGTTTGCCTTCAATTCATCGCTTAGGGCGCGAATCCTTGCTCCCATCTTTTGACCGCTTTCCGTAGTCTTTTGCTCGGCTGTACTTAGGTTGTTATATTGCACCGTTAGCAGCGACAACTCGGCCTTTAGCCTTTCTTGCCCTTTGACCGTTTCCGATGCCAGCGTGTTGGCCTGTTGCACCACACGAAGGTCACGGCTACGTTCTTGGGTTAACGCCTTAATTGCGGCCGTAGTTTCAGCATCTTGCACACCGCTTGCCTTTTGTGCTTCGCGAAGTTTAGTGATTTCAGCAGTTAGCCTATCCGCATTGGCAATGCTGTCTTGAATTACCTTTGAATCAATGCCAATGCTGACAAGTACTTCATATTTTTCAGTTGCCATAATCTAAAGCCGTATAAACGTGCATTTGGTTAATTTATCTTTTACGTAGTTGCTCACTTTTTGCCAGTAGAAATAACTGCCATGCTGTGAAATGTAAACGGGAATAAACGGATTATAATTTACAACGTCTGAAATTTTCAGATTCATCAAACATTCAAGCGTTTTGCCCCGATAGGTTATCGCCATTACCGCTTGATAAAATCGGTTTATTAGGTTAGGAAAATCCAAGCTATCCAAATTGCCAGCCTCAGCGAAATACGCAAAGGTCAAATCGTCCGTTGGGTAATCATAAGGTGCTTCCGTTGCTCGGTTAAAATTCACGTTGTAGGGAAAAGGATTTACTCTTTTAGTCAATAGCAATCTGTGAGTAATACCATTGCTAGGGATAGCCTCAGGGTTAAAAATTGGCACGTAAGGCGCGGCAACTGAATCAAACCTTTGACGGGTAGAAGTAGCCGCAAATAATGAAACCTCGACATATTTGCTTTCGGCCTTTAACGTCTGGTCGTCTACATTGATATACCCAATCGCATCATAGCTAGTAATGTCATCGGGCTTGTATGCCAGCGAATTGGTTTGAGCAAAGCCATCAATTCCGTAGGTTATCTTTTGCTTTCGGACGTCAATATGGTCGCTCAAATCAATGGCCGTTGGTATGTTTTCCTGCACTGAATCGTAACGCCTAGCAGTTACCACCTTAGTCACTTCATCTACATCGTAGATCCATTGAAACACCTTTGACAAGTCCTTCAAGAAGTCACCCTGTTTCATGTCGGGGATGGTGACTTCGCCAGTTAGGTAATTGAATGGAAAGTAGGATTGCACATCGGTATTGGATATGAAAGTAGCGGAGGTAATTGTGTATCGGCTGTTTGGCAATATATTCGCAAAGCCATCCTCTACAGTAAGACGAATTTCAAAACCGTTTTGACCGTTGTAATATGTACAGTCAAATGCAAAGTTGATTGTTAAAGTTGTCGAACCTATAACAGGCAATGTTTGAGGCGATAGAATGCTTGTTAGCCCATCTTGGCTTGTATGTGTTAGTTCAACTCCCAAATAACTAGACGCTCCTGTAGCTTTATTTGCCAACAAAACAACGGTCAATTCTATTCTGCAATTATCGGTAACCCCGAACATACCTCCATTCTGTACTGCACTCAAAAGCAACGCGCTTGAGCCGTATAAGTTTGTAACGGGGTCTATTGTGGCAATCGGGAAAATAAGTCTATTATTTACGCCTAAGCCTACAATAAATATATCTGTATTCCTTACCGTACACAAATGGTAACTCATGTCTTCACCACGCTGCGGCTTGCCATTAAATACAATTAGATTATTGTAAATGTCCTCAGCAACTAAATCAGTCACGAAGGTATAACCCTGCTCACCAAAGATTTTACCTATCAACGTCTTAACGTGGAATGATGGCAGCAGCCTAGCCGTGTGAACCGCGTATAAATTCGTGCCATACGTTCGCATAGTTGAATCAACACCCTCCAAATCACTCTGCTCAAAAACCGCATAAACGTAGCCAGTCGTGTTATTCCTATTGTCAAACGCATTTTGATTTGTCCAAAAGTGAATATACTCTACTAAGTCCAATTGCCTTAAGTTTAGATTCCGTATAAGGTCAAAAAAGCCTCCGTTACCTCCCACAATTTGCAGGCTGAAATTGTTAGCTGAACTTTTAACGATTGAATAACCGTTTGTGATTGTTTCATATCCCTCCTGTATCATAGTTGCATCCGTCCTCCGATACGGTATTAGGCTATCCGTCCCGAATATGTGGGCATTATCCAACACCGCCTTGTTGTTCGCAGTCAAAGGTATAGTCACCTCATTCGTTCCATCAGCCATAACGGCCACAAAGTCGCCAACCTTTGCCGCTTGCCTTGTCAGCGCAATAGTTTCACCACTATTTAAGTCTAGCGGTCTGTCGCCAATCTTTATGATTAAATTGCTCACAGGCTGGATGTATATTGCTTAGGAAGTATAATGTCAAATTCCAATTTATGCTTGCTTTCGCCCGTGTCAAATATCTTGTAGCTGCCATCTTTGACAATTACTTGCACGAAGTAATTTCCAACTCCTGCGTAGACCAATGCCGAAGAAAGAACGCCACTAATTCCAATAACTTGCTGGGTATTCAGTTGCTCATATCCCAAATTGACCACAACAAGCAATTCCTTATTCAGTACTTTTTGGTTTGAGTTGGCAATTTGTAGATAATTTACAACGGGTTCGAATTGGTCAACGTCTGAAACGCTCGCGCTGAACTCTTGATGCCTTGAGAATACCCACGTATCCATGCCGCCTAATGAGTTTAGCCACATCAACTGCAACGGGTTCTGAGGTATGCAATCTAGGTAATCTATTTCTTTGATTTCTGTAACTATCATTTTAATTGTATTTAGATGCCCCTCCGATTGGTATGCCACCCACTCCAATGTAGCCATCTGTTTCTGCTGGGCCATCCTCAAGCCATGCTTTTATAATCTTTGTGCCAGCATTTGGGGCGCGAAGTATCATATTGTTCACGTAATGCTTTTGGCTAACGATTAACGTAGTGCTTGTTTCCGCACCTACGTCAACACCGTTTATGTCGGCATCTTGTTGATGGCGTTCAAGCGTAATACCGTCAAAATCTTCATCATAAATAAACGACAAAAAGAACGGAAACCCATCAAAGTATGTTGGCTTTTCAAACATGGTTAGAAACTTAGCTTCAGAACTTGCCAAGTTTTTAGGAACAAATTCTTTCAGGTTTTGACCGATTCCACTCATGCCGCTAGCAATGTCGCCATCTATTTGTTTCGCAGCAGAAAGCCAGTAGTACTTTTCTTTAACAATTACCTCAGGTGACGTGACGTCCGTAGTTATTTCTTCGCTTACGTATAGCCACGTTGCACCGTATCCAATTCTGAACGAACCCGAAATGCCTTTATTAGCCTTGTTAATTGTTGATTGCGTTGGGTCTGCTGTAGTGTTTAGCTGTTTGCGCAATATGCCCGATACGTCCGCAATCAGCAACCCAGTGCTATCGGGCGAAAGTCTTAACTCATCTATCAGCACATTGGTAACGCCATCGTAAATTTTGATATACGCTTTGAAGTTCTGCAGCCTATCCACTAGGTTAACCCATCCAGTGCCACCTACGCCAATGTAAGGTGTGTCAAGTACAATATATTCATTCGTTACGCTAAACACGGTATAAATGCCTTGATACACACCGCTGTTAACGTATATCCTGTCACCAGCCAAAACAAATATCGGAACGGTTACAGGGTCGCCTGTAGTTCTTACGGTCGGTTTTGTTGGATGGTATGCTGGTCGTATTCCTGTGCTGTTAACCCCATAATCAGTTCGAGTTAATTCAAAAAGATACGGGTTCGCAAGGGCTGTCCATCTTGAGAATTTTACTGAGGATGCAAATAGCTTTTCGGGCTTGCGTGTGATTAGGAAACTCATTGTAATTCTTTGATTATACCACTTTTGAACTGAGTCATTTGATACACTACCAAAGGCTTAATTAACGCATCAATGTCTAGGTTATCCGTAACAGATGAAAGCGGCTTGGTTAGCTTGGTTTTCCACCCGTTCTTGTGGATATGCTTAGTGATTGCGTAAACAATTCCTAGCTGTGCTTTGTCGTCCAAATTGGTAACGATTCCACGTATTTTTGCCCATTCTTTGATGGCTTCAAATAGCGTAGGGTCGCCAGCTTCTGCTCCTTGTCTAGTCGGTTTACGGCCATATTCAGCCGTTCCAATACTTCGCAATGCCAACACCTCTAATGTGTTTTCAGTAGCCACGTAGTGTATACTGTCGCTAGTGCGGCCGCTTGCTTTCATCGGTGCTATATTCGCCCGAAATTGCCCTACTAAGGTCTTGCCTAATTGCTCAAGAAGCGGTTTCTGTATGCTCATCTTCGTAGGCTGTAAAGGTAATGCGATAATTCTCTTCAGCCTTCGGGTCTTTATGCGTTTCGCGTTGAATTTCGCCTAGTGGTTTATTGCCATAAGTCAGCACGTAACCATTAGGCATAGCAATTCGCCCTATTTTCTGCACATCGCTTTGGATTAGCGGCCTGTTTAGATATGATTCTAAAACTTGCCTAACAGCTTCCATCTCGATTTTTCGGGCTTCCTCAGCTACGTTACGCATTACCATACTAACGGCCTTAACCTTTGCAGCCTCGAAATCCTTTAGCTTCTTTTTGCTATGTGATTTGCCCCCTTGCTTTGAATGTGTTACACGCATACGCTGTCTGAGTTTAGTGGTGTTGCGGTGAATGTCATAAATACGCCCGATGCGTTGGCATCCAATTCGTTAAACGTGTCGGTCGTTTTCACGTTGTCAATTGACTTGAAAATATGCTCACCATACACGTTTTTGGTTGCCTTTAATTTGAGAACAAACTGTCTGCGCAAATCACGCATTTCATCTATTGTAACCCGATGCTGCTCAGGTGTGTATGCCAATTCGGTACGGCCTAAAAATAGCATAAATAACGGATATGTGCTATCTACTAATCCCCCCTGTCTAAAGTTGTCATCGCTAGTAATCGGCTCAACAAGTATTACACATGGAAACCTTTTTTCATCGGCCTTAAGATTTGCCCACGATTTGAACCCGTGAATGAAATCAGGCTTTGGAGTTAAGTCCAAGACAACCGATTCAATTATGGTGACTATGCTGCTCATTTCTTCTTGTTCAAAATCTTGTTCAACTTCCTTTGGTAGGCGTTTTCATCTGCTGCGTATTGCAATTCTAAAATCACCTTGTTGTAACTCCAACGGTAAACATCTTCATCACTACAATGGTGGCGTAAAGATATGCCCCTAACCAGTCCAAAAGTACCATATTTTTTGAAGTCAGAAATACCAGCTTGCCACTCTTCAGATTCGTATTCAGCAGGCTTGATTGCAGCCTCAGCCTTTGACATCTCGGCAAGTTGGCTAGATATGTATTGACCAGCAGCGGCAACGGCAATAAACGGCTCATTCAGCAAGCGTAAATAGCAGTCCTCAATATCCTTGTCATCTATATCATTTGCACAGTAAATAGCAACCGTTCGCCCGATTAGTTCGGTATCAATTAGCTTCAATCTTGCCAGCCCTTCCACGTTTACCTTTCGTGCAAATTCCATACTGCCTAATGATTTAGGTTTTGGGAGTGATAGTGTCCATTCATCTAGGCTAGGCATCTCACCTAGTGCGTTAATAGGCCACACTATCGCGGCTAGTTGCATCGGTCTAATGTTTTCGCACACCTCCAAGTCTAGGCCACTAACGGCCGCAAGTATTTCAGCATCTGTTTTGGCCGAATGTAATTGAATCGCTTGCTTTAGTGTAATCTCATTCCACTCAGCAGGAATGTTAACAGGTTGGCCGTTTATCGTTATGGCTGTTTTCAATTACAATTTGTTGTTATGGTTGTGCGATAGTATTGAAGCTGGGCAGTGTGAATAATTGGAACTTTAATAACTAAACCGTTTACATCATCAATATCCGATTGCTCGCAAAGGACAAACTTATCAACGGATGTCTGAGAAGTCACCGTGCTAGCAATAACATTATGATACTCCGTTACGCTTGTCTCCGTGCACGTCATGCAAGAGTTGTCCTCGCAAGCCGAAATGCACATTGCTGTCAGTAGGTAAATTGCTTTTTTCATGTTTTCAAAATTGGATTGCTCTAAATGGCTTGAATGATGGTTTGATGGTTAGCATCATCTCAACGTATCGCATCGCATCAATAGCGTGATTGTGGGCATCTATCGGCTTGTTGATTGTATTACCGTCCTTATCGGTATCCCAACAATAAGCGTTCAATTCCTTTTTGATATTCGCGCTTCTTTTGGTCACTTGAAACGGATGCCCTTGCATAATGCTAATCCCGAACGCAATACTGTCCGCGCCTTTGGTAACAGGCTTTAGGTTAAATCCATAGCGGTTAATTTCATCAATGCTCTTTGGATCTGCGCAATCAGCATAGCCCTTGTCCTGTTTGCTTATTCCGTTCGATTTTAGCAAAGCCGCAATGTCACCATTCAGCAGGCCTGTTTGGTAAATCAATTCATCGTATATCCGTTGGCCGTTGTATTCATAGGCTGCAATGCACGTGGTCGGGTCGTTCGTATATCCGAAGTCCATTCCAAACCCTACCATTTTTGCGCTAGGCGGCACGCTTTCAATTTCGCTCCAGTCGCTGAATACCACGCCCTGCAATGCGCCAACTTCGCCCAGTCCATACACACGCCAAATGTTCGCCCAATAGCTATTTTTAACGCTGCCGTCCTCATTGTAGCCTAATCTTTTGTAGTTGAGTATTTCGTTGCGCTCATCTATTCCAAGCAGTTCGTTGTCCTCAAATGTTAGTTGCAGAAAATCGCAATCTTCTCGGCCAATTACCTCAGTATCAATAAAGAATTTAGCATCAGGGTTATAGTCGCTTATCACCTTGCCAGCCCTTGTAGCAACCTGCCTGTAGCTTTCCGAATCGCATTTGTTAACCTCGTTAAAGTAGACAATATCGGAGCGTAATCCCTTACCAACGTCCTGTTTATCCAGCCCAATAAACTTAATAAATGAACCGTTTGCAAATCTGTAAAGTGTTCCAGCTATAAACCGCCTTTCATCGTAAATACCTGCCATCTTCATCACCTTTACAAAGTCCTTTATAACCGTCAAGCGCATCTTGGTCAACTCCGCGCTAATGATTAGAATCTCTTTGTCAGGCTTGCTTGCCGCATGGTTAATCAGCAGGATTAGAACGCTTATTGTTTTGCCTGCACCTTGACCGCCCCGAATTACTTTGATGCGTTTCTTTAGCCCTGCAATTTTACGTAGTGCCGTTGTCGATTGAATCATCTAACGGGTCGATGTTTAGGATAGTTATTGATTGAGTAACGTCCGCGCTTATTGTTTGCTTTGGCTTTCCATAGGCTCGGTCAAGCATCACTTCAATAGCCCTTACGTCTCCCTTTGCGGCCTTTAATCGTAACGCCTTTAGTATCGCTTCAGCTGCTGTCATTCCATCCTTTTCTTCGCCTAATACATCTGCCAAAAGTTTGTCCAATTCGGGCAACTTACGAGGCCGCCCGTTGGGGTTTCCCGTCTGTCCCTTTGGAAACTTATGCTTCTCTATGTTTTGGGGATTAGCCACGCTGTAAGTTCGCTGTTTTAAACCATTGTAAATATATTTGATTTGCTATCTGTGCAGTCATTACAGGCGGCACACTCATTCCAATTAAATACTTTGGTTCTATGCTCTTGAAGTTGTAATCGATTGGAAATGTCCCGCATTTCGCAAACTCAGAATAAGTTAATTCTCTTGGATACTGCCAATGGAATTTATAAGTTCCGCTTGCTATAGTATTTAAAACGGATGCTGGGTCAACTTTTTGATTTGAGAAAAACTTACCTACTGACCCGCCTATTTTAGATTCCCGCCAATCATTTGCGAATCCCTGTGAAAGTTGTTTACAAGGTATATTACCTTCATCTACATCGCTAAACGGTATTCCATCCTCGCTAAACTCCAATTTCAACTTTGGCAGATTCAAATCTTTACGTTGGCAAATAAAGAAAACCCTTTCGCGCTTTTGAGGAACGCCCATACTTGCAGCGTTCAAAAGAAATAATTGAACGACATATCCAGCCGCCTCAAATTCCTTTTTGATTCTGTGAACGTATGCCTTTGCATTTCCCTGAATTAAGCCCTTTACATTTTCAGCAATGACGACTTTTGGTTGTAACTTTTTAGCAAGCGCAATGTAATCAAAAAACAAATCGTCTAATCTTTGTTCTGCCTGACCTTCGCGAAATACCTTAGTCTTGCCCCAATCCTTTTCGCGATTTCCTGCCATGCTAAAACTTGAACAAGGGGGCGAACCGTCTAAAATATCCAAGTTGTATAAATCCGCAGGGTAATCCAATCGCTTTGCAAAATCCCGAATGTCCTCAACAAATAGATATTTTGGGTTGTGATTTGTTTTGTAAACGTCCGCAATAGGGGGGTCGATTTCCACCCCTCCCAAATGTTCAAAGCCCGCTAACTTATAGCCCATTGTTGAACCTCCACCACAAATAAACGTGCCAAATACTTTTAACCCGTTTTTCTTTTCGGGATAACCGTTTGACAAATTCCACTTATATGGAAATAGGTGTTTACTCATTTCCTAACAGTTTCCAAACGGCTTGCTCTGGAGTAGCTGCAATTTTGCTTAGTTGGTCTTTTACGGTATTGTATTCGTCCTCTGAATACTTTAGCTTAATTACCATTTCAGAATCTAATTCGTCAATGTCAATTTCCTTATTCTTATCTGAATAATCCGTATCAAAAGCAATTGGCACATCCAACCCC
>ENA-OSIY01001992-OSIY01001992.1-marine-metagenome-genome-assembly--contig:-NODE-1992-length-10777-cov-5.902430_pt1 | contig 10777 bp, 12 predicted proteins | sample MGYA00237884_ERZ534233 | MGnify/ENA primary metagenome ERZ534233 (study PRJEB26412, sample SAMN06343840) | marine metagenome | isolation source: estuarine water | place: USA: Columbia River Estuary... | reverse complement strand
TTTAATTAAAGCTTTTCCGGAAAGTGTTGAAACAGTTAACATTTTAGATGTCCTGTTTGGATATTTTTCTTCCAAATATTTAACAACTTCTTTTCTTCTATAATAACAAATATCACTATCAATATCTGCAATCATTTTCCCGTCTAGATATGTCACTCCATCAACTACTTGCTTTTTAGCTCTTACTTCTGATACGAATCTTTGAAAGAATAGTCCATACTTTACTGGATCAATCCCAGTCACGCCAAGCAAATAAAGAACTAGGCTTCCGGCGGCGCTCCCTCTTCCTAGTCCTGTGGGAATATTATTCTTATTGCAAAAATTAAAAACATCCCAAATGATTAAAATATAGTCAACAAAGTCTAGCTTTGCTAGTGTCTCTACTTCTAACTTCGCTCTATTTTTGTATTCCTCTATGTTTGCTCCAGCTTCTTTCCATTTGGGAAGCATTTTCTTAAAGTTTTGATTACATAGAGTTTGCAATATCTCCACATTTGTTGACCCCTCTTTAATTAAATAATCTTGCTTGTCTTTGGCGGATAAAGATATAGAAGGGCACCTCACTCCATAAAGAGGTAGTTCAATTTTTTCAAACTTTTCTAAAAACATATATGTTAGATATCTACTTGGTATTTTAATTTATTCCAGATTTGGACGTTTAGCCCTAGGTCATAAAGACCGTCGTGGAGTCTTGATTCATCATATTCTATATTGAAATTTGATGCAACCTTTGATAGTGAGTTTTTTGATCCCTTAATTATTTGGTTTAAAACTTTGTACTGATAAAATATAAAGTCGTCGCCCTTCTGGTATGGTATGTTGTTGAAATACCCCTTAGCCATGGCAAATGTGTCGAATACTGGCTTTTTAGATAGAATGTCTGGATATGGTCTGCCGAGTTTATTATAAATACATTTAATTAAATAAATATCAAATCCCAGAATATTATGACCGACTATTCCATCGCAGTTATTTAAGTTTTCAGATAGAATTTTCAATGCTTCAATCGGCTTAACCCCCTCTTTGTTCATTCTTTCGTCTGAATAGGAGTGAGCCATTGCTTCTGCGCCCTTGGAAAATTTGAAATCACTCCCCCAATTTATTAAAACATTATGATCATTTCCTGATTTTTCTCCGCCAACAGTATTAATCATAGCCATTTGCCATGGAAGATTAAAACGGTAATTTAAACATAGATTAGCTGTTTCGAAATCTATGAATAGAAGTTTTATTTTCTTATTGAATCTGATTAAATTTTCTTCCATTTTATTCCTCTACTTTTTCTAGGTAAGACTCCATGCAGAACTCGTCACTACAAAGGTGATCTAAGTTGGGCTTTTGCAGCGTTGATTTTTTCCCAATGCATCTCATTGTTAGATATGCTAAGAAATCATCTTTCATTTCGTAGTAGATTGACTGAGTCCGTATTTTTTCACATTCTGGATAGTTTTTATCTAGATGTTCAAATAAAGCTTTTTTATATACCTTATCGAAAGGCGTCGAATTGTCTTCCCAAAAGAACGTAGGACAGCTCCAAAACCCGGGAGGCAGGCAGTTGTACATTTTCATGTGGTTATTAAAAAGAAAGCTATCGTAAAATGGAACACCTATATCTAATGAATCGCTCCAAAGCTCTTTTAGAACTTTGAAATCCAGTCTTGGTATATAATAAAATCCTCTAGATGCTGCGGTAGAAAATATCCGACTTAGAGCCTCGTATCCAGAAGACTTATTCAAGAAAATAATATATTTGGATTCTGTCTTTATTGAGGCATCGCTTTTGTCATCAATGTCAGCGCAAAATGTTAATCTGAGCCCGAAATTTAATTTTACCTCGGCTTCTTTTGAATTATAGTAAGCCTCCAGGAATCCGCTCATGTTGTCATCGATTAGAAACGAATTGTCTAGTTTGTGATCTTTTATTAATTTTATAATTGATCTGGGACCAGAACCGTTATGGTCTTGATCTAGCGTGAGGATACTCTTATTTAGGGAGTAGTGAGACTTAAATACTGGAATGATCATTGATTCAACTAGAATAGTTTTTTTTTATTTATATTTCAAGAGAAGAATTCTTGAGACTTTTTAAATGCTGGGCAACCGGCGTAATCGGTTACTTGTACTGACCAATCTTGATTTTGCTTGGCTTTGTTTTCGGCGTCGTCTTTTTTTAGATAAGAGGATATTTCTGAGTCTTTACCAGTCTTTGAGTTATCTACTACTTTGAAAAATGTAAGCTTGTCCCTGTATGGGCAGACCCACTTTCCTCTTCCGCAAAGCCAGGATTTTTCCTTGTCTTTGGAAGCCATATTGTCTTTTGCCGAGTCTTCATTGATGTTTTGAAGAATCTCTGTAATATATTCCAAATAATGCTCCAACCCGTCTAATTCTCTATCTGTGAACTCGTTATTTTGATATGGATCTTCTGGAAACCTCATGAAGAAAAAACTAGCTTTGTATTTATCGTAGTTTTTCCATATTTTTCTAGCTACGAGAGAATATATCATAGCTTGGATATTGGATTCCTCTTCTTCGCCTTTGAATTTCTTAGATGAGCTTTTGTAGTCTAGTATTTTTAATGTTGATCCATTATCTTCCTCTGACAGTCTATCTATAAATCCTCTTACTGCGTACTTTGGGCTCTCGTTGACTATATCAAATTCATATTCGGAGTGAATGATCTTTTGGTTTTTTTCTGATAGAAATTCGAACTTTAGCGTAGTCATTACCATCTCGCATACGCTTTCCCAATTATTTTTATTTCCGTATTTTACTTTAATTGGCTTTACTTGCTCAAGTTTGTCTAGCTTCTGATTTTTAAATTGTCTTTCTAGAAATCTTTTTACAGCCGGTATTTTTTCTGGATTACCAGCCAGCCATATTTTTTGAATAAAATGATTGTGTTTAGATTTAGCTATAAGCTCAAATAGATTATGTACAACCGTTCCTCTTGAGGCGCCGCTGTTTCCAGATTGTGGAATTTTTAGATTGTATGAGGCATAGTACTGCCAAGAGCATGACGAATAGGTTTTTATCTTTGACGCGCTGAGATAAAGAGGTTTGTTTTTTAGCTGTTCTTCCATTGAATTATTTGTTCTTTTGTCATTGATCCAAAATCGTTCGATTGTGGAAGTTTTATTATTATCTGATCTTTTGAAAAGAAAGTCTCTAGATTTTTTTTAAAATTTCTAGCAGCAGTATTTCCCGCCCCGCCAGTCTTGCCATCTACTAGGTCATTATTAAATGCTATTATTATTCTAGATGGATCTAGCTTTACTAGGGAATAGCAGATATGTTCTAAAGAATTGAGTCCGAATGCTATGATAAAATTTTTAATTCCAGATTGCCATAGACTTAGCCCGTCACCAATACTTTCTACTACTATGCATTCTTTTTCGCTTTCAATATAGTTTTTAGTTAAAAATAGTGGGTAGTTCCAGTCACTTCTTTTGCCTATGTGTTTCCATTTAATATCATTGTTAGAATAGATGGACCTACCAGAAAAGCCTCTAATTCTTTTTTCTTCATCGAATATTGGAAAAACATACCTTCCTGCCATTTTTCCTGTGGAACACATTCCTCCATTAAATGGCTCCAATGTCTCACTTGTTATTCCTCTATCGTTCCAGTATTTATTTATTTTAGAGAGTTTTTTTAAAAGCTCTGGATCAAAAAATTTTATGTATTCCAAGTTAATCTCCTCTTTTACTTTAAGTGCTGTGGTTGAGTTTATTCCGTTTTTCTTGATCCAGTTTTTCCCAGATCCAAATGATATACCTAGGGTTTTTTCTATTAATTGCTCTATACTTCCGGATTCGTTTCTAGCGAAGTCTATCCATTTTCCATCTAATTTATTTATTTTTAAAGATGTATCGTTATCAGAATCTCTATATAGAGGTTTTGATCGCCACTCTTTTCCTCTATCATTTAATTTATATCCAAGTTGCTCTAGGATATTTTTTATATCTTCTGGATTATAGGAGGTCGTCGTTTTCATTCTTATCAACAGCCTTACCGTTTTTATCAAAAATTTGAAATTTTAATCCGCCCTTTTTCACGAGAGAGTCTAGACTTCCTTTTTCTTCAACATTGAAATTTTTCACTTCGAATGAGATAAAATTATTAACGAATCTTTTTTCTCCATCGATGACCCTCTCTACTAAGTCAACGTGCCCTGCCGCCTCTTTTCCTTGGAAGCGACTCGCTGTTGTTACAAGTTTATGGGTTCCCCAGTCTTCTCCATCCTCTGTTATTTCATCTATGGTTTTCCTTCTAAAGATTCCAACGTATGAGGCGTACCATTGAAGTCTATCAGATAGAGCGATAGCAGACGAGTCATCGGAAAAGCTACCAGCTTTTTTGTTTTGGCTTTCTCCGCTTCTATTCATTTGAGTGGAAGTAAGAACAACACAATTTAATTCTTCTCCTAGTTTTTTTAGTTTGTCTGTTTTATCACCAATTACTTGATGCTCTTTCCATGACTCTGAAACGCCTTCTCCGGTCATCTTTAGATAATCGTAGCATATAATGGCTTTGCCTCCGCGACCAACTTTTGAATAGTACCATCTTCTAGCTATTGAAAGAATTTCTGCAGTGCTCTTATTTCCTACCTTTAAGTGATGAAACTTAAAGTTTTTAATCTTTACCCAAGTTTGCCTAATTTTATTTGTCATTTCTGGATTTTTTCTCCAGTTGCCAGTATCAATATACCAAAATGGAATTCCAGATATTGAAGCTATTAGTCTTTTTTGCACATCTAGCGTTTCCATTTCTGTATCGAGATATAAACATGAAACCTCTCCTTTATAGATCTCGTTGCATATTTTATAATTTAAATCACATAACATGGTTGTTTTTCCAGATTTTGGTCGAGCTACGAAAGCATATAAATTTTTTGGTCTTAGTCCTCCATATAGTCTATTGAAGTCTTTGAATGGAGTCAGAAATCCAGAGTCATCTACTGGATTATTTCCAATTTCTTCAATTTGGAACTGAGCATCCTCAAAAATGTTTGATGGCTCCTCAAAGAGGTCATATGCGCTTATTTTTTCATTATAAATCGCATCAGCTGCTGATACAATTTGGTCCGCTGACATTTCGTCTTTTGCGGACATTGTAGCTTTAAGTTTTTCAGCCGTTTCGAAAATTTCCCTTCTAATCGTGAGCGTTTTTAACGTCTTTGCTGATTCTATGAATGCTTTTTCAGACAGATTAATTAAACTTAGGCTTTGTAAATATTCATAAATGTTAACCGCATTTTTGAATGTTATGCCCAAATTTTTTATTTTCTCGCTTATTAGAACATTGTCTATGTCTTCGCCGTGAGCGATACTAGACTTAATAACGGAAAAAATAACAGAATGAATATCATGATAAAAATCCTTTTCTGTTACAAAGCTGTCTATCTCATAGAAGCTTTTTGGATATTTTAAGCACCCTGTTATAACGTGCTTTTCTACTGGTAGCGAGTATATCATATTGAATTCTCACTATAATATATATTTTAAAATTTGTCAATCTTCATCTTCGCTATTTAGATCGGAATCATTTTGATTATACGATAAAAGAATATCTTGTTTGAATTTCTCTTTTCTTACTTCTTTTTCTGCTTCTAACCAGTCTAACGCAAATCCTTTAACTTGAGATTCTTGTCCGATTCCATCAAAACTTTCATATACTGAGGGTCTATTCTCGGAATCTAGTATGAATATTATATAGCCTCCGCCGCTCATCTCCTCCATCTGGGAAAGTATTGATTCTGGCAATTCGAAATGATGGTTATATTTTTCGCTCATAGTATTATAGAGAATTTTTCTTCTATTTCTTTTTTATTTAAGCTTAGCGTTTCATAGTCATAAATTTCAATTAACTTGATCTCATTTGATTCAAGCCATTTTATTTTTTGAAAATCCCTTTTAATTGATTTAATAAAGCCTATTCTACTTTTGTGAAAAAATTTACTAAATGATTCGTGCTGTTGTCCGGAAACCTCAACCGCTATCATTTTTGAAAAATTTATTATATCTACCCTGAGTCTACTTCCTGGTATAACAAACTCCTCGCAAACAGAGTCGCCGTTCCAGAATTCTCTTAGAAATTGCTTCGCTCTATATTGCGGTAGACTTGCCCTTTGAGAATTCCAGTCTACCTTATATTTTGATATATAGACATTTTTCTTTCTGCCTTTTAAATCTAAAAGGGTCATTAGCTAACGCAGATTTCTTTAAATTTATTAAATAAATAAGTTGTGGCTTCTTGATTATTTGACAGAGCCAGTCTTAGATTATCTATGCCTTGTATTGTTTCTGGAAATTCAATTTTATTAGATTTTAATTCCTCTATTAAAGAGGGCTCAATCTTAATCCAAGCCCCTGCTTTTTTTGCAAATTCCCACATAATCATTAGGTCCGCGATCTCATATTCAATCCAGATCGAATTTCCTCCATTTTGACTATGTTTAATTGGGTAGCGAATTTCCTTACCGTCTTTTTCATTCGTTGACTTTTTAAATGTTATTTTAGCCCAGTGCCCAATATTCTCTTCTTTTCCATTTACTGTAGATACAATATAGTCCGATTTATATCTTGGAGAGAATTCAAAGATCCAGTCAGAATAGTGGAGTAAAGCTGATCCACCAGAAGCATTTGTCAATCTTGGATCCGTTTTTGCGTATTGATTTATTTTTACCTCGCTTCTAACTTGACTGATCATTGCGCAAATATGACCGCCAACTGAAAATGGCAATGCCATCTTTTTAAGAAAATGCGATGAAATTGCAGCGCCTCCACTAACTTTTACGGCATCTTCAAAGGTTTTATCTTTGTCACCCTTCGGAATTAAGGCGTCCATGCTATCAATAATAAAAAAGTAAGAAATGTCTTCCTCATTATTTTGAACAAGCTTATGGATTAAATTCGCTGCTGTTTCATATATATTAGTTTTAAATATAAAACAACTATTGTCGGTCCATCCATCTGCATCTTCGACGAAATTAATACCTGATCGATCAACTACATTTTTTGACAATCTTCCTTCGGCTTTTATATATAGTCCCTTTCTGTTCTTGCCAGAAGATAGAAAACTTTTCATTATTGAAAGACTACAGCTGGTCTTACCTCCGCCAGAGACGCCGCTGAACCTAAGTATAGATGGGTGCAGTCCCCCACCTACCTCAATATCGAAAATTAGACTGCCAGTTGAGATTAGGTAGTCTTTGTCTCTAACAAAATTATAGTGTTCTTCTTTATTTGTTTTTAGATAGCTTGATAGAAGGTCTTTTGAATTCATATTTGAAGTATATTATCTTTTTTTTATAAAGTCCATTAATGTTTTTGGTCTTTTTGGCTGAATGTTTTCATCAGTTCCTTGTTTTTCTTTTTCAAGTTCTATTTGTGGGGGTTTGACATTAAATTCAAAATTAAATGTTTTATATCTTTCATTTAGATATTTTCTCCCATTATCTGTTAAAAACCATGCTAGTGATGGAATTTGAAAATCGGTACGAGAGTGGAACCAAAAATCTATGTTTGGGCATTTTTTTACAAGATCATTCATGATCTTCATTTCTTTGGCCCATGCAATTTCTTTATGCCTAGATTTTGGGATCTGAAGACACGAGATTATAAACTCGGATTTGTAGTTTTTTTCCGTGAATTCTTTTTTATATTTAAATTTTGACATGTACCAAAGTACATACTATCAATTTTAAAATATTTAGTCAAGGAGTTTTATTTTCAAAAAGCTCGCAGTCTTGACAGATCTCCGCTTTTACATCAATGATAGACCTTTTAACACACCGGTAAACTTGCTTTTTTCTGTTTTGACAGGGGCACCCTTCAAATATTTCTATTTGTTCGGCTGGTTTATGGATGCACGAGTTTAGTTTTTCTTCTCCGCTCATAGTATATGTTGTTACACTTGATTTTAATTTTTCAAATCATTTTCTACCATTTTTTTTACTAATTCTTCAAAGGATATTTTGGGCATCCAGTTCAATTCTTTTCTAGCAAGTGAGGAATCTCCAAGTAATAAGTCGACCTCTGCTGGTCTGTAGAATTTTTCATTAATGTTCATTAGAGTTATTTCGGGCTTATGTTTGAGTGCAAATTTTTCATTGACTCCTTCTCCAGCCCACTCTCCGTCGATTCCAGCGAGTGAAAAAGCTTTTTCTACAAATTCTCTAACAGTGTGGGTCTCATTTGATGACAATACATACTCTTTTGGTTCTTTATGGTTTAGCATTTTCCATATTCCTTCAACAAAATCTTCGGCGTGGCTCCAATCTCTTTTTGCGTCGATGTTTCCAAGCTCAAGCGGTGTAAATTTTTCACCGGTTCTGATGGAGTTTCTAATTCTAGCAACGTTCTTTGTTATTTTTCTTGTTACAAATTCAGCCCCTCTCCTTTCGGATTCGTGATTAAATAGCCATCCTTGTATTGCAAATATACCATAGGACTCTCTATAAACCTTTGTAAGCTGTCTGGCTGCTGCTTTGCTTGCTCCATATGGACTTCTTGGTTTCAGCGGGTGTTTTTCATCTTGTGGAACATATGAAACATCACCAAATTCCTCGCTTGATCCAGCTTGATACATCTTACAATCTGGTTTATGCAGTCTAATCGCTTCCAATATATCTAAAACAGATGTTGAATTTGTTGCCCATGTTTGTCTTGCAAAATCCCAACTGCTAGCAACAAAACTTTGAGCAGCTAGATTGATAAAGTATTCTGGTTGTAGTTTTTCTACTATTCTAGAAATAGAATGAGAGTCTGTTAGATCAAAATTTAATAAAACAAATCTTTCGTCGTCAATGTGGCTTATATTAATATGGTTATAAACACTCAGTCTTCTGACTCCTCCAACTACATATAGATCTGTATTCTTTAGAAGATAATCTACCATGAAGCTTCCATCCTGTCCTGTTACTCCAGTTACTATACATAGTTTTTTACCAGCAAGTAATTTTACAGCCTCATCTATATTTAATACGTTTGCGTTATCTATTTTTTTACCCATATAAGTATATTGTGTGTTTTTATTCATTTTTTGGAATTAAATTTTTTCATTTGGCATCAATACGTAGCCAACATGGTCGCCAGGATTGGGGTTCCAATTTGTATTTGACGGAAGAAATCCGATTCCTTCTCGAATAATGGAATAATTTAAATCTCTTAATGTATTAAAATCAAATCCTCCGTCTTCTGGCCATCTCCAATGCGGGCAGTTATCGTAATCTTGTGTTTTTAATTCTTTTGGATTTGCATGAATTTCAACATACATAATTGGTCTAATACTCTCAAACGTGTTTTTGAATGTATTTAGCAATATTGATTCCATTCCTTCTATGTCAATTTTTATAAAATCCGGCGCTTGTATTTTGTTTTCACTAATAAAATCCTCGATTACAACATATTTTATTTCCTGTTTCCTGTCTTGACTTGAGTCAGTAGTACAGTCTCTAAATCGGGTTTTACATGTAACTTTTTTATCGAAAAAGGCTACGTCAAATACCATGATATTATTGAGGTGTTTTGTATTTTCTTTTAATTTTTCAAAATTAAATAATGATGGCTCAAAGGCGTAAATATATTTAGCGCCATTTTTAGAAAATATTAAAGACGTTTCCCCGATGTGCGCGCCTATGTCGTATACTATAGAGTTAGTATTTATAAAATTATTGTAACAATTTAATTCTAAATTCCTCATTTTTTATGATTTTACTTCTAGCTGTTCCGATTGTGGAAAAAATTTATCTTGTAATTGTTTTTTAGCATAAAACCTTTCCATATTAAGGTCATCAACTTCTTTGGCTGTTATTGTTCCATATCTAGCTTGTTCGACCGCATTAAATGTTTTGAGATTTGAATATATTAACTTTATATATTCTTCTGAAGAAATGATTTTATTCCATAATTTATTATCATTTATTTGTTTTTCTAGGTTAATATGACATGATGTATACAAGATAGATGTTTTTTCGGAATTAATTTTTTTATTTTTTACATGCAAAATAGATAGGTAGTCAAATGCATATCCTTCGTCAACTTTTAAATCTAACATATATTAATTTATTAAAAGGTTTATATAGCTTTTAATTGTTTCAAAGTTTATATCCTCTACGTGTTTGGCTTCAAGATATAATGCATTTGGATTTAGGGGCACTCTATTGTAAAGGGGCGCGTGGATCGGATATGGGTTACTTGAGTATAATCCAAGAACCTTATGATTATATCCAGACATAATCCAATTCATTCCTGTATCTGTAGTGAGTAAAAATTTACAAGATCTTGCAGCTATTACGTCTTCTATTATTGAACCCCCAATTGCTTCATATGTGGTGTGAAGTTTTTGATGAGTCTTTAGTCCGAGCTGTATAGTTTCAAGACCAAGCGAATGAATATAATCAATGATTTTTTGACAAAAATCAATTGGTATATCTCTTACTTTTCCAGCGCTTGAAAATGGGGTAATTGCAACGCAATTTTTATATTTTAAATCTATTTCAAACCATTGATTTAGTTCTATTTTTAAATCTTTTATAATATTAAATCTATGATTTAAGCCAAAAGCTTGTATATGATGCATTTTAGTATACCATTGATGGTCTACGTGATCACTCATTGGGTTGAAAACTATATCATATTTATTATTTTTAAAATATTCTATATCTAAGGCAGTTGGCCAGTCGTCGTACCCATCCCAAATTTTTATTTCATCAATATGTGGATGTTGTTTAAAAATATCTCTGTCTCTTATACACATCTGACGCTGCCGACGA
>ENA-OSIY01001991-OSIY01001991.1-marine-metagenome-genome-assembly--contig:-NODE-1991-length-10780-cov-5.001308_pt1 | contig 10780 bp, 8 predicted proteins | sample MGYA00237884_ERZ534233 | MGnify/ENA primary metagenome ERZ534233 (study PRJEB26412, sample SAMN06343840) | marine metagenome | isolation source: estuarine water | place: USA: Columbia River Estuary... | reverse complement strand
CGACCACCGAGATCTACACCTCTCTATTCGTCGGCAGCGTCAGATGTGTATAAGAGACAGAGATGATATAGTTGTTACATAATATTCGTTTGCAGTTAATCTACCACCAATAGTAACATTGTTTGAAAATGATGCATTTGATGCAGTTACGTTTCCAGTAAGAGTTAAAGAACCTGTGTTAGTACCCAATACAACAAATACCGCTTCACCACCAGCACCATCTGTACCGATTTCTAATGTATTTTTTGTAGTATTTAAGTAAGGTTCTCCTTGTGCTAAATAGGCAGGTGATGCATTTGTTTTATCACTTTGACTACCGCGTCTTATCTGAAAAGTTGTAATTGCCATTATATCTGTATTTCTTTCTATATAAATATCTATACATCCTATAAATATACCATTTATAGATTTTTAATTCTTATTACCGATGTATAGTTTCCCCAAGTATCTACTAAAAACTCTCTATTATCCTTTGTTGGTAATCTTACTCTATGTGTTTCTTTTGTATATCCGTTATTAAATGGACTTATAACTAACATTAATGCCTCCGTTCCATCTGCTGATAATTTATATGTAACTATTGGTGCTCTTAAATAAAACAAAAATACAGGATAATTCCTTTCGCCAGTTGTCCACACACTATTCCAATATGTTTCAGCTTTTTTCCAAATTGTAGGTGCTGCTATTATATCTTTATGTTGTAATGCTTGCCAATATCCAATATATAACCAATCCCAACTACCATTACTACGAGAGCGAGTTTCACCATATGCACCAATTGTTTTGTAAAATACCTGATTTTCAGTCCCATCATATCCGTGATAATTTTGCCAATAAGCTATGGATTCTGGTTCTTCACCTTGTGTATATGATTCCCAACACCAACTACCATCCGCATAAGCCATTGACCAAACCGCTTGCGATTGTATAGTAGATGGTGCAGGTTGAGGACGATACATACCATTATTAGCACCACTCCAATCAGTATAAATTCTTTCATACCCAAAATCGGAAGCATCTATTGGTTCTTGGTATTGCCAAAAATAACCCATAGCTCTAGCATTACCAGCAACAGTTGCACCAAATATATCAAATAAAAGTTTTTTAGTAATATCAAAACTATGTACTAATTGATAAGCTCTCCAAGTGTCTTTTCCAAAATTTTGATAATTAGTTATATAATGTCTATTTATGGCATCACCGGCACCAACATAAAATTGAGTAACTCTTGCTCCTAATGCAGTGTAATCTACACTTTGGCTTGTATAGTAATTATTATAATCATAATATAGAGTACCATTTCTTAATTGAGCAAGAGATTGGTTAAGGCTAGCGTTATTCGAATCATCCCAACCACCATACCAACCGGGGGCATATATACCACCGGCATAGTTACTAAATGTAGGAATAAAACCATTTGCGTTTGTATAAGCAAAGTAATTATTAGCTTGCGCGTAAACTTTACAAGCATCTATACATTTTTTAAATCCTAATCCACATAGATAGCTTGAACCTCCTGCACCTGAAAAATATTCAAAATCAAATTCTCTTATACGGCTATTACCATTCTCTTCATAGCATCCCAATAAATTATTGGCAGGGGAGTAGGCTCCTCCATTTGTACCTGAACTAATTTCCCAAGTCCAATGATATGGATTTATAGTAGAATATTTAATACCAAAAGGACTATAACCATTTGCCCAAGTATCATTATCAACTACCAAAGATTCCATCATAGCTGCACATCTCCAAGTATCTTCCTCTCTTAAATCAATTGCTCTTCCTATAATGTGCCCCACTGCACCTCTAATAAATCCATCATTATCAAATTGTAATCTATCATTTGGATTTGCAAAGGTTTCATCATATTCTGTCCCATATGGGTATTGTGCAAATCCAGCTTTAACTAGCGTTGTTACACATTTTTTTCTTCTGGTTGATATACGTCTAACTCTGTTTTGAGAACCCAGACTTGGGCTTTTATATATTAAATCTCCCAAAGGAGTACCCATATCAAGAAATTGTTTTACTGAACCTGAATTATCTATTATTGGTAATGTATCTGGTAATCTTCTAAAAAACGAAGTATATTCATAATTGTAAGATGGTATAAAATAATCAGGTCTAAATGTATAAGTTAAGCTACCCGTTGTTACTACTCTATTTGGGTCAGCTGCTATGTGAACGATTGCACTTGTTTGTGTTCGTTCCATCCAACCAGGAACTCCGGGTTGTCCTCTCCAAGTTCTACCACTATTTTGCCAATTACCACAAGTTATCTTTATTTCGTATCCTTTCATATCCGAAAGGTCTATATTTTCTAACGAAGCAGAACGATAAATACCCATATCAACTTGCCAAGCTTTATATGTACCTGCTTCTGGTGTTTGTGTGTACCATATAGTATCGGTGAGTAATAAACTAGAAGTGTTTAAAACCATTGCAGTACCGCCACCATTTATATAACTCCAAGGGTAATTTGCTATCTTTACACCACCACTATTTATAGTATCATCTACCCAACTTGTATCCATACTACCGGTCATTACTTCCAATGGTTGAGTTGTCATTCTACCATCCGAACCCAATGTTACATAGTATGATTTGTAGTGAGTTGGGATTACATAATTTCCAGCAGGTGCTAAAACTGATTTGGACGCGTTTGTATAAAAAGTAGTTCCTACCGTAAAGAAATTATCACTACCATATAATATGGATGAACTATGTTCTTGTGTTGGGTCTATTACTCTTGCTCTAGCTTCTGTTATGTTTGCAAATGCCATTTTTTTATATTCCTTTTAAATTATTTATACTCCTGTCAATGTATAGTATATACCAGGACCAAATACATCAGCACATGCTACATAACTACCACTATTATTTGTTTGAATTGTTACATATACATCTGTATTGGCAGCAATTGTTGAATTAGCTGTTCCGCATATAAATGAACCCGTACAGTTTTGTGTATAACACGCTGATATATTACTACCGGTATTATCTGTTGCAAAGTATGAAATTGTAGAACCTGATGTTATACTTACTACACCCATATTTACATATGTAGATGAGGATACAGCCGAACCGGTTACATATCCATATGTAGTAGTTGCATACACATCATTATTTGTATTCCAATATAGTTTAGGATTTGTATTAATAGGCGATACACTACCACTAACTCTTGCATAAAATGTAACGGTTTGTTGTGAAGGTCTTACAGGAGAACTTAATGTAAATCCAAAGTTAGTATTACCTAATGGCGATTGAACGATTACAGTTGAACCAGTTATCGTTGATAATTTAGTAAACATAGCAGTTCCACTTGCTGAACCTGATATTCCATTTGGTTTACCACGTCTTTTTAGAGCTCTGTTATGAATAACATCACCTCTAAATCCAGTATCAATAATGGTTGAACCAGAATATTGAACTATAAATCTATCTGGCATTTCTCCTGCATCATAAGTAAATGTAACCTCACCAAATGTTGCTCCTAAATTTACAGAATATGAATACGAACCAGTTACTCCACTTAAATATTTAAGCTCTGCAACATCTGCTGCTAATGTAGTTACAGAACCAGTTGCTGGTAAATTAAATTCACTTGTATGTGTATAATAATCACCAGGAACATCTTCGTGATAATAATATGCTTCTGGAACTGGAAATGTACCACTATCTGGTCCGGCTAATCCACCATACGCAGATGAAACAAATGCAAAACAAGAACACAATTCACCATAAGATGCACTATATAATACTAAATTTCCATTTATTATCATTTCCGCACCACGTACAAAAAATGCATCTACGCTTGATGAGTATGCAGTTGCATATGATGTTGGATTTAGACCTCTTTGTTGTTGAGCCATCCACCATTTGTTGTGAAATCTTCTTGCAGTAAATGGAATTGAAGGTCCTAATACAGACCAATAACCTAATACTAAACCATCATATAATCTACCACAAGTTGCAGAGGCGGAGGTATCATTGTACCCACCAAACTCACTCATTTTTACTGGATAAGTATCATTTATATTGGGAGCACCCGTTAGATTGACACGTTTATATACATCGTTTTGAGCAGCAGTTAATGAGAATGGAGAGGCAGTAACTGCCATTTCCGTTTTTATATCCGATAATGCTATAAGTGAACCTGAAGCTGATAATGTCATTTGTAAAAGTATTGTTCAACTAATATAAATATCAGTCTAATACCTTTTTCAACATTTTAATTACCTCTGTATATTCAATTGATTTAGAACACTCAAATTGTCTTTCAGTACCTTTGTGGTCTGGACACCAATTCCAATCCCCAGCGTCCAAACGATAGCGGTTAAAACACCCGCTACATTTACTTTGTGGTGCGGTTATTCTATATGTATCTAATCCAGTTTCTGCAAAACCTTCGGAAAATCCAGATATTAAAATGGTTGGTGTTTTGGTTGCCCAACTAACCCAACTTAACCCACTACCAATTCCTATAAATGCTTCACTTTTTTGTAATTCTTCTATTATATTTTCTATTGGTCCGTTTGGTAGTTGAGTAATTCCAATTGGATGATTATTTCCCATATATCCATCGCCCTCTCTACTTAAAAGAACAACTTTATATCCTTTATTATTTAACCAATCTACTACCTTTTGCCAACCACCATCGTTGTTCCAATATTTTGATTGAGCAGTTCCGTGGATTGCAATTGCTATTTGCTTTTCACGTTTGATTTTTGGGTTTAGTTTTAGTAAAGGTCTTACCTCTTTGTATTCCAATCCTAATATATCAGTTGCAGTTTTTTGTAAAGGATATTGTTTGAAATCAGTTGGAACTTTTGCTAAATCTATATCTGGACTTGTATCATCTTTATAGAACCAACCTATACGATACATAGCATATAAATTAGGTGCAGTTTCACCCGGCTCTATGAATTGTAATTGTGGGTATTGTTCTTTAAAAAACTGATTACTAAATGTAGATACGATTACATCACAATTCCATTTCTTACGGAACTCTTCTGCTATTGGAAACCAAGCCAATGTATCACCCAATGATTTGGACTCTAATGCAATATAAACTCGTTTACCAGTTGCATCATAATCGTGTTCATAAACTAATATATTATCTTTATATACTTCTATTCTCCAATTTACAAAATACTTTTTACCAGCTTTTGCCCAATGTCCATCTTTTAATTTAGTAGTAAATTCTAAACCATTTGTATCTTTGTTTATAAATTTAACGTCATATTCATCAGTTGTTGGTGATTTTACATCTAAATAAGGACCATCTACAAAATTTACCTCAAATGTAGGTTTTAATAAATTTGGTCTTTTAATCAAATTATTGTAAATCACTTTTTCTGGTTTTAATTCTTTTACTATATTTTGTAAATTTTCTTCCTGATTATCACTTATGTATGTTGCTATACTATTGTAGTAATTTTCGTAAGTGTGTAGTTTTTTAAGGAATAATGGTAATCTATATGATAATGCTTCTTTAACTGCTAATGGGTTTAGTTCCCACTTTGATGGAAAATAAAATAAATCAGCTGCTTTGTAAAACTTTTCAGTATCACTTTGTTCTCCCCATATTATACAATTATTAGGTTTATTTTCCATCAATGGTCCCCAATAGAATTGGAAGTTACCAGCTTGATTTCCTACAAAATGAAATTTTACTTTATAGTTTTCTTTTTCACATAACCTTGCTAATTCAAATATATCACCCTGATTTTTACCATCTGTAAATAAACCAACGTGAAGAATGTGTTTGTATTCTTTATCAAATCCTACAACTTTTTTTGCTTCATCTCTATCACCATCCCAATACTCAATTGGATATTCCCAAATATCACAATCAATGTGAGTGAAATATTTGGCAAATTTCTTTCTACTCCATTCACTTACTAATACAAACTTATCAGCCGTATAAAGTAAATCTTTTGGTTCTGTATAAGATGAGTGAGTTGTTATTACTATGTTGTAATTTCTACCATTATCAAAAATCTCATTTAGATATTGTTTATCTACAAAGGTTTCTGGTATTTCTTGGAAATGAATAATATGTGGTTGCTCTTTACGAACAATACCAACAACATCACTTTTATGCTCACCAATAGTTATTACCTCACATAATTCCTTTATTTTGTTCCTTTGAACTACAAAATCCATAGATACACAATTATACTCTACAACAACTATTTCAAACTCATCCTTAAATGTTTGGATTTGCTTTAATAGGTATTGTGGCATACCACCCGTTGAAAGGTGTGGAACTATATATAATAACTTTTTCTTATCCATTTTGTAAATTTCGTATTACCTCATCAAAATATGGTAATTCTACTTGTATTTCGGCATTGTAATTTGCACTTGTTACTGATAATAAACCCAACGCTTTTAGATTATCTATGATGTATATTGGTCTTTTGTTTTTATCTCTGTTCCACCAATACAATAAATCATCTCCAAAGAATATGCGTAATCTTTCATCTATTTTTATATAGTTTTCTTTACGAATAAACATCATACAACCAAATCCTAAATATCTGCATTCTGCTTCTTTAAATTCAAATGTATCGGCATCTTCATTGCGTTCTGTTTTTAAATTTCTATTAGCATCAAACCCAATTATACCAAAATCTAAATTGTTTATTGCTTCTATATTATTTTTTATAGTTTGAAAATTTATTTCTATATCATCGTTTAATAGGCATACAATATTATTTTTAGCAAGTTCAACACCAATATTCCAAGACTTATTTACATATAAATTTTCTTTTGGAATTAAAATCGTTATTTCTGGTTCTAAATAACACCCATGAACATTATCAATTAAAATAAATTCAGCATTTGGAATTTTTGCTTCTTTATACGAATCTAACATATTGTACAAAGTATCTTTTGATTTCCACATAGTGGGAACTATAAAACTTATCATATGTTAAATGTTTTGTTTGCGTTATTCTCATCTGCACCAATTTTTGATACAACATTTATTGGATTATTTGGATTTTCTTTATAACAATAATCATCTAATCCTAATTCTTCAAATCTTTTTGCAATTCTATCGTTGTAGTGATACATAATAGTTCTTACTCTTCGTTGAATATCTGCTCTACTTAAATCGTGTGTATTTCTACCAGTTGTATTATTATAGATAAACTGAATATAACACATTCTAGGTATTCTCATCATTAATGTTCCCAAAAATGTTCTTACTAATAATTCATAATCATCTGCAATTGCCAAATCTCTATTGTGTCCACCAATTTGGAAATAGGTTTCTCGTCTCCAAGCTCTAATATGATTTGGAACACCTACAATATGACGAATTGTTTTTGGATTTATGTTTGGTGCAATACAAGAATCAAATTCTTTTCCATCTACAACAACACTTTCATATTTACCATAACCAAATGCAAACCCATTAGGGTAATGTAGTGAAGTCCAATTCTCATCACATTCAGCATTATCGGTATAAAAGAAACCAATTTCCGGGTGAGTTTGTGATGCGGAAAAAAGATAATCAGTACAATCAGTAGTAAGGTAATCATCGTGGTCTAATTCTGCTAATAAATATCCTCTACACAAAGTTGCGGCTCTATATTTACTTTCCCCAATTATACCACCGCTTTTTTCTCTAAAATCATATACTTTAACTCTTGAATCATTTTTAGCAATGCTCTCTGCTATTTTAAGTGTTGTACCACCATCCGTTGAATCATTTACTAAAACCCATTCCCAATTAGTGTATGTTTGGTTTTGTAAAGATTGATATGTTTTTAATAACTTTTCACCGGTATTATAGATTGGAGTAAAATACGAAATAAGTTTAGAATTATCCATTTTAAGGATATTTTGCATAGCACATTGATATGCATATTCACCTGTATTTTCATCTATGGTCGGTATAGTAATCCATTTACTACGAATATGTAAAGGTTGTTCTGCTAAATTTGGAAAATTTCTCCAATCGTCTGAAATACTTACAATTGCGTCTGGATTAAATTTTGTAATATATTTTTGTATATTATTATCGTTTTTTATAGTAAGTACATCTAAACTATCATCTTCATACTTACCCAATATGTATGATTTTAATTCAATTGGCGTTTCATGTCCTATTAGTAATACTTTTGGAACTTTTGCTTTTGGTATTTTTTCCAAATAATTGTAATAACAAAGTTCTTTTGGAATATAACTAAACCAATTAGGATTTTCTGCAAATACTTTATCTATAAAAATACCATCACCTGCATAATGACCTGTAAACTTGTATTCATTAAATACGCTATGGTGGAAAATTAGTTGAGCAATATCAACTCCTTGATATTTCATATTTTCTGGCTTTGCTTCTCTTACCTCTAAACCAGTAAAATCTTTACCACCAACAAACTGATTTACCACAAATATTTTTTGTGTTCCATCACTTTGTTTAATTTCTTTATTTACCTCTTTAAAAAAATTAGGATGAACTGTATTATCATCATCTACTACTATAACAAAACCATTATCAAATGTTTTTGCTAAATCACTTATTTGTGGATATAAATAATCCATACCATTACCAGTTACAAAATGTAGTTGGATTTTTGGATTATTTAATCTAGCTAATAGTTCAGCTGATATATCTTTTAATCTTGTAGTATCAAATAAAATATGCCATTTAACATCTCCGTTATAATTATCAAATATAGATGCTCTTACTTTATCTAAATTATTTACTCTACTGCAACGTGTTAGTATATGAAACATTATTATTTACAATTAGTATGGTTTTTGTAATACAATATCAATATATTCATCAATATTTACAGGTGGTAATTCTTCGTTTGTTAAAATTCTTTCTTTAATAATTTCTCGAGGTTGTTTGGACCAAAACGCTTGATGAATTTCTTTTTCAAAAAATGCGTTATGTGATTCTAAATCAGTAAAATCTTTTGATACTCTACATCACAAACAAAATTCTTCTCTTGGGAATGTGAATCCATACTTACAATTTACAACCGAATTGGTTTTGTACCCACATCCTTTTATATCTTTAATTGCTGTTTCAAAATCAGTACCATATTGCCAATGGTCACAATGAACAAAGTTTCCAAACTTTAATGTAACCGAACCCAATTGGTGTCCTAAATTAGATGCTTGTATTTCTGCTTGTCCCCAATATGGATTACCTTTTAATTCCATAGGCTCTCCACTTTCATCGTAGTATTCTTTTAATGGAAAAATACCTACATCAAAGTGTTTTTGATTTCTACGAATGGTTGGATTATTACCATATTCTCTTTTATTTAAAAATAAAAACTTATCGGTTTCTTTTTTAATATTAGAACGCTTTGTCCAATATCCAAATCCAAATTGTCTATCATCTATATCGTGCTGAAATCTTCGTAGTTGTATTTGGTCTACCTCATTATCAGTTTCTAATAAATCTAAACAATCCATCAACCAATTTTTATCATAACCACTTATAGTTTCGGGTAGTGTAATCCAATCTCCTTCTAAAAAGAAAGAGTATTCATATAATCTTAAATGTTCGTTTAATTTGTTTATACCTGGCCCAACTCCTAAATTTTTACCTTCGCAGAATAAATGGAAATTTACTTTATGACTCCACTTATCAATCATTTGACCGATTGAACTTATGACTGGACTATCATATCCACCATTGACATATATAAACCAATTTACACCATCTGGAACTATTGTGTTTTCTAAAAAACTATTAATTGTATCTGTAAAATACTTATCACGATTTGGTGCATCATGTGTTAAAGTTCCTATACAAAAGTTTTTCATAATCTTATTTTACTTGTTTAATCCAACTCGTATCTTTAAATGTTTCATTTGGTATTCCAATTGTTTCTAATATACCATCTATAACACCTTGCCAATTTCTATGATAATCGTGTCCACCAATAAATCCACCTTTATTTATTAAAGGATAATAATTACGAATATCTTTTTTAATCTGGTCGTATGTGTGTAATCCATCTATATAAATAAAATCAAACTTTTGTTCTATTAAATCAGCAATAGCATCATCTGATATTTTGTGAATATGTTGGATATTATCAAATGGTTGGATTGCTTTGTTAAATATCGTATGGACATTGGTTAGTTCCATATAGTTACAAGTAATATCATTTGGGTCATAATCATTCATAAACGGGTCAATAGCAATTACATTTTTAAAATGCTTTGCAAATATGATGGTAGATTCACCAGCATAAGAACCGATTTCTACCATTGTCATATTTTTAGTATCACTATGTTTTTGTATATGTGTAATTAAATCTTCTAATCCTTGTGAATAATACCCATCTCTCATTTCAAATAAATGTTCTTTAGTATTCATGTATATTGTTTATAAATTAGTATATTTTTGTTGTAATTTTTGTATTACTGAATGGAAATAATGTACTTCTACCTGAAGTTGTGGTTCATATGGTCTGCTAGTTTTGCTTAATTCACCTGTTGCTTTTAAATTTTTAATATTATAAACTTTACGTTTAAAGAAATCTTTATTTAACCAATATAACATATCATCACCAAAATATATTTTTAAATCTGATGAGATTATTTCGTAGTGTGATTTAGGCATTATCATCATACAACCAAATCCTAAACTGCGGCAAGTAGCATCTTCCAATTCCCAAATTTCATCATCAACATTCAGCGTTTGAGTGAGGCTTCTGTTCTGTCTCTTATACACATCTGACGCTGCCGACGAATAGAGAGGTGTAGATCTCGGTGGTCGCCGTTTCATTAAAAA
>ENA-OSIY01001989-OSIY01001989.1-marine-metagenome-genome-assembly--contig:-NODE-1989-length-10783-cov-6.928825_pt1 | contig 10783 bp, 14 predicted proteins | sample MGYA00237884_ERZ534233 | MGnify/ENA primary metagenome ERZ534233 (study PRJEB26412, sample SAMN06343840) | marine metagenome | isolation source: estuarine water | place: USA: Columbia River Estuary... | reverse complement strand
ATCTTTACTTCTATCTTTACAGATCTCCCATAAATAGTAGCAGATATATCTGCAGATCCTGGAGTACCTGTGCCCTTTGTCCACTGCCCTGCAGTCTTAGTGCCATCTGTTCTATAGCTTTGCCTGAATACTCCCATTGTATTAATCCTTTCAGCTTGATGCTTAGAGTGGTTAAGAAAGTCTTTAATACATCTAGTTAATCCATTAGCTGTAGCATCTGAGTACTTAGTGAATGGTATGATGTGCCCTGGTGCTGATGGGTACCTGTAGCTCATGTACTTCTCTTCAAGCTCATGCAGTCTCTGTTTGTTTTGTTTGTTCATAGGTTATCTATTTTAAGTTGCTTTACAAAAACAATCTGTTTCATAATCAAATAAACTAAATTGCTCTTTTGATAATTCGTGTAAATCTTTTGCACTTGTAAAAGACCTTTGTGACATTTCAATTAATTCTTTAATGCTTTTATTTGTTCTTAAATCAAACCTTGGTATTTGTTCGGAACTATATTTTTCTTCCATTTCAAGCCACCATTTTGCACTTTCAGGATTTTCTTTTATAATTGTTAATCTTTTTTTTAAAGACTTTTTAAAGCATAAATCACAATTTCCCTCATAATCTTTTAATTTTAAATCAAAACTTTGATTTTGCCACCAATTACGAATAAATTTACTATCAACTTTTAATTCATCACATAAAGGGTAAATTACTTTTTCAATTTCTGCATTTACACTTTTTCTATGAGATTCATCTGATCTTATTCCTACTACTTTTATAATCTCATATCCTTTATAGTTATCACGCAAATAAGAATCAATAGGCCTTTGCTTTAATTCTCTTGTGCAATTAGAAGCCATGTTATTTGGCAAAGGATATTTTTTAAGCATCTGTTCAAATGGTTCTCCATTTCTTGAAGCCGTTTTATAATTAACTATTTTATAAGTTGTGCCTTTTCTTTTTTCATCATTTACTAAAGCTTCTAAATACACTAAATTTAAATTAAATTCTTTATCACATTTATCTGCAAATACTAAAGTTTCTTCACGCTCTTTACCTGTATTCATAAAAACAAAAATAGAGTGTTTATAATTAATATTTTCTTTAATATACTTAGCTAAAAAAGCAGATGTTCTACCTCCTGAAAATAAAACTACATATAAAGACATTTTCTCTTCTATAGTCATAACTTATTAATTTTAAACCATCTACCTGCTGCACTTCTGCCCTTGTCAAAGTGATACCCCTTAAACTTACAGTACTCATTAACCATCTTTAGATACCTCTGTGCATTTAGATCATGCCATCCTCCTGTATATGTTTGGAAGTCCTGAATAGATATATTATTATAATGCAGTACATCCATTGTGATATTACCCTCTATTGCATAGTCGTAGAACTCCTTATTAGTAGCTGAGATAAATCTCTTATCATCTGCATTAATAGCTATAGCTTTTACAAGTCCTAGAGTTAAGAATTTCTGCAGGTTAGATATCATGTAGTTATCAAAAATCATCCAATCTACCACAGTCCAGTGGTCAAACAATAACCTACCATACTCATCTAGTGGGTTACGCTGAGCATTGAAGTACTGATTGAACTCTATTTCGTGCCTTCTCCTATCATGACTACCACCTGCCCCACCTATTACATAGTTAGTAGTGATGACTATCTTAGGGCTTCTCTCAAATGGGATAAAGATCTCATCCTTATTCTTTCTGTTCACTGTTATCCCTTCTGAGATAAGTGAGAATAGCTGCTCAAAGTCAAAGTTCTTTTTAACATCATCAAAGGCCAGGATCTGACTATCTAAGTTTACCCTCTGATAAACAAAATCAGACTTCTGAGGGTTGAATGCTTTACCATCTATTTTTACTATATTTCTAATCTTACCAATGGCAGTTAGTACTAAGCTCTTACCACTTCCCCCATTAGGATTATCATCAATCTCCTGATCGTTAAAGATTATTGCTTTTTGGTCAGTCTTATCCTTATAAGTATGTAGTAGATAACCTAGGGTAGTCTCTAAGGCATTTACCCTCTGCTCATCATCTGCTGATACTTTGCTTACAAAGCTCTTGAAATCATTATCAATAGTAGGAGTAGGTTTGTAATCTCTATCAATGATTTGCCTATCCCAAATGTACCCATCTATATCAATGTAGGGCACAATATCTATCTTATTTTTTGTAATCTTAACTACTCCATTTCTGTAAGGTATGAAGCTCACATCTTTAGTATCCTGCAGCATCATTAATCCTATAGGCTCTAGCATAGATAAGTGACCATCTGTAAAGAGGTAGGGTGATTTACTGCAGTAGTTCCATACTTCCACTTGTTTTTGCTTCATAAGATAAGCTAATACAAAATCCTTCACCTGGTCCACTGAGGATAGATTAACTTTGTTTTCTATCACCCTCACAAATGTAGGTTTCTCTGATCTCTCAGGGTAATACTTATTAAACCCATATTTGTAAAGAAAATCTCTATACTTCATAGGATCTACTGATACCCCCTTCTTATCACTAAAAGTCCAAAATACATCTTCACTATTAGCTACATCCTTCTTAACATCCTCTACCACATCAGGCTTAATGTCTAACTGCTTAGAGATATCACCAGGGGAGATGCCTTCCTTTAGTTTAGACTTAACCTTTATTATCGTTTCTTTATCCTCAAAATACTTAGTAGACTTGTTAGCACTTTTGTAAGCAGATCCTACAGCTGTATTAATTTCTATTTGCGTAAAGTCCTTAGCACTATATTTATGCAGGTAAAGTTTGGCAGTATTTTCACTGATACCATACTCAGCAAAACAGCAGGCTACCTTAAACACCCAAATATTTCTACCATTACCAATATCTCCATGATTAAACTTCATGATGTTATCAATGATATTATCTTCATTAGTCATTGGTAGCACTGGCACCTTATCAAAAGAACTGTGCCCTTTCTCCTCCTCAATAAGATTAAACACCTCAGCATCTAAATTGATATAGGCTGTAGGATCATAAGACTCAAAGCACACCCTACTAACATTGCAGGAGGAAGTATCAAAGTAGTCACTATCAATATACTCTTCAAAGGCCTTAAACCTTCTCTTATGCGTGAATTTATCAGATGGTGGTATCTTAATCACGCACTTTAAGCCTTTACCTGATGGTGATACAAATATCATAAATACATAAGGGCATTCCATTAGTCTAGCCTTCTCAGCTTTCATCACCTTACTGCTAGGATAATCATCAAAGTCTAAGATACAAAGCCCTGAGTGCTCAATAAGGCCATTATCATTACGTTCATTAAACGTACCATTAAACATAATAGCTCTAAGGCTGTTTTTTAGGCTGCTGTAGGCAGGATTATCATCCTCCATAGCTCTAAGGGCAGTAATCTTATCAATAAGCTCAGGGTAGCCTTTCTTTATCCTATTGTAAACATCTACTACATCCTGAATGTAGGGAGTTTCTTTAGAATTGAATAAGGACTTGAATACAGATATCTTCATGGTTAGTTAGTTGGGGTGTAAATATAATCATTATTTCTATATGACAACACTATGACGCAAAATGACGCAAATTTTAAGCCCTTGTCATAGCTAATAAGTATACTGCTATTGACTATTAGAGCTTTATGACGCAAATGACGCAAAATAAAATAAAAAAAAATATTTAAAAAATGCAAAAAGTTACAGCGACTGCTAATAAGAGAATGTGTCATAGCGTCATGGATTAATAGTAATTGCATCGGATCTGCTCTTTAAGTTTTTCTAATTTCTCCAAGGTAACACACTCTAACACCCTCTGCTTTAATGGCTTGTAGGATTCAGGTAACACAATTTTCTCCCTTAATTCTACCGTATGCAGCATATAGGCAGGATCTTTATAGTGCATATAATCATTATGCTTTTTAATACCATTAATTACAGTGCAGTGGCTCTGATTAAATAATCTACCGATTTGTGATAGTGTCATCCCATCCTTTTGCAGTACATTATATAGATAATATCTTTTATAAATTATGTGCATATACCTGTTTTTTTGTTTAAGTTCATATTTGTCTATGATATACTGAACCTCTTCTAGTCTAGTCATGTTAGTAGTTTAGGATTAACTGATTTGAACAGTTCACTTTGACTATCTACTAATCCTACACTATTGATATAGTCTATCTCTACCTTTGCACTAGCTATGATGGTAGCACTCAGCTGAGCTATTGCTTTAGCCTTTTCTACTTCCTGCTGTACTTTCTCATTACTCATGTCCTCATCAGCTAATCTTTCAAGTGCCATAAAGATGTGATCTCTTAGATCACTTAGTTTGTTGTTTGCCATTTGTTTTACGTTTTAGTTTACATGTTAGTTTCATTATCTCCTGTAGCTCAGCAGGAAATCTTTGTATAGTATTACGAGCCATATTTTCTCTCCTGGTTATTACTTGTAGGTTGCTTAGTTCACAGTTCAAATAGTTACCATCTAAAAAAATCACTACAGATCCTCTAGGTATCTCACCATTTGCTTTGGTCCATACGTGCCTCTGCAGTAGCTCCCAGTGACTGTCTTTAATTTTAATATATTGGTAAGGCCTTCCCTGTGTATCTAATCTTATATTGATAGCACCTATAGGCTTAGTATTGTGAGGCTTATTGCCCTTTTTGAACATGGTAGGTGCTACCTTCTCATAGATTTCTGCATCCATCTGCTTACCTTTATTTTTAGGGGTGTGCCCTAGCTTAAATTGGCTAGCTTTACCACCTAAATAACCTTTAGGATATTGAGTGCTCCTAAGATAGACAGGATCCTTTTTTATGCCTAAGCTCCACGCTTTATTATAGACCTTGCTTAAGCTTACTCCTAGATCCTTAGCTATTGCAGCTGTGCTTTCAAATGGGTAGCGTTTCACTACTTCTGCTGTGATATTCATTCTACCTCCTCTACTTTATAGCCATGATCAATATACCACTGTAGTGTATCTGAGTGCTCATCTGTATAGATGTAATCATGCAGCTTACCATCCTCACCTAAGTAGCAGTTCCACCAGGAACCACCTTCATATTCTACGCTATCATCTAGCCATACTCTATATTTTTTCATAGCGTTTCTACTTTAAGTATTAGTTTGGGCCACATAGCCATAATCATAATTGCATGATCTCTATCTAAGGCCTCTAATATCCTGGTGCCTATCATCTTTTTTCCACCCTCAAAATAGTTGTAGGTTACTTTATAGCTCTTCATTTCTCTTGGGGTTTAGGTTCGTTAAAATCCTGCTCACTTAAGTAGTCAAGGTACAGCTCCAGGTTGAAGCTGCCACCTTTATCATCTATTGAGCTCTGCTCTCTCCACCATAGCATCTTCCTTTTAAGGCTAAAAGTGGTAGGGGTGAATTGGTTATCGTTAGTTTCCATATTTAGATACATTCATCATTGTTATAGAACCACTCCTCTACCATCTCTGTAGTTTCTTTTAGCTCTTTATTAGTTAGTGGGTATAGTAGTTTGTACTTAGGTGTAGTTTGGTAGCTATCTATTACCAGTGCCTCAAATACACCATTCTCAACAAAGTAACATTGAAATTCAACGGTATAAATTATACTACCATCATCAGATCCCCACCATATTGTAAGGTATCCTTTATTTTTGTATTCAATTATATATTCATTTGTCATAATTTCTATTTTTTTATTATAAATAACAGGCAAAGTACATCCCTACCCAAAGTATTGCAAAGGCAAAAATGCCCTGTATGATTTCAATAGTTCTCATCTAGTCCTAGTTTTTCGATTAGCAATAATACTGTAGTGTATTTGGTTTGTAGTCTCTGAGCTGCAGGATCTTTGTATCCGAATGCTGAGACCATTTCATTGTACTCATCTCTAAGCTCTACTGAGTAGGCTAGGATGGTGGCTGTCATTTGTTCCTGGTTCATTTGGTTAGTTTAAATTGGTTATGTGCAAATATACGCACTTACAATGAATTGTTTACAACTTTAGCGTTATCAATAATGATTCTAAATAAGGAGTAAGGGCATTGTTTACACCTGACTAAGTCCTCATGTATAAAAAGTCAAGTTTCTTACACCTGTTACTTGACATTTCTGTCACAAATTTTGGCAAAAAAATAGCCCCCCTGCCAAACTAACCAAAGATACAGAGGGGCCTGGTCTCTAATACGAAACCTGATGCAAACTTACAAATTAAATTTGTGACTATCAATATATTTTGTCACTAATCTATCACCTGTAGTACCCCTCACTAATTTTATAGTAAGTATCCTACCACCTAATGGCTTAATGGGAGCTCCACGTTCAACGTGCCACCCCTGTGAACCATCTCCGTACTCTTCCTTATAGGTGCCTGTTAGCATTAGGTGTAACTGCTTTTGCTTAAGTACATAACCTCCTACACTATGGTGATCTATAGTATCTCTCACATCATTTCTACTGCTGTTCTCATGTATGTGGCCCATTGTAAACACATCAAAGTTCTCATAAATTTCTAAAGCCCTGGTTAAATTGATACTGCCCTTTGTAACCGATCCTCCGCCCCCTGATCCATGAAAATATTTGCATTTAGTTGAGTATTTAGAACCCCATCCTGAAGCTTGCTTAATGATTAACCATCCACCATAACCACCTGTTTGTATATTAGATCCTGCTTTATAGTTTAGAAGGTCCACAAATCTTTGAAGTATATCAGTTTCTTGCCATTTGATTATAGCAGTTTCGTGGTTGCCATAACCTACTAGCTTAATGATGTGAGCATAGGGCAGGAACCAATCTACAGCTGTCTCTACTATACTATCTAAGTACTTAGCGTTATTGTGCTCAGGTCTAATGTCTGACTTGTTACGTCTGTTATCTCCTCTACCTTGCATTAAGCAAAACATATCACCATTTATCATTACAGGTATATCCTCTTCTAAGCAATAGTCTAGGTGTCTTTTTAGCATATCTCTATCACAGTGTGGATTATCCCAGTGTAGATCAGATAGCATAGCAATACGTGCATAAAGATTATCAATGATAAGCTCATGCACATTCTTAGAATGTTTGATCATAAATAAAGTTTTAGTAATAGTCTAGTGACGAATGACAGGAGTACTCCTGCAAGAAAGCCCCATAGTAACAGCATCCAATTAGTTTTGGATTTAGTTATCTGCACAGCTTTACGCTGCTCTTTAGCTTCTCTATAGATATACTTGTATTTCAGTACATCCTGCTTTAGTATTTTAGTTTTGTACCTATATTCAATTCTTGTTTGCCATTTAGTCTTAGGAATGTAAACATTCTTAAAATTAATGATAGTATCTTTTGTGGTTATTATCTTTTCGTATCTAATCGTATCATTTCGTATCACTGCAAAGCTATCTACTGAGATGATTCTAATAGTATCACTATCCTGTACTATCTGTAGTCCATGCTTAAGTGCCTTTTTATAGTGGTATTGTGCTTTCTTAGCACTTGAACAGCCATATAGTAGGGTTAGTACTATAAAGGGTAGTAAGAGCCTCATAGCTCAATTAAAGTATATGTAAACTTATTGCCAAAAGCGGCCTTAGATTTGTTAATTATCTTCATAAATTCTACAAAGTTTGCATTATATCTAAACACCTGGCATCCTTCTGAGAAATAATCCACATAAGTAGGATCTCTATAGATGGATGATCTGTGAATATTGATACCAAAGTACCCTGTCTCAGTTACCTTCTCATCATAAGTAGTATCCTTATTGTTATCTCTGTATACAGTAACATTGCCTAACCTTTGGCATAGAGCTTCATACTTACCATTGTGCAAAGAGACACTATACACACCTCTATACTGCCCTGGCTTTAATCTCGCCACTCCTTTAGACTGTCTTAATATTTCAGTAGGTTTCTTACCGGGATCTGTGGTGATTTTCCACTCATGATACTGCCATACTCCCATTAGTTTATAGGATACTGTGATCACATCATCAAATTCATTGGTAACCTTCTTACCTGGCTTTAAGTTTCTTACTCCTACGATGTTTACATCATAGTCTTTATCACTGTTAAACCAAACATAGCCCTTATTCTGTACTGCTGTCTGGATCTGTTCTCTTGTATAATTCATCTTTTAAAAATTTAATTTCTTTTTTTAGTAGGAAGTGCTCAAATATCATTAAGATACTGAACACTGCTAATATGTAAGCTGCATATTTCATGATCTATAAATCATGGCTTTAATTTTCTCCTGCTGTAGGAAGTTCAAATAGTTAAATAGTTTTCTTATCATTTTATTGTATCTATGTCTTGCTTAATATCTCTAGCCCTTGCGAATAATAGCTTCATAGCCTGCCACAAATCAATACCTTTTACTGCCTTGTAATTTTCTGATATGCTCATCACCTCGATAGACACTAATACAAGTGAAAGTATCTTAGTAAGCATTAAAGGTACACTAAAGAATGTTAAAATAATATCATTAAGAATAAACCTGTCTATTAGATAGAATAAAATAACAGCTATCTCATAAAGTAATAATTTAGATATTACTGCTGATAAACCCCTAGATGTAATTTTTATTTTTACATCTTTATAATCACCATTCATAGATTTAACAAATATATCTGTTGATACTCCTACTGTGGGTAATTCCGCAATAAGACCTGTTAATGTTTTTAACATCACACCAAAGAATAGCTACACATTACCTGTTACAACTAAATTCATTCATAAAGTACTTCCTAATCTAAAGTATATTATATGGAATTACGATGATGGTGTATATGATGTTACACCAGTTGATTACTCTGTTGATTATTCTTTTATTAATCAAGTTAAAGTTATAGAGCATACATATAGCTCTATAAACTACTATAAATTCTTACCGAAGTGTTTACTAGTTTTTGAAAATTTAGACGGTACTTATAGTGTAGAACAATACCAATCACGAAAATATTTAAACTATGACTTAAGTGTAATAAATCCTCTGGATAACTACTACGAAACAGTAATAACGAGTTTTAGTAATTATAGAAAATTTGATAATATATCTTCTGTTGTAGTGTATCCTGAGACAAATGAAGGTAAAGCATCACTTATACTAAGATTAAGCCTTGATAGACCTAAGGATATACTACTTTTTGAAAAGATAGTATGGAATATTAACGATACGACGATTATACAGGATAAAAATACATCTAAAGATTTTGGATATCTAGCCATACCTGAAATAGTAACACCTGTTTATGATTATACAGTTACAGCGACACTGTATGGTATACCAGCAATATACCTACTTGATGCAGGTAACACTAAACTCACTTACTATGGTGAATATCAGACTATTCTCTTTATATTAGATAAAAATGAGCAAGAAGCTATAAATGCTAACTCTCAAATTGAATTTAGTACTGTACCAGATGTTGTTATAGTAGAGACACCTGAAGGTATAGAAATTACTACAGGTATTGTTGATGAAGACATACAAATAATAGTAGAAGATCAGCCTGTATACATAAACAGTACAATTATATTTGATAAGCTATTTACAGCTACAAACCCAGCTGGTAACTTACTTAATAGAGAATATCCAACAACAGCCACTACATTTTCAAACAAACTTACTAATAAGCGAGCTATTGGCTACTTTAGACCATCAAAAAGTTCTAATATTGTTATAGATCCTGGAATATACACGTTCTCTATAAATCTTGAAGCACTAAATTACAACCAGCCTTACTATTTCCCTGATCCTTACAAATACGGTAGTAATACTAACGCGATATTATTCTATAGCTTAGATGCTTCATTTAAGAAAAATGCAAGATTCGGAAGAGCACGTCGTGAACCTAATCAACCGAAAGATAGTATTTCTTTCTACGGTTATAACACACTACCTACAGAAGAAGCATACAGTAACTTGAGTTATATTTTTGATGAGGGGTATGTTCATAGCAGCTCATCTGATATCTACGGTAATGTGTATGGTCTCGTAAAAGATAATGATAACTTTCGTAAAACTATTAATAGTGAAGAGGGTGGAACACTACTATATCTTGTATTTAACGGTTATAAATTTTTTGATGACTTATTAGGTCAAGGATACTCTTTTAACTACTTATTATCAGGTACATACGGAACCGAAACTATCATTTCTGGTATATCCTCGTTCACGAACGGATTTTCTGCATTAAGTTCTAATGCATATACTATTAATTTCGGTGATTTCATACAAACACCTAAATTTAAAGCGTATTCTGATCCTATTGATATTAATACACAGTTTTTAGATCCTATAGATATAGGCATACGTGACGGTGCTTACTTTACAATATCGAATACAGAGTTTTTAACAGATCCTATATCATCAGATATGCCTGGATTCTCTAGCTTATCAGCTAGTACTGATTGCTACTTCACAGAGCTATTTGAAGCAGGTGTCAATCAAGCTGTACCATATAAGCGACCTCTACTTAGTAATTTATATAAATCACAATCAGCAATCTTTACGCAGAGTGTAAGAGTATCTGGTGATAATGGTATAATTGACATAAATGGTGGTACATTTGTAACAAACTTTGACCCTACAGACAACTTCTTTGTTACACCAGAAGCTATTTATATTGATTCAGTAGATCCTAGATCAACTACAGCATACCTTTCTAGTACTACATCTACAACAGAGAGTAAAAACGCGCGAGATAATTTAGCAGGACAAATAGTTATTAAATCGAAGAACGGCACTGTACTACCACTAACAACTCAGCTACCTTACCTTCAAGGTAAGTTTGGTTCAACAATATATAGTAGCATAACATTCGATA
>ENA-OSIY01001988-OSIY01001988.1-marine-metagenome-genome-assembly--contig:-NODE-1988-length-10786-cov-5.791857_pt1 | contig 10786 bp, 9 predicted proteins | sample MGYA00237884_ERZ534233 | MGnify/ENA primary metagenome ERZ534233 (study PRJEB26412, sample SAMN06343840) | marine metagenome | isolation source: estuarine water | place: USA: Columbia River Estuary... | reverse complement strand
CGGCGACTGTAAATCAGTCTTGAGGTTATAACTTGCCATTAAAGAATAGCAGCTAACCAGAACTAAGTTAGCTGAGCACAAATAGTTGAGACTAGAGTGGCGTTATCAAAGTCGCTGAGATAAATCGAGAGCTTATGCAGACCCCTGACTCTGAAACGAAAAAAACCCTTACAAACTAGAGTTCGCAAGGGTTTTAAAATCGGCGCAACTCAAAGGGCTGCTGAATCTGAAGAGATGGTAGGAACACGCAGACTCGAACTGCGGACCCCTTGCATGTCATGCAAGTGCTCTAACCAACTGAGCTATGCTCCTATCTCTTCCGACGGGGGCATTCTACACAAGCCCCACAACTCTGCCAAGGAAATTTAAGACAATTCCAACTACAGTTAAGCAGGTAACAGCGTATCGCCAAATAAGACTTTGGAAAACGGATATACATCATCGAAAAGGATTTTTCATGCTCCAACCTGTGATTATTGCTGGGGGCTCCGGCACTCGACTCTGGCCCCTATCTCGGCAGCTCTACCCGAAACAGTTCTTGCCTCTTGTTGGTAAACAGACCATGTTGCAGGCAACCCTAGCACGCCTCAAGGGACTCAACTGCGCAGCACCGATTATTGTCTGCAACGAAGATCATCGCTTTATCGCCGCGGAACAATTGCGCATAGCAGGCTCTGAGCACAACGGTATTATTTTAGAGCCCTGTGGCCGCAACACAGCTCCTGCTATCTGTTTGGCTGCACTATTGGCCAAGGATATAGATCCAGACGCCACCCTGCTGGTCTTGCCAGCAGATCATCATATGGATAATCCTCAGGCGTTTCTCGCCGCGGTGGGTGCTGCAGAAAAAGCCGCTATCAGCGGAGCGTTGATTACCTTCGGCATTAGGCCCAGTCATCCGGCCACTGGCTATGGCTATATTAAAAGCACCGAGCCACTGATCGCAGACCAGCCTCAAAAGATCGGCGAATTTATTGAGAAGCCTGATCTTGAGCAGGCCGAAGATTTGTTAGCCAGTGGCGATTACCTCTGGAATAGCGGTATATTTTTGTTTCGCGGTGATGCTTTTCTCACGGAACTGCAGAAACTGCGCCCCGACATTTACACCGCGTGCCAAAGGTCATGGCAGACCAATACAGTGGATATGGATTTCGTCCGCCCGGATACCAATCTCTTTTCTACCTGCCCTGCCGAATCCATTGACTATGCAGTGATGGAAAAAACAACCAATGCCATGGTTATGCCCATGGACCCTCAGTGGAATGATCTCGGCAGCTGGTCATCGCTGCTTGATCTGTTGCCTAAAAATGATCAGGGCAACGTTGCAATCGGCGATACTATAGGCATAGAGAGCCGCAACAATTATGTGTATGCCGAGCATAAACTGGTGGCGACTCTGGGTATCAATGATCTGGTGATTGTCGATACCAAAGATGCGCTGTTGGTTGCCCACAAAGACCATGTGGAGAAGATAAAACAGCTGGTTGATATTTTAAAGGTCGAGCAGCGCTCGGAATATATCCATCATCGCGAGGTCTATCGCCCCTGGGGGAAATACGACTCCATGGATAAGGGCTCTCGCTTTCAGGTCAAGCGCATCACCGTAAAACCCGACGCCAAACTTTCCGTACAGATGCACCACCATCGCGCCGAGCACTGGGTGGTAGTCAGCGGCACGGCCAAAGTCAGCATAGACAATGTTGAACGCCTAATCTGTGAAAACGAATCGATCTATATTCCAATCGGCGCTGTTCACAGCCTTGAGAATCCAGGCAAAATACCCATTGAGCTAATTGAAATCCAATCGGGTACCTATTTAGGAGAGGACGATATTGTCCGCTTTGAGGATCTCTATGGGCGTGTCTAAGTCGCCAATCGGCTTGCCTTTAGGTACTGCAGCGCGATCTTCAAGGTCATTCCGACGACCAATGGCAAAGTATTGCAGGCCATGCTCTTTTAAGCGGCTGGGGTTATAGAGATTACGGCCATCAAAAATCACCGGATAGGTTAGCGCCGCTTTTATCTCACTAAAGTCTGGCGACCAAAATGGCTTCCACTCAGTGCACACTACCAATATATCGGCGCCACTGAGAGCAGCCTCTTTAGTACCACAGAGCAGCAAATCACTGCGCGACCCATAAATAGCCTGTGTGGCTTCCATTGCATGGGGGTCATAAGCGCGCACTGAGGCTCCCTGACGCCACAAAGCCTCCATTAATAGCCGACTGGGCGCCTCCCGCATATCGTCGGTGCCAGGCTTAAACGCTAAGCCCCACAACGCCACAGTTTTGCCATTTAAGTCACCGTTAAAATAATCCGCGACTTTTTCGAATAGGCGATGCTTTTGTTCATCATTTACCGCCGTTACTGCACTTAATCGCTTCGGCTGATAGCCCGCATTAATTGCCGTAGCCTCCATGGCGCGCAGATCTTTGGGAAAACAGGAACCGCCAAAACCGCAGCCGGGGTAGATAAAACTGTAACCTATGCGTGCATCTGAACCCATGCCAACTCTAACCTGCTCAATATCTGCCCCCACAAGCTCGGCAATATTAGCAATCTCATTGATAAAGCTGATTTTTGTCGCCAGCATCGAGTTAGCCGCGTATTTAGTCAATTCCGCAGAGCGCACATCCATAAAGATGAGTTTGTCGCGCTGGCGATTATAGGGCGCATAGAGTTCCTGCATCATCTCTTCGACCCGGGCACTGTCTGTGCCGACAATAATCCGATCGGGACGAGTGAAGTCGGCCAGTGCCGCGCCCTCTTTTAGAAACTCTGGATTGGATGCCACACTAAAGCCCCAGTCAACCCCGCGTTTGTCGAGGGCCGCCTGAATTTTCTCTGCGACTAAGTCGGCACTACCTACCGGAACCGTGGACTTATTGACCACCGCTTTATAGCCATCCATATGCGTACCAATACTGCCGGCGACATTGAGCACATACTGCAGATCAGCAGAACCATCTTCATTGGCTGGAGTACCCACGCCGATAAATATCATCTCGCCATGCTGCACCGCCATTGCTGCGTCAGTGGTAAATTTGATACTGCCATCCGCCAGTGAGCTACTGAGATAGCTTTCAAGGCCCGGCTCATAAATTGGCACCTGACCAGCATTTAGGGCATCGACTTTGTCCTGATCTATATCGACACAGATCACTTGGTTGCCAACATTGGCAAAACAGGCCCCGGTGACTAGACCCACGTATCCACTTCCAAAAATTGTTATCTTCAAAACAGATCCCTGTTCAATTATTTACGTCTCGTAAATATAGACCATAGAATCCAATTCACAGGTGAATTAAATAATACCCATAGGTAAGTCTGCCATAGGATTAAAGGCGATCCCCGAAAAGATAATCATATATTTGGGAGCAGGTTTGAGAGCAGGTTTTTAGAGCAGATTTTGAACTACATTTGGATATTGTTAATGTAATAATTTGTGTTTCTGATAGATTTTTTATCCAATATTCTGACTAATCGAAGTTGTAAATTTAATCGCTAAATCAATATTTATTTGATAATAAATAAATACAGCAATAAAAATATTTTAGTTATTAAAAATAACTTCTAAATTCTAAATTGACATAAAAAAACCATATTTATCATTTACGTATTAATTTTTTGAAAATTTTAATGTGCGCCGAGTCTCCATAAGCAGAGCATGGCCGAAATAGACATCTCCGTGACGCTTTATGACAGTGCTTAAGGATAGTCATGGGCTATGATGATTTTCACTGAAAATATCCTTACTAAAGCAACCGATATCCATATACAAAATTAAAATTCACTTCGGATGTCAATTTAGATATGAATAGAATCAGTAGGTTATTAAATTATTATTTTTACTTAAACCTTCTATAAGCCATATAAAAGCAATAATAAAAGTAGGCGATAGCTATATAAAAAGTGCTGGGAATTGTTTAAAAATAACACTTAAAAACCCTACAAAAGGGGCTAAAAAAGCCTGATAGGGAATTCTTCTCAGTCATCAAAAAGAATAACTATAAACGCGGAAAAACCGCTTCAATAGCAATCAGGGGAAGACCAATGAAAACACGCTCATTTCTTAAACTAAGTAGCATGGCATTAGCCATAGCGACCATATCCACCGGGGCATATTCTGCCCAGCTTGAAGAAATTATTGTTACCGCACAAAAGCGCGCAGAAAGCCTTCAAGACGTACCCATTTCTATGACCGCCATCACTGGTGAGAGAATGAAAGATGCGGGTATCACGAGCTTTGCTGACCTTAATGGCTTTGTACCTAACCTTGCTATCTCAGAAAATGCGGTAAACACCATTATCACCATGCGCGGTATCAGCGTTGGTGCCAACCAGTCTTTTGAGCAGTCTGTCGGCGTTTATGTTGATGGTATCCACTACGGCAAGAGTCGCCAGATTAGAACCGGCCTATTTGATTTACAGCAAGTGGAAGTACTGCGTGGCCCACAGGGTATCCTTTTTGGCAAGAACACCTTGGCCGGTGCAATTAACGTAACTACCGCAGAGCCTGAAATGGGTGAAGGGATGTCAGGCAAAGTTGCCGCAACGGTTGAGAGCGATGACGGTGAGTTACTGGAAGCACACCTTAACTATTCGCCATCTGACAATCTTGGTTTCCGCTTTGCCGTTAGAGATCGTAGCGATGATGGCTATATGGATAACGGCTTTGCCACTGCGGCGAATGGTGCACCAACAGCTATGCCCACAACTGACGAGACTATCTGGCGGTTTACCACTATGTGGGAGCCTAATGACAGTACAGCAATCAAGTTAACCCACGGCGAAAGCGATTTTGTCCGTGTTGGCGGACCTGGTGCAGTAACAACCTTTGCCCCTGAAACCAATATTCCTGCATCGAATTCAGTTATGTTCGCCATGATGGGAGCATCGTTCCCAGACTATGCTGCTAATGTGGCCGCTGGCGATATCGACGCATTTCGTGATGGCCGCTCCATAGGTGGTTTGGCGTTGGCTCAGTCTCTGGGTCGCGATTTAGACCGCACTGAGGAAAAATTCGAGGGCACTGACACTCAAACTAGCGATACCGCATTGCGTATCGATATCGAGATGGAAAATGGTTACAGCTTCCACTCGGTGACAGGCCGAAACACTTATGACTATGAAGATGGTATGGATGCCGATTGGCTACCAGTGACCTTTGTTGGTCGCAGCGATATCTCTGAATACAAACAGACAAGTCAGGAATTCCGCATCGCCTCTCCAACTGATCAGACCTTCTCATTTGTTGCCGGTGCTTACTGGTCTAAGGCAGAGCAGGACATTGACCGTACGGTTATTGTCGATGGTACTTTGGGAAATCCAGACCTGATGAAAGTCATCACTGGTCTCGGCGACCCGGCCAATGGCACAGCGTCATTCTTGGCATTCAGTAAAGCGCAAATTGCCGGCGCCATTCTTGGCGCGCAGGGCGTCACTGACCCTGCGGCAATCGGCGCTTGGATGGGAACGCCCACTGGCATCGGCACTGTCAACGCTTACTGGGGTGTAGATGGCATGGCGATGTGGAACCAAGCCGGTCGAGTTAGTAGCTACGCAAGTACAACAGACACTGTGGCTGCTTTCTTCCAGGGCACCTATGAGCTGTCAGATACGCTGACCTTGACTGCTGGTGTGCGTTATACCGAAGAAGATAAAGAAGCCTCTGCTAAAGCCGACCTTACCGCTAGCTACACTGGCTTGGCAACGCCAAACGAAACGCCGTTCTTGGCCGCTCTGCAATCTGCATCATTTGGTGTTTGGGCGCATGATTTCAACGAGAAGCGTTCAACCAACCAGGTTATCCCAGCAGCTAATTTGCAGTGGGAGCAGTCAGATACTAGCAAGTACTACATTAGCTACTCTGAGGGCTTTAAAAGTGGCGGCTTTAACTCTGTAGATGATCAAAACCCTAACATCCTTGCTGACGGAACCGTTCAACGAACTGTTCCAGGAATTGGTTTTGAGTACGATGATGAGAGTGCACGTTCTTTTGAGATCGGTGGTAAGCATGTGCTGTTGGATGGAGCCATGAACTTAAACTGGGCTTATTTCAATAGCGAGTATGAAGACCAGCAGGTGTCTACCTTTGTCGGTTTGGGCTTTGTTGTAGCTAACGCTGCATCCTCTGAAATTCAGGGCATTGAGATGGATATGACCTGGCAGGCAACTGATGAACTGCGTTTAGGTTTGGCAATGGCCTTCCTAGATGGTGAATATGGTTCATTCGATGCTGCCGGCTGTACTGCCAGTCAAGCCTCTGCACTCTTAGGGTTAGGCGACCTGACTTCTAGCTCTCCTGTGACCTCAGCAATGGGTTGTCAGCAGCAGTTCTTGGGTGATGGCAACCCATCTGGTTCAGCTCAGGATATCTCCGGTGGCCAGTTAGGTTCCGATTACTCCGGCTCGATCACGGCTGACTATATTAAACCTCTCAGCAATGGTTTGATTTGGTTTGCTGGACTGGATGTTAACTTCACCGATATGTACTACATGACAGGTGACTTGGACCCAATTGATATACAGAGTGGTTTTGAGAAAGTTAATATCCGTGCCGGTATCCGCGGTGAAAATTGGGACATGATGCTCTTCGGTCGTAACATTACCGACGAGATCACGGCCACTGGTGCTGCTGACGTTCCTCTGGCCGGTGGTGCTCACTTTAGCTATATGGCTCGCGGCGCAGTTTGGGGCGCACGCCTCAGCTACAGTTTCTAAGCTCTGTGTTACTGAGCTATATGTTACTAAGATAAAAAGCTACAAGGAAAAAGGACGGGTAACCCCCGTCCTTTTTTTATGTCCGAAATTGCCACAGTTCTGACTGTTGACGACAGTGAACAGTCAGTGTTTTTCGCTACCATAAAGCGCTTAATAAAAGTGCCTAATTAAAGCGCCTAATTTAAGTACCGACCTCACCTATCCTGCGGAACAGACTATGCAAAACAAAACTTCATTAGTAACCGGCGCCTCCGATGGCATAGGCCTTGAGTGCTGCAAAATACTTGCTGCCAAGGGCTACAATCTAATCCTTGTGTCCCGTCGCCAGGCACTGCTAGACGAGATTGCCGAGAGTCTTAAAGCCCAACACCCAACCATTACCTGCACCGTTTTGGCAGTAGATCTGGCCGCACCTCAGGCGGCTCAGGAACTGTTTCAGCAGGTTCAAGAGCAGGGATTAGAAGTGGATTTTCTAATCAATAATGCCGGCCTATTACAAAATGGCTTTTTTACCCAGCTGGATCTGGCCACTCAAGAGAGCATGATCAACGTCAATATTCTTGCTCTAACCTCATTGACCCACCTGTTTGCCAACAATATGGCGAGCCGCAATGGTGGGCATATATTAAATGTCGCCTCACTCGCCGCCTGGACACCGATCCCCAATCAAAATGTTTATGCCGCCACCAAGGCTTATGTACTGTCATTTACTCAGGCGCTGCACGATGAGCTCAAGGCGAGCAAGTCCGGTGTTACGGTCACTGCCCTCTGCCCCGGCTACACCGCCACAAAAATGATGGACAATCCAGCTCAGGGGGGCAAGTTATTGGTTCCCTCAAGCATGCTGCAATCGCCACGGGAAGTTGCCGAGCAGGGTATTGAGGCCTGCCTGGCCGGTCGATCGACCATTGTCACTGGCCTGGCCAATCGCATCACCGTGGCCATTACCCGCCTGTTCTCGAAAATGGCACTAGCAAAAATTGCCGGCCGTTATTACCGCAGCAATATGCACTAGCTGCGACGCAATATTCTTTCACAATAAAAGAGATCAATATGAGCGAGCAAACACCTAGCAAAGTCATGATCACCGGCGCCAATGGCTTTATTGGCAACAGCCTGATGCGCTACTATCAGCAACAGGGCATTGAGGTTGTGGGTGTCGACTTACGTGGTAATGGAGGAGCTGGTGATGAAGGAACTATTGTGGAAGGCGATATTGGCAACCCAGAGAGTATTGCCGAGCTACTTAGCCAATGCGATGTCATTATTCACACTGCCGCATTGGTCTCCAACGCCCTCAGCGATGCCGATATGTGGCGGGTCAATGTGCAGGCCACGGCCAATCTGATTGCCGCCGCTGAAAAATATAATGTTCGGCGTTTTGTGCAACTTTCGTCCATAGTCGCCTACGGTAATTCCGCTGCCGGTGAGCTATGTGAAGATCATCCAGTCCATGCCGATGGTGGCAGCTATGTATTGACCAAGCTCGCCTCCGAGCACGCGGTGTTAGCAGCCCACGCCAAGGGCAATATCGAGGTCGTAATAATACGCCCAGGGGATGTCTATGGCCCCGGCAGTCGGCCCTGGTTAATACTACCTCTAGAAGCCATTCTGAAAGGTCAGTTTATGCTTCCAGAAAAAGGCGAAGGGTTTTTCCGCCCCACGTACATAGACGATCTGATCCGCGGCATTGCGCTGGCAGTTGTCAGCCCTGCAGCCAATGGCGAGATATTTAATCTCTCCTGCCAGGGTTATATGAGCAGTAAAGACTTTTTTAGTCATCACTACAGCTGGCTCAATAAGAAAGGGCCAATGCTGGTATCCACTCGACTGGCAATGATAGCCGCCGCTGTGGCCACTAAGCTTGCGGATCTCACCGGTGGTGTTAATGAAGCGTCCACTGCCACAGTAGCTCAGCTTTCGACCAAGAGCTGGTTCAGTATAGAAAAGGCTCAGCGGATTCTTGGCTGGGCGCCTGAGGTCTCTTTTGAAGAGGGAATGGAACGCTCAAAACAGTGGGCTACTGAACAGGGGTTGCTAAAGAAATAATCAGTCTTGGGAATTAGCTAGATGCGCGGCTCTGTAGCACCCAGCGGTCTCGCCAGTCCATTGCTTAAAGCTGCGATAAAAAGAGCGCGCCTCAGCGTAGCCCAATTCGTAGGCAATATTATCCAAGGTCAACTCAGTATTTTTCAGAAAGTAGACCGCCAGTTCATAGCGCAATTCGTTCAGCACATCTTTGTAATGAGTGCCCTCTTCACTCAATTTGCGCTGTAAGGTGCGACTGCTGATACCGAGCTTCTCGGCAATCATTTCACTGGAAGGCGGTTGCTGATTAATCATCAAGCGTAAGATGTTTTTTACCTGGTCTGTGGTGCGCTGACTTTGATCGAGACCAGCCAAAAGCTTGGTGGCATGTGCCAGTAGCATCTCGAGCAATTCTCCATTGGCCTGAGGTAATACCTCGTCAAGCAATGCCTCACGTATGCGGACACCACTGGAAGGCTGATCAAACAGCACCTCACAGTTAAAAATCTCCTGGTAATCTGCCAGCAATGCTGGATCCTCCGGCGCCGAATGCTCAAACCAGATACTGTCCCAGTGATCGAAGTGGAGAAACTGGCGCGCATAACAGACCCAAGAACCAATTACATTTTCCACTTCATGACGCTTCACTATGGGGTCGGTAAAGAGACATTGCCATCGCTGTAAAACAACTCCTTGAAATTGTTGGATACGCTCCTTTACTCCTTCAATAATTTTATATGAAACAGATATCGTATCTCCTGCACCAAACACAGGTAAATCTTTTACTGCTATTAAGTCTTTTTGAATTTCTCTAATTATATTCATCTTCTATATTTTTACCTGATTCTACAGCTAATGGTTTACGTAGATTTGGACACTTTAACGATGAAACGGGTACTTTCTTTGAATTAAGAAACGGAGGGAGCTTGTACGGAGTTATTAGAACTACAGAATCAGATATAACTACTACTCCTGAAAAGTTTGCTGGTGGTTTATATTGGATGGATTTTACAGATGCTTCAACTATCACAACTACTACTAGCGGCTTAATTTCTAATGTAAGGGATAAATTTACTTCTAATGATTGGGAACAGACAGATGTAAGAGAGCAACCGAATTACAATACATCAACAGATTTAGGGCCGATAGAGAAATTGGCCATTATTTCTCTACAACAGTCATGACCCATGAATGCTTACATCCGGAAATCTTTGGATCTAACTTTTTTGACAATGAGTTTAGGATGATCTTAGATAATATGCCGGATGATACGTGGCAACAAAAAGAAGCTAGAAAATATATGCACGGTATCCAGTCCCAATTAAATTCTAAATCTAGGGATCAAAAAAAGATCAATCAGCTAATGGTGTTGTTGACTGAAATGGATCGGCGCCGAAGTACCAATTGGAAGGAAACTTTCCCTTGGCTAGTCAATGAGGTAACTAATGTGGTATAACCGTATAGTGTCGGACCTTAGTGTTATTCCCGGATTCATTGGATACTACGAAGGTGAACTGGTCACTGCAAAAAGCGAAATAAAAATACGCGGAAATGTAGAAAGGGCGCTAAGTAACTTGCCCGGTGAGACTGAACAGCGGTTCAACCAATTACAGGAAATTGAAGCGGTGTTGGAGTTCCTTAACATACAGTTACGCAAGATCAGACAACGGCATTACAAAAAATACCTAGAAGCCTATGCAAGGGCACTAACCAGTAGAGATGCTGAAAAGTATGCAGAAGCCGAAGATGAAGTTATTGACTTTGAAACTATTATAAATGAAGTGGCTCTACTACGTAATAAGTGGCTAGGAGTTATGAAGGGAATTGAAAGTAAAAATTTCATGCTTGGACACGTCGTTCGTTTACGTACAGCGGGCATGGAGGATGTGGTGGTATAATGGACTGGAAAGAAAAAGCCAATAAGCTACTGGAGGAATTTGATTTGTGCTGTAAGGCGAGGCCTTGCGGTAATCCGGTGGATGTTGAATTGGCTAAAACTAGTTGTCAGAGATTTGCGTATCATTTAGCAACACAG
>ENA-OSIY01001987-OSIY01001987.1-marine-metagenome-genome-assembly--contig:-NODE-1987-length-10788-cov-7.051536_pt1 | contig 10788 bp, 26 predicted proteins | sample MGYA00237884_ERZ534233 | MGnify/ENA primary metagenome ERZ534233 (study PRJEB26412, sample SAMN06343840) | marine metagenome | isolation source: estuarine water | place: USA: Columbia River Estuary... | reverse complement strand
ATGATACGGCGACCACCGAGATCTACACCTCTCTATTCGTCGGCAGCGTCAGATGTGTATAAGAGACAGGAATGAGACGCGTAGCGTTTTGTTCCGTTTTTTTGTGCACACCGCTACGATAGAACGTAACATTAACAACAACCACAACGAGGGCAAAATTCTTTTTGTACATTCACGTATATGAAAGTAATAGATAAAGATTTAAAAATTAGCGGTATTAAATGTGGTGTGTTTCAGGCATACACTGATGTAGAACCTGAATTAGCAGTTACACCCGACACTATTAAACTCACACGCGTACTTCCAGCACCTTTTTTTTATGAAAAACGTTTGTACTTTTTTTTGGTTAACAGATGGGAACCAGGAGAAAAACAAGGTTTTCCTAATGGTGGATTTGAGGTGCGTGATGAGGGAGGGGCTTTACGCTCATATGATCTGGACCAAGTAATAATCCACCCACAGCTTATCAAGCACAAAAAGACATTAGATAAGATGGTTAGGAGAGCAGAAAAAGAGGCGATTAAGCGTAGCCGTAGGATGGGGAAAGTGGGGAAGGTGGTGAAGGAACCACGGGCACCAGGAGGACGTAGGGGTAGACCGGCTTTGAACCCCATGGAAGCCACCAGAAGACAAACAGACAAGATAGCTAAAGCGAAGATTTCAGGTGGTAAGCGAGGGCGTCCCAAATCTACCACGATAAAACCCACACCACCACCAAAGACACTAGGGACCAAGAGAGGTCGACCAGCACTCACTCCAGAGGCTCAGGCAATAAAGGCCCAGGCTAAAGCAGTTATAACGAGTAAATCAGGAGGACGTAGAGGTAGACCGTCTAAAATAAAACGTAGATAAATGATTTTTTTGTACACATATGTGTGTTAATAGGCACAATTATTTTTGTACATTCACATCGAACCAAAAAAATATAAAATTATGACAAAGAAAGAAGCATTACAATCAGCGCTTGATCAAATCAAAGAGTATGGTTATATTAGTGAAGATGGTATATTAGATGTGTGTGATGAGGAAATGAAGCTGGTTGATTACGTCCATAAACAACTAGCTAAGATGGTTGAAAACGGTGAGTTGAGCGATGATGAATATGATATTTAAGTAAAATGGGGGTAGTCAAAGCTACCCCCTTACATTCATATCGAACCAAAAAATATAAATTATGTATAAATTATTTTTTATAGTGCTGGTTTTGTTCACCATGAGCACTAGAGCCCAGGACACCACTTACATCCAGAAGCGGAGTGACTTGTACAGGCAGGTTAGGACCCACGTTACAGATAGCTCCAGCTATAAACAGTATTTTTCGTACAGGAAAGAACAACGCAGACGGAATGATCGGGTATTTGTAGGGACTGTAACCAGTGTGTTTTTGGGTTTAACCGTTTGGTTTTTTCATAAATAGACTTGGGTGAGGCACAATTCATTACTTACATTTACATCGAACCAAAAAATTAAAAATAATGATAGTAGAACTTTTTACAACCAAAGAACGGTTACCGTTTATACAGAAAAAATTAGGGGATAAGGTAGTTATTTTAGAGGAAGGAGGTGTACTTGGGTATAAAGATAACGATCATATTAAAATTCAAATCATACTAGAAAGTGGTATAGATGCTTTATGTCTTTTTCATGCTGGCGTTGATTTTGGTATTGATTATGCGATTAATTCTTTATAAATAATAAGCATTAGGGCAAAACTCAATTATTATATTCACGTTATACAATTATTAATTTAAAACAAATAAAAAAACAGGTTATGAGTAAAAAAACACCAACAGCTACAGCACCAGCTAAAAGAGGTCGCCCAGTAATTGCCAATTCAGCTCGCCAGACTAAATTATCTAAATGGGAGGCTAAATTAGCAAACGGAGAAACTATTTCAAGAGGTCGTCCGTCCAATCCAGTATCAAATCGTCAGATGCGTTTAGCAGCTCAGGCTGTAAGAAAATCGGCAGGTCTTGATATTAAGGTAGGTCGTCCTAAAAAAGAGAGTACTCTTATAGTAGAAATGGCTTCGTAAATTAAAAAATATACTCAAGATCTTGTTACACATAATGTTGTGGCAAGATCTTTTTTGTATATTCACGTTAACCAAAAAAATAAAAGTTATGGCAACAAGATCAAACATTGGAATTTTAAATCCAGACAACACCGTTAGTTATATTTACTGTCACTATGATGGCTATTTAGACCACAATGGCTCTATTTTGAATGAACATTACACCACTGAAGGTAAAGTGCGTGCACTGATTGCCCTGGGTGATTTAAGTATTCTGGGTAAACATATTGGTGAGCAACAGGATTTTGATAATAGAGTGAAAGGTTGTTGTTTAGCGTACGGTAGGGATAGAGGTGAGAGTGGAAATGAAGCACGCACTTGCTCTTATGTCGACTATACTAAAGAATATATGGAAGAGTATATTTATTTGTTTACACCAGAACAAGGATGGGAAGTAAGAGAACATGGAAATAATTATTGGGCGGATCTAAGTAAAGCACTTACACTAGTGGCACAGTAATAATTGTATATTCACGTTAACCAAAAAAATAAAAGTTATGTATAGTTTAGATTGTTCTTATTTTGATAGAGAGTTTCATACTATTAATGAATTGATTGATCACATTATTAATTTTGGTATGGATCCAAATTATGAGATCACTAAAAATGGAGTAGGTATAGGTGAGAAGGCTTGGGACCTTATACAATATTAGGCACTGTATTTTGTGTACATTTATTACGAACCAAAAAATATAAAATATGAACAAGCAACAAACAATTGAGTTGTTAAAACAACAACTACCAGGGTTTTACAGTGTAGAACAAGTAATTAACATTATCAATGATGTTGATACTGGAAGTAGTGGGTTAAGTGAAGAGAAACTTACGGAGATATCAGAGAGTATTTACGATGTTGTTGAGAAAAAAATGAGAGAGGTTGATGCGAGTGATGTTGTTGATTTTAGTTCAGCTGAGTTTAGTATTGAGTATGATAATAGAGTAGCTTTAGAAGCTATTGATATTAGTAGTGATACTATAGCTGAAATGATTGCTAATGACGTTAAGGATTATTTGAAAGATTTTTTTACACCAAATGATATAACAGAATAATTAAGGGGCAAGACCCTTTTTTTATATTTATATCGAACCAAAAAAATAAAATTATGTTTACAACATCATTAGAGCGTCTAGAACAAATTGAAACAGAAAGATCAACCACAGTCTCAGACCCACAATTCCGAGAGTGGATGAAGACATTGAACGTTTCCAGATCATATAAAGATCAGGAGCCGAAAATGAGGGGTGCTGAGTTAACAAGACAATACGATTATTCAAATAAGATCAATATACATTTTTAAATTAAGTTCATACTTTTAATTTTAATCGGGCGGTCCTATTTAGGACTGCCCCTTCGTTCTCTCGGCTCCCTCGCTGCTTGTTTGGAATGTGGAAAGAATGATCATATATTTATTTCCACGGACACCAGCTAGTCAATTCCTCATCATTGTATCTTTTACACCCTCAATATGAAGACGAGTTTGGTGTCCTTTTTTATATCTCGTATATTTATGCTCATAAAAGATACACTGAGGAAATATTCATATTATATCCCCTAATCTAAACAGAAACACAAGCCAACAATTCAGCTGTAATGCTGGACGTCCCTAGTGAGATGGGTGCGCTAGACCAGATGGGATCCACTCGATGGGTTCACCGCGTTAAAGTAATACACGTATAGCAGTGTACTATGAGTTCCGCGGGTGTTAGTTCTCTGTTCAGATACCTAAGGAAATATCAAACCACATACACTGTAAGCGAGTGACCCTTTCCTCATCTGGGGCTCATGGGCTCCAGACCCCTCAAAAAGCCACTAGCATACTAACAATTAAACGTTGTTTGTCACAACTGATTTTGTATATTCACGTTAATCAAAAAATATAAACATATGAAATCAAAATTCAAGTATTTAGTATTAGAAGTAAATAGAGAGAATGGGTGTATTAGTAGTTGTAAAGTTAAAAATCAACTAACTGAAGAAATTATTACTGTAATTGATAGTGATAAAAATCAAGAAATGGTTGATATTATTAGTTTTATAGATGAACGTGATCTTGAAGTTAATGATGAATTTATTAAAGTATAAATGTGGTGGGTCAAAACCCACCACCTATCTTCACATTAACCAAAAAATATAAAATTATGAAAGAATTTAATTTAAGTGATTTAGAATGGGATTTTAGTGATAGTGATAGTGTGAGTTTAGAAATAGGTAAGTATGTTTTGAATATTAGTAGAGAAGAGTTAGATAGTTTTATTGAAAGTTGGGATGAGAATAATGAAGATAATGATTAAAACAAATTAAAAGTGGGTGGTCAGAAATGACCACCTATATTCACATTAACCAAAAAAATATAAATCATGGAAATCAAATTAACACACACAGAATCAGAAATGTTTTTTTATAATGCATTATGTAATGGTCTTTCTTATATAGGTGATTATAACCTTGAATTAACCTATGACGAAACCTCCTATACTGATGCAAAAAATAAACTAAAGAAAAAATCACCAAATGAAGGTCTTTGTTATGAAGATGTACTTATGGAAATATTAAGAGGTGGAGGTACATTAACACTAGAAGATAGAGAAGGAAATGAGGATAGTGCTAGTATTACACTACAAGAGGTTCACGATAGAGTGGCTACAACTCAACTTAATCATTTGATGAACATGATAAATGAGAATGATGATGCTGAAACAGCAGACGTTATTTTACAGACTGTATTTTTACAAGACATTGTTTATGGTTAATAATAATTAATTAGTCAGAACTATTTTTGTACATTCACGTTAACCAAAAATTAAAACATATGATAGTACAAGAATTAATTAATTACCTAAAACAATTTGACCCTGAAACTGAAGTGTTCACTTCAATTACTGACCCTACAGATTACACTGTAACCTTATCTTTAGATACTAAGAGTATTGAGTTAGAAGATGAGTTGTTTGGTGATAATGTGATTGATGATTATGAAAGTCAGTTTGATGATGAGGGTGATTATAAAGGTAAACCAGTGTTAATAATAAAATTAGAGAATTAAATTAAAACAATTAAGTGTGGGTGGTCAGAATTGACCACCTATTTTTATTCTAACCAAAAAATATTAAAATGAGTGACTTAACAATTTATGATTTACTAAATAAAAGAGTTCGCTTAATAGAAATGTCTGAAGATTATGATCCTATAAAATCAGGTACAGAAGGCTTAGTGTATAATGTAGGAGCAGACGTAATAAACGTTAGGTGGGATAATGGAAGATCATTAGGAATGATATGGGGTTTAGATAAATTTGAAATAATAAATTAAACGTTGTTTGTCACAATTCAAATTATATATTTACATTAACCAAAAAGATAAAATTATGAAAAAGTATTTAGTTATTGCAGACGCTACAGCTGATGAAATTTTTATTGTTGATGATTTAGATGATCTAATTAATCAGATGTATGAAGGTGATGATGATGGTAAAAATAAACTTTATAGATATTATAAAGTATTTGAAATTGAAGGTACAATTAAAGAATTAAATTAAACATTGATAGGCACAATTAAGTGCCTATCTTCACGTTAACCAAAAAAATATAAGTTATGACAATTAAAAATTACAAAGAGTGGGATTACACATTAATCTTAATAGCACTAATAATAGCGATTGCAATGCTCAGTAGCTGTAAAACAACAGAATGTTCTTACGTTCGTAAAAATTATATAGGATACAAATAATGATTATTAATTAAAATAAAAACAATATGAAAAATTTAATTGCATTAATTATTATCGGAATATTAATTATGTGCTTTTCAAGCTGTACAACATCCGGTTATGGCTGTAAAGGAAATAGTAAAATTATGACCAGAGTAAGATAGCTAATTAAAACGGGACTCGTCAGAGTCCCATTTATATATTCACATTAACCAAATAAATAAAAATATATGAATCAAGTAAATGAAGTATTAAACCGAGTGAACGTAAGCGATTTAAAGTCCGGATACAGTATATTCGGCAATAAAGGTAATGTTTGGAATAATACTGCTCACATCTACAGGTCAGGTGAAGGTAACCTGTGCGGTACACCAGCCTTAAGTAATAATTGGGCACGTATTGAGGAGGTAAAACACATTGGATGTCCTGAATGTCTAGCTAAATACAATAGCTAGGCACAGCCATGATCATATATTCACGTTAACCAAAAATTAAAACATATGAATTATTCAAAACGCGAATTACAACAGTTAGATACCATTGAACAAGCTTGGGATGGTAGTGAATTAAAGATCGAGAATGATGGTATAAGGATCTGGTTAACACAACCAGAACATAGACAATATGATGGTGACTACGTGATCGAAACACGTGTGAACGGTAGATGGGAACAACAGTCATGTATATTTGACTACACATAACATGGATCGTATCTTAATAACACAATTAAAATATAAAGTATAAAATATGAACGTAAACGAATTAATGAACATGAACAACATCTACTATATAGGTAACATCATAGACACAGACGGTGATGATTGGGTGACCAGATCCGAAGCACAAGCAATATTAGATGAGATGGGCGTGGGTGATAAACCAGACACCAGATACGGTGGTTAATCACCGGCTGAGTACAGAGATACACAGGCGTGTGTAGATGTTAAGATCTAGCGCGTGTACAAAAAAGATGCGCACTGTACAAAAAAGCTATAGGGATCGGGACGCTATCGGTTGATAGCGGGGCGTGCGCGGTACTATAGCGTACTGCTCCCACGCTAATCGCGGTCCATCGATGATGCGTTGTCGCGTACAAAAAATTACGCTATATTCTCAACGCAAACACACCCTTTACCCATCGACAGTATATACGCATATCCCCCATAACGTAATCCAATTTCCGAAATAACCCCTTTGCGCTACCTTTGTAAGGGACCAAAATCTCCTCTCAACACATTCTTTTTGTATAGGCAAAGTATATACGCTATATTATTACATACACAACAACATATATATTATTATGGAACACAAAAAATATCTACAAGACAACATATTATTAACCAAAGAATCGTTTAACCTATACACCAAACACTTACGTGAAGAACGTGCCAAAGAATACGGCCTAACACTAGAGCAATGGGATGAGGCTGTACGTACTGGTGCTACAATATTACCCATAATACCCAACTCCAACACTACAACCACACAATAATATGAAATACGTAGCACCCAATGAATCTCAGTACTATATTAAATTACACCCAAGTCAAGCCCATAAAGCCGATGCATTTACACGCATTCCAGATGGAGATGGATGGGATTCTGTATATTACCTAGCACACGCTGTAATGGATTCGTCGGGTGGTGTGCGTAAATCTGAATATGTTTACGTCCTTATCAACAAAAGCGTACCAGGTATGGTAAAAATAGGAATGACTACTAAAACAGTAGATGAACGCGCGCGTCAGATATCAGCAGGTACGGGTGTTCCTACTCCTTGGATTCCTGTTTATTCATTTTCTTGTTATCGTTCTGATTTACTCGAAGAGGAAGTACATGAACATTTTGCTGTTCACCGTATCAATGCACATCGTGAAATGTTTTCTATTGATTCCTACACGGCGCAAAAAGCTATAGAGATGTTAGGGCAAAGATATTCTAGCATATTACATGCTGATAGTATATTAATCAATAATTTTAAGACCGAAAACAATGAAAATTCTTAAGTATATAGTAATGTATGTGAATTTTATGGTTATTGCTTTTTTTAATTGATTTTAATATAATTAGTTTAGTTTTTTAGTCATTTATGACTCGTTGTGGTGTGTGGGATTATATATTATGGTATATACGGAAAGAGGGAGGAAAAGTAGAGTTACCTGAAAAATACAATATTTTTTTAATTTTAAATATATTTATTATTAACAATGAATACTTATAAAATAAAACTTGAAGATAAAGCTGCTTTTGTTAATAGCTTAGAAGGGATGAGGATAGAGGTGAGTAGCTATAAAATAATAGATAATATTCCTAAAGGATATTTTGAATTTATTGTTAGCGATCCAATAACTAAAGATATAGTAAAACAAATATTAAAAAAATCCCCTAAAATAAATACAATTAAAGAAATAACAAATAAAACAAAGTTAACTAGAAATCAATTAGTAGAAATTATTCGTGAAAAACTAAGTAATATGAATAAGTAAAAGATAAATAATATGTTATTTTATATATAATTTAAAGGCGTCTTAAAAAGACGCTTTTTTTCTTTGGAAATGTAAGATATTTTTCGTAGCTTAAGAATATATTAATAACAAATAATAACGAAGAAATGAGGGGATGAAAATAATTATATATTTATATATAAACATATACTATGAGATATAAAAACAATACATTAGATAAATTAAATCAAGCCGATACTTTACTAAATCGTCTTACTGTTCAAATAAATAGAAATATCCCTCGAGAGGAAATTTTAGAAACTCTTACATTATTGAAAGAGCAAATAGAATCTACTCGAGAAATGATAGCAATTGAACATGATGATTTTGCTCAACAATTTCAATAAATATATATTATGACAATAGCATTATGGGTAATACTAGTTCATGTAATAGAATGCCTTTTAATAGGAGGTTATTTACTTATCCGAAAAAACTCTCAACTTGAAAAAGTTCTAGTTTCTCAACAACAATATATAGATGCTATTAGTGTAGTAATAGATAATTCAAGTAACACAATTCAAGAATTAGATAATAGAGGAGCGTTTGAATCAGATGATGAAGTAGGTACTTTTTTTAGAAACCTAAAAGAAATTCAATCTATTTTGAACCAATTCAATAATAATAATAATAAAAATTAATTAGGTTACGATATTTTTTGTTCGTATATTAAATATTAAACATTAAATATCATGTCAACATATTATGAAGAAGATCTAGATATATATTTAGATAATGAATTAGGAAAAGTAGCTCTTACTAAACGAGGCCAACCCCGCCGTCGTAAACCTAAAGAACCTCGCATTTATTTTACTTCTGATACTGAAGAGGCTATTATTGAATATTTAGCTTCTAATGATCAAGTTTTTCGTGACAAAACTTATAAAGATAGAATAGAATATGCTTTTTATAAATTATCAGAAAATATTATTCATACTTTTAAGTTTTATTATACGGATTCAGATACGATTGAAGAATTAAAACATGAAGTAATTACATTTTTACTTGAAAAACTTCATTTATATGATCAGTCTAAAGGTAAAGCATTTTCATATTTTGGTACTATAGCTAAGCGCTATCTTATTGTATATAATGAAAAGAATTACAAAAAATTACAAAAATATGCTGAAATTGAGGCTATAGATGAAGATAAGACAATACTATATAATACAATACATGAAGTTAATAAGCAATCTGAAGGGGAAACTTTTATGGATCAATACATATCATATATAGATAAAAATTTATATATAATATTTCCTAAAGAACAAGATGCTAAAACAGCAGATGCCATAATGGAATTATTTCGTAGGCGCGAAACACTAGAAATATTTAATAAAAAAGCTCTCTACATATACATCCGCGAAATAACAGATACTTCTACTCCTCAAATAACTAAAATTACTAAAAAATTAGATATAATTCGAACCAGATTATATAATGAATATTATAAATATGGATATATTCTAAAAAATTAATGTATTTATATATAAATATAATTTATGACTAATTTTGACGATATTACCTTATTTGGTAATACATCATTATCTGATATATTTAAGCAGGTACATAGAAATAATAAAGATACTGATAAGCAAATTAATGAATTAATAGATGCCTTAAAACCTTTAGCATCTGCTAATGCTGGTTCTGCTGTAATGTTAATGCCTACAATTAAGGATTTAATTGATGTTAATGTAAAAAACGGAGATCAATTAATTAAAATAGCAGGTATTGCTCAACGTGCTGCTACTTCCAATGCAAATAGTGCACAAGTTGATTTTTTTGATCCTTCTGAAATCCAACATTTACTAGAAGAACAAAAAGCAATCCAGATAGAAGGTAATAAGTTAATAGAACAAACTGAAATTTTACAAGGTCAAATAGAAAATAAATGAGAATTAGGGAAAATTTAGGAGGAATATTATCGTCTATAAATAGTTCTACTTCTTCTCCAAAGAATAAAGAACAAATAGGTAAAGTATTTGGAGTAATTACTACTAAGGATACTCCTACTAAAGAATTATTTGAACGTAGTGGTGGATGGGATGGAGTAGGTACAGTATTTTATTTAGATTATGATAATTCTAAAGATATTAATGAAACAAATCTATTAACATGTAAAGTAGCTAAACCTTTTCATGCTAGTATTCAAAATTATCCCTTAGTAGGGGAATTAATAAATATAATTAATGCCCCTTCCCCAACAACTCAAATAGATAATAATAAATCTCAAAAATATTATACAGGAGTTATCAATATATGGAATAATAATCAACAGAATTCTCCCTCAGGTGATTTTTTAGGTAGAACATTCTCAGAAAATCCAGATGTTAGAAAATTAATATGCTTTCAAGGAGATAGAATATATCAAGGAAGAAAAGGTAATGGAATTAGATTTGGTAGTACAGTTAAAGCATATTCCGATATAAATGAATGGAGTTATATAGGAAAACTGTCTCTTATACACATCTGACGCTGCCGACGAATAGAGAGGTGTAGAT
>ENA-OSIY01001986-OSIY01001986.1-marine-metagenome-genome-assembly--contig:-NODE-1986-length-10790-cov-6.086064_pt1 | contig 10790 bp, 5 predicted proteins | sample MGYA00237884_ERZ534233 | MGnify/ENA primary metagenome ERZ534233 (study PRJEB26412, sample SAMN06343840) | marine metagenome | isolation source: estuarine water | place: USA: Columbia River Estuary... | reverse complement strand
CACTAGTATAGGTGACTCCATCTACTGTTGCTGTTAATCTAAAACCTTCTGGACCTTCAGTAGCTTGGTCTGCTACTGCTGAATACTGAACATTTATTGAAGTGGCTGCATTGCCGCTAACTGTCCAACTGCCAGTTAATAAAGCTCCATCACTTGATCCAGAAATACTTGTACCAGTACTAGGTGCTACTACTGAAAACGCTACAACTTTACCATTAGCATTTGTAGCATTAAAAGTAGTGTATCCTGTTGCTCCCTCATTAACATTCCCTGGAGTGCTCCAGCTAAATATCCCAGCTTTACTAGTATCGTTAACTGTAACACTTACCGATTGAGTTAAACCATCGAGGCTTAGAGTAAAAATTTCAGAACCTTCTCCTGTGGATAAGTCATTTGCAAAAGTAAAGCTGGCAGTTGCCGTATTATTAACAATTACAAATTTGCCAGTTATACCACCAGCGGTTAAGTCAGCTGCCGCAATTCCGGTAACAGTATAAAAGAATTCTGTAGTATCTGCTACCAGCGTAGTATTTAAAGTAACTACAACTGTAGTGCCTTCGTCTCTGGAGCTAAAGTTTGAGGAAAGTGTGTACGTGGGATTAGCCCCACCGCCTCCTCCGCCAGCTGAAACAGCTTCATATAAATTAGCATCTGCTACAATAATAGATAGCTGATTATTGTTACCACTAGTAAAGGTTGTTTGGGTTAAGGGCCAAGCATAGTCTTCGTTAAAATAATCTACAACATACAATCGGGTATATAGTGTACTACCTACTCTTCTAAAAGCTGTTTCATACAAATATTCTTGGTGAGCAATACTATTTACAGGGCCTTTGTTGATTCTTAAGGCATGAAAATCCGGTAACATAAATATTGGATTACTAGGTATAGATAAAGCAATAGAAACTGGACTAGTTCCATAATTATTTACATTTGCCCCTGATATAGAAAATGCAAATGTATCACTAATGCTATAAGGAGCTAACTGTACAAAGTTACTATCAAAAGTTTTTTGACCGGCACTGTTATACAGACGTAATGCTGGACCTGTTGAGGTTAAACTATTTATACCTGCGGCAGTTACTGAAAAAACATATGCAGTGGGTAACGTATAAGTCAAAGCACTACCAGTAGAATTGGCATAAACAAAACAAGTAAGTTTTTGATTAAAATATGCTACAGAACTATCAAAATTGTAATAGACGTCACTATCCCCGTTATCGGGCAAAGTCCACATTACAATATAAGCCATTCCAGCCGCGCCTATAGATACAGTATTTGTAGTTTTATATTCTCTTTTAATATATCCAGGATGTATAAAACCGCTTGCAGCTTCAACTAAAGTAGGGGTAGCATCAAATTCTAACTTTTGTACAAATGTAGGGTTAAGATACTCGCTGTCAATCAACAATTCTGAATCATCGTTTATTATTCGTAGACCGTAGGTCATAAATATCCTTATTTAACAAAAATGTATAGAATTGTGGCATCATAATAAAAACTAGCGCTGGTAACACCAATAGCGCTGTTTTCTGTAAAAGTTATTCTGGGTATGTTGTTTACTACTCCAACATACCAAACATGACCTCCTGGCCTAAGTTGCATAGGTCTGATAGTTCTACCAGTATATTCCGGGAATTCTACAACTGTTTGTAATCCAGCATTACCGCTTCTAGATATGGAATAAGATTGTCCAAAGACTCCACTTTTGGTGGAGGGTTGAAGAATTACGGTTGTTCCGTCACTTTTAAATGTTTTTAGTCCATATGCCATTAGCTTAAATCTCCAAGCACAACTCTACGCGCTCCAGTAGTATCTCCAGCAAATCGCTCTGCCCATATTTCTATACGATTGTCGTACATTCGAATACGATTTGCACCTGTCGTATTACCAATACTTAAACGTGCTGCATCAATAGAGCCAGTTGTTATTTTACCACCATTAATAGTAGTTGTGCTATTATTAATATCTGTGGCTGCAGTGCCTACTTGAATATAGTTAGTATCTAACTTTGCGGCAGTAATGGAACCTGCAGTAATTTTACCGCCACTAATAGTTGTGGTTCCGGCATTAATGTCTCCAGCAGCACTACCTACTTGTAAGAACTGAGTATCTAGTCTATCAGCAGTAATAGATCCTGCAGTAATTTTACCACCATTAATAGTAGTAGTATTACTGTTAATATCTCCAGCAGCACTACCTACTTGTAAGAACTGAGTAGTTAATCTATCTGCAGTAATAGAGTTAGCAGTAATTTTACCACCATTAATAGTAGTAGTATTGTTATTAATATCTCCTGCAGCACTACCTACTTGTAAGAACTGAGTAGTTAATCTATCTGCAGTAATAGAACCTGCAGTAATTTTTCCACCATTAATAGTAGTTGTATTACTATTAATATCTCCTGCAGCACTACCTACTTGCAAGAACTGAGTAGTTAATCTATCTGCAGTAATAGAGTTAGCAGTAATTTTACCACCATCAATAGTAGTAGTATTGTTATTAATATCTCCTGCAGCAGTACCTACTTGCAAGAACTGGGTAGTTAATCTATCTGCAGTAATAGAACCTGCAGTAATCTTTCCACCATTAATAGTAGTTGTATTACTATTAATGTCTCCTGCAGCACTACCTACTTGTAAGAACTGGGTAGTTAATCTATCTGCAGTAATAGAACCTGCCGTAATCTTTCCACCACTAATAGTTGTAGTTCCGGCATTAATGTCTCCAGCAGCACCCCCTACACTAAGTTTTCCGCTAAGGTCTAATCTGTCCGCGGCAATAGTTCCCGTTGTGACTTTACCACCATCAATAGTAGTAACATTGGCACCAAAAGCAGAGTTCATATTAGTAAAAGTTACTAATCCAGTAAAGTTCTGGAATGTAAAAGGTTCACTAATAACAATTGACTTTGGATTTAGACTTTGATACGCAGGCTCTAGAACTGTAAAGCTGCAAGCCCACACTTTAGTACCGGCCACTGGTGTAGCAGTATTAACAGCGGTAGACCAAGCAGCATCTAGTCCTGTAAATGCTCCAGTGGTATAGTTATAGTCGGTGGGGGTAGCAGGTTTAGAAGGTGCAGGTGCCTGAGCAGTATTGTAATAAATGTATCCGTTAGCTGTTCTAGGACCTGTGCTTCCGTTTCCGTCCGCAATACAAGGTAGTGTTACATTAGCAGTTAATACTGTAGGTACTCCCGCTGTGCTTTGCCCTGTAGCGATACAGGTATAAGTATTTGTAGTTAACGTAGCGTAATCACTTACTGGTACTGTATATGTACTTGCAGTAGCTCCACTAATGGTTATACCATTCTTCTTCCACTCATAAGTAACTGCTGGGCTAGATTTAAACGCCGCTATATTTGTTTCTAGAGAAATACCTGCTGCAGGGTAAACGGTGCCGCTAGGGTCTTTTCTAAATACAGCTCCGTAATTACTTATAGTAAAAGAAGGTGTTGAAGGACCTACTGGCCCATCATCAATCCGCGGCAATGTTACACTACCTGTTAGTACTGTAGCTACACCACTAGTACTTTGGCCAGTAGCTGTACAACTATATGTATTTGTACTTACTGTAGCATAGTCAGTAATGGGGACAATGTATATGCTTGAAGTAGCTCCGGTAATAAGCGTGCCGTTTTTTCTCCACTGATAAGTGACGGCAGGGCTAGACTTAAATGCTTGTGTTATAGTTTCTAATGAAATGCCCGTTGCGGGATAAACTATGCCATCTACATCACGGCGAAACACAGCTCCATAATTACTTATAGTAAAAGAAGGGGCCGAAATTCCGGCTGCACCATCATCAATTCGTGGTAGTGTTACGCTAGCGGTTAATGTTGTAGCTACGCCACTGGTATTTTGACCTGTGGCTATACAACTGTACTTATGAGTAGTTACTGTAGCGTAATCAGCAACAGGTACAGTATAGCTATTTGATGTAGCTCCACTAATAACTACATCGTCTTTTTTCCACACATAAGTAACTGCTGGAGTAGACTTAAAAGCGGCTATTGTAGTTTCTAAGGAGATACCTGCTGAAGGATATACTGTGCCTTCAGTATCGCGACGAAATACTGCACCGTAATTACTAATAGTAAACGAGGGAGTAGATGGACCTATAGGACCGTCATCAATTCGAGGTATTTGCACAGACGCAGTAATACTAGAAGCGTTACCTCCTAGATCAAGTCCGGTAGCAATTGACGTATACACATGGCTAGTAGAATCTGTATAGTCACTAGCTGGAACTGTATAACTAAAATTTACTGCACCTGGAATAACTACATTGTCTTTTTTCCACACAAAAGTTGGTGGTGGAGACGATCTAAATTTTGAGTATCCGCTATCAAGTACAATACCAGATGCTGGATAAATCACACCATCTAGGTCACGACGAAATACTGCTCCGTAGTTACTAATATAATAAGTAGGCGGGACATAGGTAATAGGAATAGTTATTGATTTAACAATAGGTGTAGTTAGTCCTGTACCAGTTACACTTAAAGTTACGCCTACACCTGTACCATTTGTAGCAATAGGTGTAATAGTAATAGTAGAACCAGTACCAGTTGTGGGGGTAGCTCCAGTAATTGTCCAAGCATATACTGGATTAGTAATACCCGATATAACCGCTGTTAAGGTAGCGTTTGGTGGAGTAAAACTAGTCTCATCCGCTTTTACAAAACTAGTAAATCCAGAAATATCAACTGTTTGAGAAGATGCAGATACTGGAGTAGCCGTTAATTGACTAGAAATAGTAAATACAGCTTCTTCAATAGCACTGATAAAAGCATACTTAACATAATACGGAGTACCTGCCACCAACGCTGTTGGTGTAGGAGTGCCATTGGGTATAGACGCTATAATAATAGACAGACCACTAGCATCAAATACTAGGTTACTATCTGATGGTGTAAAGCCTGATGTAGTAGAACACCATACTTTTACTTTGACTAAGTCATCCCTAATATCATAGGTTCTTAGACTATCATAAGGAGTATCTAATTTTAATATTAGCGAATTTACACCTGCGGATAAGCTTGCTGCCATATTTATCCCTTAAACAATTGTTTTAATTTTTATGTAACTATAAGTAACATTATTTGCTACAGTTGTACCGTAACTACTTGTATCACTATAATTACCGAGCTTATCTACAACTCTGCAGGCTACTCTGTAAATTACCCCGTCTGCCGATATTCGATGACTAGTCGAAGTTACTGGTATGTCGAGTAGATTTAATCTGCCTTGCCCATTATTTATTACTTCTGGAATAATAGGTGTAGTATCCCATAAATCCGCAGTACCGCTATCTTTATACAGTCTGTATGCATATCCGGCAATTTCTGCAGAAGTAGCAACTATTGTAGGATCTACCACAATATATGTATTTTCTAAATCTAATGCAATTGCAGGAGGAGTCTGAAAGTTTCTGTTCTTGCCATCATTATTGAAGGCAAAATCTTGTGACCAGGGCCCACAAATTGTACGATCAGCATTTGTATATCTGGCTCGTACTTTATAGTTTTTATCAGAAATTAAATTAACAAATTCAAAAGTGCTGTTATTTTTATCAATCTCATACAGTGTACCAGGATTAGTATCCCAAGCAGACACATCGCCAGCAACTATATCAAACTGTACTTTAGAGGCAACAGCTGGTAAATCTTGCGGATTTGTAAATGCTACAATAGCTTTATTTTGGTAACTGCCAGCAGCAAGTTGATTACTTTGAGCACTTGTACTATTAATACTGGTAATAATAGGTGATTTTGTAATTGTAGTTTTAACAATAGCAATATTACTAAGTGACATTTTTGGATTAAATGTCAGTAAATCTGTTAAGTCTGCTGTATATATTTCTGGAGAGTAGTCTACTAGCGTTAATCTTGCACTATACTCATTACTAGGCTCAATAGCAGTAACAATACATTCTTGCGTACTAACATTTGCTAAACCTATCATAAATAAGTTATCGGTTTTTACTCCATCAGCACTGAATATTTCAGGTACTGTAATTGTAGAAGTATATCCAGTAGTTCCGGTATATAAAAAGTTTCTAGTAATACTACCAGTACCTGCGGTACTAGTTATATTATTTGTACGAATAAGAATACTGTAATTGGTGTTGTTTGTTAAACTTACTGGTTCTGTCAATGTTAGAGTAGTACCTGTTACTGCATCTCCAACTCCAGGACCTAATCTTCCACTACCAATACCCCACTGAGGCACACTATGGCTGATCTTTACCTTATCTCCACGAGTACACACTAAATGTTCAAAATCTACATTAATTGTGTAAATTTCTGGTCGTGATTTTAACTGAGCAAAATGCCATCTTGCTAAACGAATAGCTTGATCTGCGTTTGTAACTCCAGGTAAGTTTAGTTGTTCAAACAATGTAGCACCTATTTTACCGCCTTCTGTTGCTGGCCCATATCCATAGTTATGCACAATAATTTCATTAGTTTGATAAGCTAAATCTTCGTCACTAATGGTAATACGAAAAGCGTGTGGTAATACTGGTAAAATTTTGGTAGCTTCAAAGCCCCAGCTATTGTGTTCAGTAAAATGCTGAACTGTATGTGTACGTTCTGCATCAATTACAACACCCCATTTACCATCAATGTAAGTAGGACTAGCTTTACCTGCTGCACAAATATCTCGTAGCGTATCCATAACACTTTGTGTACTACTTAAAACACTATTATAAGTAAATTTAGGCGCATAAGTTCCAGTTCCAGTTCCTGGCTGTCCGCCAGTAACTTTTACTTCAAATGAATTGCCAATGTTATAAACAGCACCTGTAGTTCCAGCTAAAATATTCCAGGCGGCTTGTGTAGTTGTACCTAGACTTTTAATAGTATAGTACCGACCTTTTTGCATACTAGGTGTGGAGATAATTTGTGGTACAGGATTGCAAAAGTTGTGCCAAGCAGTTAAACTAGGAATATCTAATTCTGAAGGAGTAACTCTAAAAGCATTTGCAGGATGCATTAACACATAAGCAAATAAACTAGCAGGATTATTAGTTTCGCGCAAATTTTCCCAATTACCAGCGGTTCTATCATAGTCCCAAGTAATTGTTTGTACTAGTGCATTGATACCATCAATCTGTCCGTTTACTTTATTACTGCTTTGGACTCGTATTCCTGTTTTTGCCAAATAAGTACCAGGAGGATTTACCATAGGCAGTTTTTGGCTATCGTATGCTGTAACGTTTGATAGTATAGCTTTATGGAATTTCTTTTGATCAACTTCATCTTCGGTTTCGTCTAAATTTGTACGACGAACACGTACTTGATACCTACCTCTTGGTAAATTTTCTACAGAGTGTACCCAGTTAAATGCGTCTTTGCGTCTTTCAAACCACGCACCAGTACCAAAAGTAAGAATAGTGTTTTGACTAGCTTGTATATTAACACCATTATTAGCAGTATAGGTAATCCGTGCGCCAATACCCTTGTCGTTGGCCTGATTATTAACACCACTTAAAGTAATACTATGAAATCCTGCTGTTAGTTTAATGAAGCCTTGTATTGCTGCAATTGTATTCTTTTCGCCACATTTAGGAATCTGTACAGCACGTACACCATCAATTAAAATCTCTCCTTGATCGTCACAAGCAGCAGTTACTTCGTAGTAACCAGTATACGGAAAATAAAATGAAGGTACAGTATACAACCAACTACCTCCATAGGCAGTAGGATTTTCAGCAGTTGCAGCAGGAGTTGTATCTGTAGTACCCCAGATACCGTGGTCAACTAAAAATGGGCTCCACAGACCGCCACTGCTTTTTCTATCTATTCCCGCGGTATTAAATAAAGTTTTAGTGCTCCACACCTCTACAGTAGCAGCTGTTAAATCAACACCGCTAGCATCAGCATAAACTCTGCCAGATGTTATTTTTACAGTTTTGATTGCAGACGTATCCCATACAGTATCTTGTCCACTGCCAGTAGACTCTAGTGTTTCAATTACTGAATACTGTAAGCCTGTTTTCCCGCTATAAGCGTCTACGGGTTGTGTTGTACCCACTGATGTAATAGTTCCGCCTGTTGTTTGGTATACTTCATACAGGGGTAAGTATCCAGGAGGTATTTGTGGTTTGTAAGTTTTTGTACCAGACGTACCTACAAGCGAAGCATAGCTGGTTTTAGCATATTCTGCTTGTATTTCTAGATTAGCATTTTGTCCTAGAGTTTCGGTAGCTGCTCCATCAAATCTGGCTATGCCACCGCTAGGTGATAAACAAAATGTAGTATATCTATATAGCCCAATCTCTAAGCCGCCGGGAGGCACCATTGTAAACAATTGAAATGCTTGGGCATCGCCTGGCTTAAAGCTGTACACATTTACTGACGAGCTGCTATCTTCTTCGGCCCAATCACCTGCTTGATACTGGCGCATTTGAATTTCGATACCGCAGGTAGTAACACCAATGTTACCGTTTTTAGTATTGATCTTACGCATACCTTCTGGAAAAGATAATACAATATCAATAGCGTCTGCATTTTGCACAAGATTAACCTGTTGCCATTTTCTTGTGCCTGAATGACTAGCGGTTACGTTAGTAGCGTTATTTGTTAACTCTAGGTTTACGGGGCGTTGTTCAACGTCACGACCGTATTGATTGTTAAAAGTACCACCTATGCCGCCTGTTGCGCCTAGCACATAGTCGCGGGCAAAACCTTCTATTGTAATAGGTCTTGGTACAGATACTGGCTCTCCATAGTAAAAATCGTCTATGGGCTTTGAACCAATATTAACGTCTCTGATTGCAAGTGGGCCAAACCCCCACACTACAACACTATTTAAAATGTTTGTTTCTGTTAGTGACTCTACATAAGGAGTAGCACCTAACATTCCTGAAAATCGTACTTTTCCTAGTACAACAGGAATAGCACTAAAAGGACTAGCTTGATTAGCTTGTCCATTAAGTAAATTCATGGCATTTGCACTGCCAGGATCATTTGTTCTGGGTGGGCGAATAGGAGCAATAACGTTTTGCAGAACCAAGCTTCCTACTTGAATAGCTACACTTGCTGCTGCAATTGCTTGTGTACCTGTTAAAGTAATTCCAGCAGAAGAACCTATACTAGTACCTAAACTTTCTAATCCTGTAGGGCCTAATGTAGCAGTAACTGCAATTGCCGCAAGTGTTATTAATAAGCGCCTAGTTGATGTACCTTCAGCCACACTTTTATAAGCTATTTCTTGGCCAGCTTGTACTACAGTAGTCGTCCAGTTAGCTTTGGGTACAATTACCCCATCTAACATAATTACTATTTTACTAACTAATTCATTGCTTACTGTATACTTGGACTTTACAAAGTCAACAAAGTCCTGGACAGTAGTACCAGCTACAGTCCAGTCGCGATATACACTAAGTTTTAGTGGGTGTGGAATTCCTACGGCCTGTACTTGTGCTTGCGGAGCATGCTTATAAAAAGCAACAAAACGGTTTTTCCACTTTAAGTTGTTTAATGATTCAATTACTGAGTCACTGCCACTACGGCAGTGTAAAAAGTTATTGTTGCCAAGGTACACACCTACGTGCATAGGCTCACCAAGCATATTGAAAAGACACAAATCTCCAATATCTGGTTGAGTACTTTCTTCCCAGTTATCCCTATACAGCTCTACTACTTGTAAAATACGTGCGTCAGTTCCGCCTGAATACTCTTCCGAATAGCTAGGTAAATCTATGTTGTATTCTTGCTTGTAGAATAAGCGAGCTAATCCCCAGCAGTCAACTCCACTTTCAGTTCTGCCATTGTCTAAATATCGTAATCCAATATATTTATCATAATTCATTAAAATAGTCCTGGAAAATAGTTAGGTGTGAAACTAAAACTAGGGAATGGCTCTGTATTATAATTAACCATACTTAAGTTTAAAGTAACGCTTTCAGCATTGTAGCTTGCTGTTGTAATATAAAAATTCTGTAGTGATGCCTCTACGTAATTTAAATTACTAGAAACTACTAGTTCTATTAAAACTTTTGTTCGTGACATTAAGTGGCTACGAATAATAGTAATTGTTTCTGGCGTAACATAATTTAGTGAAATTGAGCAATCACCCATACCGCTGTCATTTTCATTAGGCAAGTTTAGGCTCATCGGCAAAAATACGTATTCATTAGATCGGCTTACTACCCCGTAAACTACTTCGTCATCTGTTGTAGAAGATAATCTTTGAGTATAGTTATCACTTAATCTAATAGGAGTTGTTGGGGCCGTAGGGCTAGTATTACCGTTTGGGTCATAAATTGTCAGCAACATTATAAGCTGTTCATCTGTTTCAGACGAAAACATAGCTTTAATTGCTTGTGGTGATAGTCTACTTAGTCTACTCATTATGGTAATATTTCAAACTTTAGGGAAGTATTCCAGTAACCTGGTGCTATGTATTGTAGTTTAAAAAACTCACCATCACTACCAGGAACTATACGTACCTCTACATTTGTAAAAGTACGTGGATGTGGAAAAGTAAATCGCTTAACACCTAGCAAAGTGTCTTCTATAAAAGTTTCTAAGACAGCACACTGTGCAGTTGTCATAATAAAGGATAAATCCATTGTATTAACGCGAGTACCTTTACGACGCATTTTTGCAGGACCAGAGTCCGGGTTTGAACGTATAATGTTCAAACCCAAAGACTCTGAGAATCCTTTTTGAGGTACTTGTGGTAGTGCTTGACTAGCCCATGAGGGAATTGCCATACTTATCTCCTTGCTAGTGCAGGCCTGTTGTTAAAACTACCTGCTAGCGATTGTTGAACTGA
>ENA-OSIY01001985-OSIY01001985.1-marine-metagenome-genome-assembly--contig:-NODE-1985-length-10791-cov-7.019041_pt1 | contig 10791 bp, 10 predicted proteins | sample MGYA00237884_ERZ534233 | MGnify/ENA primary metagenome ERZ534233 (study PRJEB26412, sample SAMN06343840) | marine metagenome | isolation source: estuarine water | place: USA: Columbia River Estuary... | reverse complement strand
AATGATACGGCGACCACCGAGATCTACACCTCTCTATTCGTCGGCAGCGTCAGATGTGTATAAGAGACAGTAATAAGAGCGATTGGATGATAAAGATTGGAAATTCTGTCGAGGGTCAAACCAGAGTCGGTGAAGTGATGAACTTCTCGGATGCTGCTTCTTTGACGCCAGCCACACATGATAGCTCGTTCGCTTTAAAGCAAGCTGAAACTCCGTGGGTTACTTCACAGACCGTTTCCCCTTGGAAGGGTGCAGCTGGAGACGCAATTCCGACTAAATATAATCTCTTCAAGCTTCACACCTTGGGTGATGGAACTGGCGAGAATACAAGGTGTAAAGTTGAGATTAGCAATGTTAAGCTCGCTGGAACCGTTCCTGGTTCAGACTACGGTTCGTTCACGTTAAGTGTGCGTTCTTTCAGTGATACTGAGAAACGTCCTAAGATTCTTGAGACATTCCAAAACTTGAATCTTGACCCCGATTCAGCAAATTTCATTGCACGTAGAATTGGTGATCGGTATAACTACATTACCTTCGCTGGTAAGATTATCGAGTTTGGAACTTATGCCACGTTGAGTAAGTATATTCGGGTTGAGTCGTCTACCGATGTGTATCCGGTTGCTGCTGTTCCGTATGGATTCCGAGCTTATGCTACGCCCGTTGATAGTAATTATAGTAATTTCGTTCCTTCTATGAAGTATAGTAAGGCTTCAACCTATAGTCAATCACCCGGCCGTTATGCTTCAGGTATAATGTTTGGTGAGGTTCCAGTTGGTTCCGATGATGAATTGACAAGTTTATATCCTACTGCTTCAACGGGTGTTGGTTGTGGAAGAGATAATTCTCAGTATTTCGCTCCGTTGCCGGCGTTCGGTTCGAACGACTCGAATGGTGAGAACACCGACTTCGATCTTGAGGATAACTACACGACCGCGGGCGTGACGGCTGGAAACGGTGTTTCTTCTTATTACTCCGCTGCAAATGAATCTTCGAATGTTAAGAAACGTAAGTTTGTATTCGGATTCCAAGGTGGATTCGATGGTCAGTGGCCGGCGGTTCCGATAAACATCGGCGCTGATATTATTCCTGGAAATTCCCAAGGATTAGATTGCACAAGTATCGTTAGTGCCGGTAGTATCGCTTACAAACAATGTATCGGTGCTCTTGGTAACGCTGATGAGTTTGATATTAACCTTATCGTGACTCCTGGTATCTTCTCAAGTCAACACCCATATATAACAAACCTCGTGGTTGATATGTGTGAAGCTCGCGGAGACTGTTTCTATATCATGGATAACGTGATATTCCCAAACAGTAATCAAAGCACGGGATTGATTGATGCTGCTGTTGCACAGGCGGCCATGTATGATACAAATTATGCTGCCACTTATTATCCGTGGGTCAAGATTCTTGACACCAACCTTAATAAGATTATAAGTGTCCCACCGTCTGTTGTGTTGCCGGCGATATTCGCTGCTAATGACAGTGCTGCCGCAGAATGGTTCGCTCCTGCTGGATTGAACCGTGGCGGAATCACTCAGGCCGTTCAAGTTCTCGATAGACTAACTCATCAAGAACGTGATACGCTCTATGAAGGAAGGGTCAATCCTATCGCTGCCTTCCCAGGTCAGGGAATATGTGTATGGGGTCAAAAGACGCTTCAAGTCGCTCCAAGTGCTCTTGACAGAATTAACGTTCGTAGATTGTTGATCGCACTGAAGAAGTTCATCGCTTCGTCATCAAAGTTCTTGGTGTTCGAACAGAACGTTGCTTCAACTCGTAATAAGTTCTTGGCTATAGTTAATCCTTATCTTGAGAGTGTTCAACAGAGAAGCGGTTTATACGCCTTCCAAGTAAAAATGGACGAATCCAATAATACTCCGGATTTGGTTGACCGTAATATTCTCTACGGTCAAATCTACATACAACCTGCTAAAACCGCAGAGTTTATCATACTCGACTTCAACATATTACCAACGGGTGCTGCCTTTCCTGGCGCTTAATAGTTGATTTAATACAGTATTCAGAAGGGATTCCTTAAATGGAATCCCTTTTTTTTATTTTTTAAAAATTTGTATTTTTTGTAGGTGTCAGGTATATTTATAGACAGTAAACGTAAAATATTATGAAAAAATCAGAACTTAAAGACATTATCAAAGAGTGTATAAAAGAGACAATGACTATGGGACCGGGTGATGTTCCACAGGTTCACGCTGTCAAAAGTATGCGTGTCGGAAATCTTGAATTGTTTACTCCATCTGAGGTGTCTGTGTTAACTCGTTCCGATTTCGACCTCCATTCTCCCGATGATGAATATTGGTCACAATCGGCTAATGATCTATTTTCAAAAAACATGGATACATCCGTTGAGACCGGCGAGGATTTTGACGCGTTTCTGGTCGCTGGTTATAAAAAAACCAAAGGTTCATATGAATATTATATCATAAAAAAGAAAAACCTGTATTACACCTTTGTTGGTACTATATTTCAAGAAAGCGGTTGGTTCCTCGGAGGCAATACTGAGGTTATAAGCCCGATACATAAGTTTAATAAGATTGAATCCGCTGTGTCATTTATTAAAGCTCAGAAAGAATATATTCACGATTAAGTTTATATTGACACCTATAAACCTCAGAGTGTAAATACTCTGAGGTTTTTTATTTTATGTATTTAAAGTGTGATATTTATATATATGAAAAACACAAATTCGGAGAATGAATTTGTTACATACGACGACAATAACCTTGAACACGTATTAGCAGGTCCTGATTATGGTCAACCCTGGGGAGATGGATGGACAGTAGAAACTTCTTTTGAATATATTATCGCTGATAGATATTCCTTCAACAACTTCAACTTTATAATTATCCCAAGTACTTAAGCAATTATGTACTTAATTATTTTAAGTACTCAATCAGTAATCTAAGTTAAACAAGCATTAACTATCTTATCTGCTTATTGATGCTTAGTACTTATCATTTTTATATTACAATGTCAATTTCTTTTAAATAGAATAACTTTATATTGTGGATTTTGATATTTATTATAGTTGATGAGTCATAATTATTCAATTTTCTTGGACATGGATGGAGTTCTTTGTGATTTTCATAAAGACTTCAAGAAAATTAGCGGAGGTATAGATGCTGTAGAATATGAATCTAAGCATAAAAGTGAAGGATTCTGGAATCTTATAAACTCACAGGGTGCAAAATTCTGGGCTAACATGTCACCCATGAACGATATGTTAACGCTTAAAGATTTTGTATTTAAAAACTTCGTTGGTAGAATTTATGTATTAAGCAGTTCAAGCCGTCAGAAGTCAAAGTCTGATAACGCTGATATAGGTAAAAGAATCTGGTTGAAATCACATGGATTTGCAGCTGGTATACCTGCTTCAAATATTTTGATAGTAGACTCCGCAAGTAAGAAGAAAGAATACGCATTGCCTGACGGAATCCTCGTAGACGATTATAACAACAACATAACAGGCTGGATCAACGCAGGCGGCGTAGGTGTATTACATACGTCAACCAGAAACACAATAAAAGAATTAACACAATATGTCTAGTCAGAGAATCTATAACCCTACGTTAAATCCTGTAATCTGGGACGAAAATCAGAACATACGTAATGAGGTGTCAAACGCTCTGCTTACGATATCAACAGACTTTTACGAAGATACTAAACTAAAGGCCAAACTAAAAGATGTGCTTCTACTCGGAAGTTCCGCAAATTATAATTGGACCCCCACAAGCGATATAGACTTACATTTAGTCGTCGATATAAAAGAAATAGGGGTGGATCCGGCCAGTGTAAGGAACTACCTTGAGTCATTAAAATCAAAATGGAACTACGAACACACTATAAAGATTCAGAACCATAACGTTGAAGTATACATACAAGACCTCAATCATGTAACCCATGCCACGGGGATTTATTCTTTAATAAAGGGAATGTGGACGGTTAAACCTCATAAAGAACATGTGGTGTTGGATAGGGAACTTATAAAAAGTAAATACAATGATTTCGTTTATAAAATAAATAAAGTTATATACACCCCATCTATACCAAAGATTAAAACGGTAATAGACGATATCTATAAAATGAGACAATCAGGGTTGGACGCGTCTGGTGAACTAAGCACGGAAAATATAGTCTTTAAACTTCTACGGAATAATGGATATATAGAAAAATTAAAACAACTTAAGATTTCTATCTATGACAAAAGCGTTAGCCTGTAAACACTGAACAGTTGCGACTATTTGACTGTGGAATATATCCACTTACTGTGACCACAATCCCAAATTCGGTCATGTCCGTGGTTTTTCATATTCTCCCACTCTGTTAAATTCGGATCAAATCCCTCAAGCTTGTCTTTGAGCTTATGTTTCTGCCAAGCAAGTCTATTTTTTGTGGTTGAATAATTATCTACTATGTAATGATAGCTTGGAGGCGTGTTGTCTAAAAACTCAAAACCTAAATTTAAATAAACAGATCCAATGAAATATCGTCTATCCGAATACGATATGACATTAGTTGGATTATAAGTTTTTATGAAGTGTTTAAACAGTCTTGACGCGCCACCGATAACGTTCGTATTAAGAATATTACAAAAACGACTTAATTCCCAGTCTATCTTTTTGTTAAATCTAGATTCACAAAACGTCATAACTGAAACAAGAACCTCCTTATAAAACAATCCAATTTTTACAGATGAACGATCTACACCTTGGATGTGATTTTTATTTAAAAACTCGGCTGAGACCTTGGAACTGATAGTTTGGATAGAACATTTTCTCGCGGGTATACTACTAAAATTTTTATTAACCATATTTCTCAGTATAGACTTAACCACGTCTTTTTTATGATTCCATTCAGAATCCCATACGTGAACCAACCGAACCCCTTTAATCGAACATCCTTTAGTCTTGTTCAAATGATAGGTCTTGTTTTTATAACCAAACAACTCAGAATGAAAACACAGACTATCACACTCAATCCCCAAACTTATAGAAGGAATATAAATGTCAATCTCCTGTGGATGCAAAACACTCCTATCATTAATATTAACAGGCGTATCCTTTAAAATCTCTTTTATAAAATACTGAATTTCCATCTGAAACTCGGAAAACTGTTTATCACACGAACTACACTTAGGCCACTTTCCGTCATCTATGAAATGGTTTTCCGATAAACTACACCTGACACATGTAAATGGATATTTTTTATTAAAACGTGTAGTCACCCCATCATATTCATCAATAGAAAAAGCTGTGGTAAAATTCTTGAATCGGTCATGTCCAAGGAACTTTTTAAACATAGATAACTTATGGGATAATTTGTAATCCACCGACTTCGATGCGTGCGATGTACCATATTTTTCTAAACATGTTGTTTTATACTTAATATTAAACTCAGCCGTCTTTCTAAAATTATCAACCCCATATCTCTCAAGACAAGTTTTCTTAATTTGTTCGTAGTTGTTATAGTTAGCATCTCCGTATCTTAATATCCTAGTATTATCAGCTTTAACCATAAACTTATCCAACTTTAAAGCAGAACTAACCCCATACTTTTCAATCATCGATTTCTTAAAATTAGACTTGACCACTTCCGTTTGCATGGGATGTGAACCACCGTATTTTTCAGAATAAACCTTAGATTGACTATCCACTATCTTACGCTTAGTCTCAACACATGCACCCGCACAAACCTTAGAACAAAATCGTTGAGTAAACCGTTTTACATATTTAACCGCATACGGTTTATTGCACTGTTCACAAACCTTATCAACTGTTGCTGGATTTTTCTTGGGTCTTGCCATATAGTTCTTTCGTTCAAATGTCGTTATAATTATAATTATACATATAATGATAATATAAGTAAATTTTTTATATATTTATTTTTGAAGTAATAAACTTCAAACAATACTAAACTTATGGCAGACCTACTACAATCAAATGAGATATTCTTCAGTGCATTCGAACCGAAAGTTCAGAACAGATTCATCATGTATCTTGATGGAATCCCATCATTTCTAATCAAGAAAACCGATAGACCAAAAATCAGCGGTGAGGCTAAAGTTCTTGACCACATCAACATACAGAGGAAATATAGAGGAAAATCCAAGTGGAGCGATATATCCATCGAACTCTACGACCCAATCGTTCCATCCGGCGCTCAAGCCGTAATGGAATGGATACGACTCCACCATGAATCGGTGACAGGTCGTGATGGATATGCTGATTTCTACAAAAAAGACGTAACCATTAACGTTTTGGGCCCGGTCGGAGATAAAGTGGAAGAATGGACTCTCAAAGGTGCCTTCATTTCAGGAGAAACCAACTTCGGATCGCTTGATTGGTCAAACGACGGAGACCCCTTACCGATAACATTGCAACTTAGCATGGATTATTGCATTCTACAATTTTAATTATACTATTCGACAATACATAGAACTCCGAAAAAACCTCCACGTAATGTGGAGGTTTTTCCTTTATATATTTTAAACTATTCCACATATTGACTTCTATTTATTCCATGATACTGTGATAGGACGAACATCATGAATGAATTAAACTCACCGAAGAATAAATTTTACGCCGTAAAAAAATGTGAATTGTGTGGGATTACATTCGAGTCGCTTATAAAAAGACAACAGAGGTTTTGCGGTGCTAAGTGCAGTTCGGTTTCAACGGCCAATGATGAAGGTAGAATTTCGAAAATTAAAAAAACCAAGCTTCAACGTTACGGGTCTGAAACATATGTTAATCCTGAAAAATCAAAACAGACGTGTATGGAACGATATGGTGTAGACAACGTTTCAAAGAGTGACAAAGTTATTGCGAAGATAAAAGATGCAAATGTTAAAAAATATGGAAAGGAGTGGTCATTTCAATCAGAAGACGTGAAGGAGAAGATAAGAACCACCAACCTTGAACGATATGGAGTGGAAAACGCGTCTCAATCTGATAAAGTAAAAGAAAAAGTAAAATCTACGGTAAGAAACAAATACGGCACCGACAACGTTTTTCAGAACGAATCGGTCAAGGAAAAAATTTACGAAACAAATCTAATCAGATATGGAACTAAAATTCCCGTAAATTCGGAAAAGATAAAATCTGAAATGGTGAAACGGAACAGAGTGAAAATATGGGAAAAGCTTAAATCAAACACAAGAATATCGGAACTTGTAACGATGCAATTTTCATCCGACGAATACATCAATACAGATAGAATAAACAAATACAATTTCAAATGTAATAAATGTGGAGTCGTTTTTGAGGATCACATTGATGGTGGACATCTTCCCAGATGTTTAACGTGTTCCCCTTATATAAGCGGATTTTCATTTATGGAGAAGGAGATTGTGGTGTATATACAATCGTTGATTGGAACTGATATGGCGATACGTGAAAAATGTAGAAACACGATTGATGGTGAACTCGACATAGTTATTCCGGATAAAAATATAGCAATAGAGTTCAACGGAACATACTGGCACAGTGAACTTGCTGGGAAAAAGCATAAAAACTATCACTTAAACAAAACGGTTCAATGTTTGAACAAGGGAATTCAATTGATTCACATCTTCGAAGACGAGTGGGCGAAGAAGGAATCCATAGTAAAGGATAGGATTCGTCACATCTTAGGAAAGAATACAAAAGACAAGATTCACGCCCGAAGCTGTGAAGTCGTGGAGATATCTTCCAAAGACTGTAATGATTTCTTAGAAAAACACCACCTTCAGGGAAAGTGTAACTCATCGGTTAAGTTGGCTCTATTTTTTAAAGGAAAAATGGTATCCGCGATGACATTTGGAAAATATAGAATATCGTTGGGAAAAAGACACAGCTCAAATGACGAATATGAAATGTATCGTCATTGTTCATCCAACGCAGTGAACGGCGGGTCAAGTAAACTTTTACATTATTTTATAGAAAAATATAAACCTTCAAAAATTACAACTTATGCAGACCGTAGGTGGAGCGTTGGGAATCTTTATGAAAAACTGGGATTTACACAAAACAACCCAACACCTCCAAATTATTTCTACATAAAATACGGCAAATCGGATCGTTTACACAGATACAATTTCACAAAACACCGACTAAAAGATAAATTAGAAAAATACGATGAAAGTCTATCCGAGTGGCAGAATATGCAACTTAATGGATATGATAGGATTTGGGATTGTGGTCACTTGAAGTTTGAGTGGAATAAACGGTAAAAACATACTATTTATACAGAAGATGAACAATGTAATAGTATTATTACCAGGTGGGTTTAAGCCGCCCCATGTTGGACACTTAGCTTTGGCGAATGCTTATGCTGAGAAGTCGGAGGTATCGTCGGTGGTGGTTATGGTTGGTCCAAAGGAGAGAGATGGGATAACACGGGAACAAAGTTTAGCTGTTTGGGGTCTATTACCGAAGAATCCTAAAGTAAAAGTGGTTTCTATACCGTTTGAAAATCCTATGCAAGCTGCTTATGAGTTTGTATTTTCAATGTCACCGAACACAAAAGCCAATGTATCTTTAGCTGCCAGTTCCAAGGGTGGAGACGATAAGAGAACGGTTGATTTTGTTACAAACATAAATGGTGTATACAAGACAATTGGAACAAAGGCTGGTCAAAAGGTTCCGGTCAATGTCAATGCGGTTAGATTAGATGTGGGTGTGGCGCCGACAAATTATTCGGGTAGAACAGATGGAAATGTTGGTGGTATAAGCGCAAGTGTTCTACGGAAGGATATAAGTGGCCGTGACTTTAATAATTTTAAAACCAACTATATCGGAGTGTCAAACAATACAATCGGTCAGATTTATAAAACATTTACACAAAATATGAATATTAATGAGAATGTAAAGAGGCTTATCAAGAAGATTTTAAGTGAAGGCGGCTTTGAAGATGATTTACGCAATCTCATCAAGAAACGTGATGCGTTAGAGTATGAGATAGAAAAAATAAAGCTCAAACAAGCCGAGGATGCTCTCAAGAGGGCTGTTGAAAATCAAAAGAATATAGAATCTACCGGTGGAGATGTGGACGCTGCCAGGAATCAAGTCGAATCTGCTAAAAAAGCAGTAGACTCTGCCAAGAAGAGACTGGCTGCTGCAAATGTGAAAAAATCGGCTTAATTAGTTATAAAAATATCACAGAATCCCCAAGTTTAACTGCTTGGGTTTTTGTTTATGTATTAATAAATATAAAAAAACAAAAACATAGAACGGTTACTATATATTGGTAATAAGTTATATGAACGAAGATCACGACCAAACTATATCCATCACACGGACACCCCAAACTCCATCTGTCAGCGTTCCTGATGCTGTTAGATTAGCATCAACCAAACAGGCTGAAAAGACAGAGAAACCCAAGTATCCATCAGAACCAATAGGTTTGCCAAGCGATGGGTTTTTCTATAAAGAAAACAGTCCATTAAGCAGTGGATTGATTGACATTAAATATATGACGGCTAAGGAGGAAGATATACTTACCTCACAAAATTTAATTAAGAAGGGTGTAGTTCTTGAGAGACTTCTTGAGAGTTTGATTGTTACGCCTGGTGTTAAGATTGACGACTTGTTAATCGGAGACAAGAATGCATTATTTGTAGCTTCTAGACGATTAGCATACGGCGACAGTTACGGTCCACTTGAAGTAACGTGTCCTAAGTGTAGCAAGGAAAATCAATGCACGGTAGATTTATCATTGGTCAAGAACAAGGAATTTGATTTCTCAAAATATGAAAGGGGACTGAACGTATTTGAATTCAGTTTACCAGCGTCGAAGAAGACACTTAAATACAAGTTGTTGACCCACAAGGATGAACAGATAATTGAACAGGAGATAACAAGTTTTGCTAAGATAAACAAGAATGGCGCTTCTGCTGAAATAACCACCAGACTTAAGAGAATGATACTTGCCATTGATGGTAATGAAGACCGACAAGTTATCAATAAGTTTGTGGATAACGAGTTATTGTCTAAGGATAGTTTAGCGTTCAGAAACCACTTTAAGGAGACGACGCCTGACATTGACATGAATTTTGACTTTGTTTGCAACGAATGTAGTCATGAAGAAAGGGTAGGGATACCGTTATCGGTATCATTCTTTTGGCCTAAGTCCTGAGTATAAAGTATACCTTCACAAGCAGATATTTGAACTAAGTTACTACAGTCAGGGAGCTATAAATGTAGATATAGCGTATAATTTACCTGTATACCTTCGTAATTTCTACTATAAACAGTTAAGTGGCTTAAAAGAACAGGAATCTAAAGCAAATAAAGATTCTTCATCCTCATCACAGAAACGTGCGTCAAAACCTTTCTGATTTTATATTTATATTGTATAATATATGGCATCTTCATCATCACCTCCAGCACCAACGCCCGACGAACTCGCCGCGGCGGTGCTCAGGTCCCGCGAGATGGAAGCGTCACGTAACAGAGGATTGGTACAGATCAAAGACCAACGAAATCTGATGGTTGAAATTGCGAAACTGTCAAGAGATATAGGAGTTCAATTTAATGTTCACAGTGAAAATATAGGATCCGCTGTAACCGAAATGTCCAAATTGGACAAACTTAACGCGATAATCTCGGCTAGAACTAAAGAAAATAATTCTTTGGAATATAGCTATATGCAGGACATGAAGAAGCACCACGACGACATAATAATTGAAAAATCGATAATAGCAGATATAGAAAAAAACATTAGCAAACTCCGTGAGGCCGGCGCGCCCTTGCTCGACGCCGAGGGTCGCAATATCGATCAACTTAAAGCGAA
>ENA-OSIY01001984-OSIY01001984.1-marine-metagenome-genome-assembly--contig:-NODE-1984-length-10791-cov-7.425145_pt1 | contig 10791 bp, 16 predicted proteins | sample MGYA00237884_ERZ534233 | MGnify/ENA primary metagenome ERZ534233 (study PRJEB26412, sample SAMN06343840) | marine metagenome | isolation source: estuarine water | place: USA: Columbia River Estuary... | reverse complement strand
ACGAGATTTCTGCCTGTCTCGTGGGCTCGGAGATGTGTATAAGAGACAGACTATGAAGAGATGAAAGGAACTTTAGGTTTGTCAACTATGAGATATGAAAGATGTCAAGGTTTTTTAGATATCTATGTTAAAAATCCAGAAGTTTGTAAGTTAGCTGTTTTAAGAGGTGATTCTGGTAAAGTTAGAGCAAGAGGTTTAGTTTGGACTTTAACTGATGGAAGTAAGTATTTAGATAGAATTTCTTATATAGATAAAGATGATGAATCTATTTTACTCCAATGGGGTGAAGATAATGGTATTGATAAAAGTTACGGACCATCAAGTGCAACTCAATTCAAACAATTTGTGAATGGTGTTGGTGATATAAAATTAAAAAATTGTAAGTTTGATGAGTATCCTTATTTAGACACATTTAAGTATTTAAATTGTAACACAGGTATTTTATCTGATAGTGTTTGTGTTGGTTGTTATGCTTTAGTAGAGTCAGATGGTTCTTATGAGATTGTTGATGAAGAGTATGCTAAATGGATTAATGACCAAATTGAGAGTAGAAAAGGTTATGACAATAATTTAGACTTTGTTAAATCAACGGTTGCTGGTGAAGGATTAAATTATAAAGATATGGGTAAATCTCAAATTGATGATATCGTTAATGGTTTCTTAGATGTAAAAGACTTTGAAAGTATTGAAAAGTTAAGAACTAATCCAGATTTAGAATGGTATTGGAATTCAGTTGGTAATAAAAATGAAAGTATTATTTTCAAATTTATGAAATCTTTTGAAAATTTTGAATATGAAGAAGAATCTTTAAATGAAAGTAAAAATAAACCAACTAATTCAAAACTATGGAGTCAGTGTAAATCTTGGGCAAAATCTAAATATGACGTTTGGCCATCAGCGTATGCTTGTGGGGCCGCTGCTAAAAGATATAAATCTAAAGGTGGTAAATGGAAGAAGAAATCAAAAAAATAAGAGTATGGAACATTTAATGTTATTTGAAGAATTCTCTTTATTGGAAGAGAAGAAATCTAAAGGTGGTTTAGATAAATGGTTTAAAGAAAAATGGGTTGATATATCTAAAACTAATGCCGATGGTAGTCATCCACCTTGTGGAAGAGACGATGCTGATGAAGGTGGTTATCCAAAATGTAGAAAGGTAAGAGTGGCATCTAGAATGACTGATAAAGAGAAAAAAGCTTCAACTAGAAGAAAAAGAAAAGTTGAAAAAGAAGGTTCTAAAGGAAGTGGTAGAAAACCGAATTACGCTAAATAAATTTGGTATTATTATTGGTTAGTAAATAAAAAAGAAAAATAAATAAATAAATAAATATGAAATACGTAAAATTATTTGAAGAATATAATTCTCAAACTGCTAATTTACAGAAAGTAAAAATAACATCCGGATCATTGGAATTGATTGGACATATAGTTCAAAAAGATGAATGGCAAGGTCAGTTCGCTGGTGGTTTATCTTTCTTTATACCAGAAAAAGATGGATTTATTTGGAATTCAAATGATCCAAAACCAGATTGGATTAAAACAAGTGAAGAATTCTTTAATAAGAATATAGGTAAGGAATTACCAATAATGGTTGGTAATCGCTTCACTTCATGTCATGGTGATGGTGGTAAATTTAGTTTTGGTGAGAAAAATAAAGAAAGAAATGATGATATTCATATCGCCAACTTGTTAAAAGGTGATGATGATGTCACATTTGAATTTATATAAAATGAAAAAACCACTATTTAAATAGTGGTTTTTTCATTTACTAACATTTTATCAAAGTATTCTTTAAATGAGTTGTGATTAACCGCAACTGATATTCTACTACAATTATCATAAAATCTTTCTTTAAATAAAGAAAAGTTATTTAATGGAACACTTGAAATTCGATTCTTTATTAATTGCTCATATCCTAAGTTTATAATAGCAAAAGGCCCAACTGGTGATTTAGTATAATCATCAAATAGTAAACCATTGTCTTTTAAATAGTTTATATTGTTAGTTATGTGTTCAACAGTTTCCATTTTATATTCTTTTATCACTTTTTTATCTTCTAATAATTTAGATATGATATATTGTGGTAAAGTAGAAATAGAATTATATTTATATAACGATTTAATTGTTAATGTATCATATAATTCCTCATTTTTAGTTGCAATATAACCAACTCTATATCCTGATAAACCAATAGCTTTAGAAAAAGAAGAAAGTATAATTACATTATCAAAGAAACAATCAGATAAACCATTATCAGTATCATTAAAAAGAAAGTAATAAGGTAAATCTAATACAACAGTAACATTATTGACTTTTGACCAAGTTAAAAAATTTTTAATTTCTTCTACATCTGGACAATAACCCGTTGGATTAGATGGATAGCATAACATAACAACACCATCCGTTTGATGAAAACTTCCTAAATTGAAGTCGTCAAATGTTTGTATTGTTTTATTGTGTGTTTTTAAAATTTTATTCCAAGAACCCCAGTGAAAGTTAGATATGTAAAAATTTTCTTCAGATAAAGAATTGATTATTAAGTCTAAAGCTGCCATACCACCCGGAGTAACTACTACTTTATGATCCTCTAAATCAAATTCAGTTTTAATGTTTTTAATTAGATCTGGGTGACCATCATTACCACTATACTGTTGGAGTTTCAAATCATTAAGATCTATGTTTAAATCTAATGAATTGATGTCTATATTGGTTACATCCATTACACCACGGTGTAGTTTTAGATATTTTAAGCCACTTTCAGCTTCTAATTTTTGAACATTTTCACCAATTTTAACAATTGAAGAGTATGTTACAGTAGCATTGTTTATTTTCATAATAAATCAGGTATATTTTCTTGTAAAAATTTTTGTATTTGCTTTAATTTATGTAAAGATGTATTAACATCTAATTGAATTCTCCATTTTTTAACTTCGTCGTCAACATCTTTTTGGATTTCTTCAATTACTAAATCTAATTCTTCTTCATTAATAACATAGAATAGTAATTCACCTTCTGGTGATTTAGCATTTAACATAGAATCAAATTTCATAAAGTGTGATACTTTATCAATTCCCATTACGGAATAATTCCCATCTTCATTTGGTGTAAAAATCTGGCCCTCATCATATATTTTAACTTTATCAAAAAAGTTATCAATATACCAATCTTTTTTTAGTCTAAATTTCATACTTGTTATATATTTTTTACTAATTTTGTTTTTCAAACATTTTATCATAAAAGTATATAAAACATATGAAAGTAAACGAAAATTTTTTAAAAGATTATTTAAACTCTAACTCACCAACCGGGTTTGAATATCAATTAGGCGGTCAAAAACTTTGGATGGATTACGTCTCTCAGTTTGTTGATAAGGTAGAGATTGATAACTATGGTACGGCATACGGTATTATGGGTAACATGGAATCTGACTTCAAAGTTGTAATTGAAGCCCATGCAGATGAAATTTCATGGCTGGTAAAACACATTGATTCTAAAGGTTACATCAAAGTAATTAGAAATGGTGGTTCTGATGCTCAAATTGCTCCTTCTATGAGAGTAACATTATGGGGAGATAATGGTCCAGTTGATGGTATTTTTGGACACCCAGCAATTCACATTTCTTATCGTAAGAAAGAAGTAGATTTAGATTCTATCTTTATTGATGTTGGTGCATCTAACAAACAAGAAGTTTTGGATATGGGTATTAATATCGGAACTGTTGCAACCTTCACGGATGGTTTCATGAAACTTGGTAAAGACTATTATACTGGTAGAGCTTTAGATAACCGTATTGGAGGTTTTATGATTGCTGAGGTTGCACGTAGATTGAAAGAGAAAGGTAAAGAGTTACCATTCAAACTTTACATCGTAAACTCTGTTCAAGAAGAAGTTGGCCTAAATGGAGCTTCTATGATTACACAAACAATCAAACCAAATGTTGCTATTATCACTGATGTTTGTCACGAAACTTCCGCTCCTTGTTATAATGCGGCTAAAGAAGGTGAGAATATTGCTGGTCAGGGTGGTGTTATTACAAGAGCTCCTGCTGTTCATAACATTTTAAGAAAATTGGTATTAGATACTGCAACTAAGAAGAAAATTCCTTTTCAATTGGCTGCTAGTTCAAGATCAACTGGAACTGATACAGATGCTTTTGCATACTCAAATGGTGGTGTTCCTTCTGTATTGATTTCATTAGCTTTGAAATACATGCATACTTGCGTGGAAACTGTTCACAAAGATGATGTTAAGAATGTTATTAAGTTGATTTATCATACTCTTTTAAATCTTGAAGAAAATCACAACTTTAAGTATAATGCTTAAAATAAAAAACCCACTCAATTTGAGTGGGTTTTTTTTATCTGCCTAAGTAGTTTAATAATTCAATCATATTTTTAATAGTGAAACCGAATGCTTCTAAGTTTTTAACTGTATCTCTTAAAAATGTTATATAAGATTCAATCAATTCAATACATCTATCATTTTCACCTAAATGAGCATCAATTAAAATTGCTTTTTCACCCATATTTGTTTTAATGCCAAATCCGGTTGCATAAAAAAGAAACTTATCTTGTCTAATTTTTTTAATTTTAGTTGTTTCTCTACTTCTCTTATTTAAGAAAAAGTTTATATTTTCATTTATTTGTTGTCTATATGACAAAGCAGTTGCTTGAGCATCTAAAATAATTTTAGCATTTGATGGATTTGAAAGGTCTGTTGTTAAAACTTTAAAAAGAGGTTCAACATTATTATTCCATTCGGCTCTTTTATCATTAAAAAGTTCTTCAAGTTTATCGTTTTTATCCTTTTCTTTTTGTATTCTATCTAATTCGTCTTGGTTATAAAGATTCATCTTCTTCTGATAATATTTTTTTAATCTTCCAATCTCTATGAAAGTCTTTTCTATAACAATCTGAAAAAGCTTTATCTATTATAACATCAAAAACTTCTTCATTATTATTATTTATATATTCTTCTAAGACAGAGCTCCATTTTTGTACAAGTATATCATTCTCCATAACAATATTTTCATTATTATAATGTAATACTATACAATTATTTCTGTTATCAATATGTAATGATAATGTGTTGTTGTATCCTTTGAAAATTCCTCTTAATGATCCATATCCAGATCTTGGATTGCTTACAATTGAACTATTATCAATAGGTTCAGGCTCTTCATCAATCTCTATTTTTATGTAGTAGTTTCTATGACCATATTTTATATCTTTTGATATATAAACTCTATCATCTTCTCTTCGTTTCCAAAGGAATTGAAGTAGTTCGTCAATTTTTTTCATAGTTAATATTTTATTTTGGATAGACTTTATCCATATTATTCTATGTAAATATGTAACGATTGTTTATAAAAAAACCTCTCAAATTGAGAGGTTTTTTTTATTTGATATCCGAACTTTCTATTAATGTGTATGTAAAGGAATTGCCATGAATTTTTGCAGCTTTTTTACAAATTTTCATAAATTCATCAAAATCTTTAACTCTTTTGAATACTTGACAACCAGCTGACCAATTTTCCACCCAAGTTGAATCTTGTCCTGCTTTATGAATATTTATACCATAAATACCTTCAGTTATTTTATCTTCATCGTATTCTAAATCAAGATCGCTATCTCTATATACTTTTACTTTTGCTAATCTTTGACAAAGAGCATCATATTTACCTTGGTGTTTATCAATAGTCCAAGTTGATCTGTATTGACCAGCAACTAATCTAGCACAACCTCCACTAATACCCATTTTTTTCCACTCCAACATAGATTTTTTACCTGGGTCAGTTGTATTCATCCAGTTATAGAATTGCCAAACTCCGTTTTCATCTTTGAATGATAATGTTAGGTTGTCATCAAAAACATTAGTTACTTTTTTACCAGATGCTGAATTTCTAACACCAACTATATTTACATCATAACCTTTGTTTGCACTATCTTCAAACCAAACATATCCTTTTGTTTTTACAGCTGCTTCAATTTGTTCTCTTGTGTAAGACATATTTTTATTTTTTTATTTTTTATTTGAGAGATTATTGAAAATCCTCAAAACCTTTGATATTTTTTGGATCTTCTTCTTCTGGTTTAACCATTTGTGGTTCCATTCCTTCATCATCAGAACTCATGTTACGGTGTTGTAGATGAATATCATCATCTGATTCATTTTCTGTATCATCGTGACCTGCTAAAAAGTTAAATACTTCTTCAACATCATCTTTTGATGTGGCAATATGATCTAGTGCCCAGTTGTGTCCATTTGTAAGCATATCATCTACTTCTGCTTCATCCATCTCTAACATCTCATCAACTAATCTTTTGATAGTTTTAAGATTTCCAAAAAACATATAGTTTTGAATATCACCGTCGTGATTTTCATTAAATGAATTGAATTTTTTAATATTACTCATAATATTTTTTATTTTTTTTATATATTAATTTGTGGAACAGAAAAAATGTATTATATTTGTTAAACAAAATTATAAAGTTATGAATATTTATAAAATATCAACTAATTTAACAGAATCTGAAAGTGATAAAATATACAATAATTTATCTAGAGAAGATAAGAAAAAAATATCTGATCTTAATGAGGGTGTTTTAAATAGTGATATTTTTGATGAATTTGGTCATATGACTAGTTATATGATTTGTAATAAAGAAGTAGTAGATTTTATAGTTAATGTTTTTCATGAGAATAAGGTTAAGTATAAAGTTGAAAATATAACAAAATTGTTTTTATATGGTCAAGTAAAAATAGAAGATAAAGACTTTCAAAATTTCTTAAAAGAAAATTTAGATATAGATACTATCTTAGATAAAATAAATGAAATAGGTATAAATTCATTGACTGATTTAGATAAAGAAATATTATCAAAATGATTTTTTAAAATAAAAAAATCATTAATAATAATTAAAAGATGGACTACTTTAAGATAAAGTCAGAGACACAAGGATATTTCAAAGATGAAAGTATTAGAAATATCAAAATTGCATTATTTATAACTAAAATAATGAGATTTTTATACGTTGAAAATAATATTAGAATTTTATTAGCTGTCATATCAGTTATAATGAGTTTATTAATTTCGAGTGTATCAGGAAATTATATAATAATACCTATAGTAGTCGGTTTATCTTTTATAATTAGTTATTTTGTGGTAAAAGAATTAAATATAACTGATGAAAAAAGAGAACAAGATATAATACACGACACTATTTTAGAAATATTAGAAGAAAAAAATGGACTGAAATAATTCAGTCCATTTTAATTTTTGCTTGAATATTATTCAAACCAATATTTAATGATATAAGTCCTATTAAGATCTACCTGCTATCAGTGTTCTATTACATTTTTCTTCCTGGTGTTAGTCCATCACCTACTAAGCTATCGTCTATCCATTCACCTTTTTCGTTTTTGATTACAGCTTTACATCTATTAATATGAACTTTTGCAAATTCTTCTTCTTTAACATCTTCAGCTTTACCATCTTTGTAAAGATAATTGTAAACTGAAAGTGCCTGTTTTCCAGCAAAGTTGATAGCATTTTGTCCATCAAATCCAAAACTTTCACCATACACAACAAATCTTTTTTCTAAAGAAGTTTTTGAAAGTTTACCATCTTTAAGTAACTTGAAATTCTCTTCAATATTTTTTGTCCACTCGCCATCTTTTGGTTTACCAAAACTAAAAATTCCTTCTTGAACTACTTCAGTTGAAGTATATGAGAAGCTTTCAAATGTTTTAATATGTTTCATAATATTATTTTATTTTTAAGTATATATTTAATTTTAAAAATCATTTTTATAATTTTTTATCATATAAATATAAATCATATAAAGTATTACCCTTTACATTCTTAATACTCTTTAAAACTTGTCCTGTTATTGAGTCTAATACTTTAAAATTTCCTAAATCTTGTCCTTTATCATTTTTAACTTTAACTGTATTTCCTGGTTGACCTAAAGCTCCTAACACAGCTATAAATTTGTTACCATAAATACTTTTTAAAAATGATAAACGAAGTGTAGATTGGTCCTTAGTATTGTTAATATACGTATTTTCCAACGCTTTAGTTAAATCTAATTGAGTTTCCGTATCTTTTACTATGATAGAAGCAAACGTTCTCTCTGGTGAACTCATTGTTACTTCTTCTCTATTTTGAATCTTATTTTGATTAACTAAACTTTGTTGATTTCTTCTAATCTCATTAAAATCAGCTCTTGCTATAATACCACCTCTCATTCCTTTATCATACATATTATAACCTGATGGTGCTAATCTGTAAAATGAACCCGTGAAAGTCATAGAAAGTATTCTATCTGTTCTGAATAATCTCCAAATCTTATTAATACTTCTGTTATTTGAAACTGACCATCCATTAAGATGCCAACCACGAAGTAGTGTCTTTCCCTTAGCTGATCTACCTAAAACTAGTCCATATATCACTCTCTCATGACCAGAAAAGTGAGAATCTTCTTCTCCTTTATAATTAATTAAAAATATCATTCCATATTTGATAGCTTTAATCATAACTTCATCCGAATATTTGATTGGTTCATTAATAGGTATATTTGAGATTTCTTTAATGCCCTTTAATGAAAATCTAGGTATGAACTCACTATTTTCGACTATATAATTATTTTTAATTACATATTCAACTGGTTTTAAATTAAAGTAATCTCTTGTTTGTTTCAAATTCATACTGTATATATTAAATGTTAATTTTCTAAATAAATTATTTTATATATAGATATACAAATAAAATGTATTAGTATGTATATTAAAATATCAATAAACAATAGAGAAGATGCTAACAAATATTATCAACAAGTAAATGAGTTGATTGATGATTATATGGATAAATGGAAAGTTAGACCTTCTAACTTAAAAAGATATTTACCACGGGGTTCGGAAAGATTTAATAAATTTCTACATAGAAATAATTTAAAAGAAGTTAATGGTATTGACCAAGTTCTTTCTGATGTAATTAATGATAGAGTAAATATGGTAAAAGATGGAGTTTTAACTTTTGAAAATTTTAAATTTTTTGAATCTGATGAATTTAAAGTTTCTAATCTTAAACAATGTTTATATAAAGGTATTGAGAAAGCTGATTTAAACATGGAAAAAGTAGTAGCTGATGTTTTTGATACTAATTTAGGTTCAATTGATGTTGTTGATTCCGGTAAACATATTTTCAAAGTAAATGATTGGAATGGAAAAGATATAAATGTTCTTATCTACTCAAAAGAGGATTTGGAATTAATTAAAAGTAACTTAGTTGATTGTCTTTATGATGAGTTAACATCTAAAAAAGTTTTACTTGGTGGTCTTATTGATGTTTCTTTAGTAGATTTTGTTAGTCAGGATGGATTTACTACTATGATGAATGATCAGTTATCTGGTGATGGTTTAAATGATATAATCAGTCAGTTATTGGAAATGGAAGTTTATGAGTCTTTTAATGGTTACCAAATTTGGATTGAAAAGAAGTCAACTTTAGAAGACTATCAATAGTCAAAACATGTAACATCATGATATACTAATAACTATAATTTGGTTTTTTCCGAATTTCTTTTAAAATATATACTAAAAATTAATTAAACGTGTATGTTATTAAAAAATGGTTCAAAGGGAGGTGACGTAAAGAAACTTCAAGAAAAGTTAGGATTAAATGCAGATGGTTCATTTGGACCTGGTACTGAAAAAGCAGTTAAAGAATGGCAGTCAAAAAACGGATTGTCTGTTGATGGTATAATAACCTCAGCTAATACAAGTTGGTCAAAGATGTTTGATTCAACACCTGTATCAAATGTAGTTATTCCACCAAGTGAATTTAAGTTAGAAAAATTAAAAGGTCATATTCCTGATTCTGTTATTGCTCAAATACCCGAAACTGCTACTAAGTTTAATATTACTAATTCTTTAAGATTATCTCACTTCTTAGCTCAATGTGGTCATGAAAGTGGTAGTTTTAAAGCTGTAACCGAAAACCTAAATTATTCAGCTGATGGTTTAAAGAAAATTTTTGGTAAATACTTTCCTGGTGATGCTACTTCTTATGCTAAAAACCCTGAGAAAATTGCTTCTAAGGTTTATGCTAATAGAATGGGTAATGGAGATGAAGCTTCAAAAGAAGGATTTAAATTCAGAGGAAGAGGTTACCTACAATTAACTGGTAAATCTAACTATGTTGGCTTTACAAAATTTATTGGAGAAGATTGTGTTGCTAATCCTGATTTAGTTGCTACAAAATATCCATTAGCTTCAGCGGCTTTCTTTTTTGACTCAAATAAATTATGGTCAATTTGTGATAAAGGTGCTGATGATGCTACTGTAACAGCAGTTACAAAAAGAGTAAACGGAGGCACAATAGGACTCGTGGATAGGATTAAACACTTTAAAGAATTTTATAACTTACTAAAATAAAAAAGAGAGACTTAATTAAGTCTCTCTTTTCAGTTTGGTTAAAAAGTAATCATTTGTTACTTCAGTTCCTTATATCTCCCACTTTTGGTTAAGAAACAATCAGTGTTGTTGTTTCATTTCCTTAATACAAATATAAGTAAATTTTTTAATATACCAAATAATTAATTAAATAATTGTTCTAATTTTGAATCACGCACTAAAGCTTTAAAATCTGAATCACCCATTTCACTTTTTAAGAAATCATAAATTCTTGATTTGGAAAAGAATCCATTATATGTTTTCTCTCTACCATTTTCATCAACTTTTTTAAGGTGAATAAAAAGATTTGGTTGTATTCTTAAAATTATCCTGTCT
>ENA-OSIY01001982-OSIY01001982.1-marine-metagenome-genome-assembly--contig:-NODE-1982-length-10793-cov-10.762598_pt1 | contig 10793 bp, 30 predicted proteins | sample MGYA00237884_ERZ534233 | MGnify/ENA primary metagenome ERZ534233 (study PRJEB26412, sample SAMN06343840) | marine metagenome | isolation source: estuarine water | place: USA: Columbia River Estuary... | reverse complement strand
ATACATTCGGTGCATCCGTTACACTTGCATCCCTTTGTGTTATCCATCTCATCTTCTGGCTTTGGATCAATTGACTTCTCTAGACCGTCTTCAACCTCAACTACCTCAGTAATTGGATTTACTACATCATCAAGCATATCTTTAATCTCTTCTACGATCTCATTCAATTCTAAATTCTTCTTCATTGTTTTCTCCCTTTGAGCTATCTTGCGTGACCATGAAAATCCTGCGTCTCCGCCCCATGCCAACCACATAATTTTACCGTTTGACGGGTTCTCTGCGTTATCCCAGTCCTTGCCTTGCTTGTCTACTTCGTGACGTGAGAAATAAGAATACATTCTCTTAACTGTAGATAGGCTTAGTGTTTCGCCTCTTGCTAATTGTCCTGCTCTTGTCCATCCTACTGCCGTTCCTGCACCTTTTGCCTTGCCCTGTTCTTTAAGCTTAATTGCTCTACGGGCCGCTGATTGCATTCCTGACGTTGGCTTGTATCCATCTTTACTCATAAATCCTAGTATACCATTTTCTTATTTATTATTCTTTTGATCTGGTAGCAACAGTCAGGGCACTCCCCTATATGAAGCCATTTGCCTGACTCTAGGGCTACTATCTCATTTAGCTTACCTACTACATTTTTTTGGCATAAAATACAATAGGCGCTAACCGTTATTGTCATATGCCTCTGTTCTCCATAGTAAGTAGGATTTAATATAAACTACTCCATAGGCTAAAGCTGAAAATATAAACCCATATTGTTTTGTTATAACCGCATACGTAATCCACAAGGTTTCGTTAAGCAATAAGATGTGCCATCCCCATATGGTCTTGCGACCAACAAAAAAAATGCCAGTAACACCTATGACAGCTAATGCCCATGACCAATACTGCATCATTTAGATTCAGATTTTTCTCTTGCCCATTGAGATTCCCATAAGCCCATTAAAGATGTGTTTCCAATGTCATCAAAGTAGTAACGCTTGGCGTTACTATTATATGTCCAGCCATACCAAGTATCTCCTTCTGACCATGTTAGATTAGTCGGTCCAGAGCGCTCATGCTCCCACATAGATCTATCTACAGATTGGTACAACCTTACTTCATCAAATACCGCCTTGCGAAGTGGATCCCATCTAAATATTCTATTAACTAACCAATCAATCATTCTCTGGTTCCTTTTCCCATGTAAGTTTTCCATCTTTGTATACTGGCCAATATCCTAGTGGACGCCAGTCCATCTTCATAATCTTAGGCTCTTTCATCCCAGTATGGGGTTCCATTCTCATCATAGTCTGATGCAATATTGTTAAGCAGGTCTGCATTCTCATCAAACACTTTGTCTATGGCAAGCATAAGCTTTCTATGTCTATCAAAATCATCGCCAACACTAGTAAATTCGGGCATGCTCTCTCTTTTCGACGCACTTTTTGTTCGCACTAATTGCGAGTATATACCATTATATAATATTTAAATGGGAGAGTCAAGAGTTTCATCTATAGCATCATCTATAGTTCTTGCTCCATGTTCTGATGAGCAGTTCCCACAATTCTTACACATTATTGTCCTTAAATAAATACAGCCCCACTTTTTAATGGGGCCATATTTAATCTGTAATTTAGACCTTCTTTGGTCTACCTTTTTTTTGTGGCTTTGGGTCTAACGACGTTTCTCTTCTTATGCCATGTCTATTTTGATCTATCTTAATACCTGGTCTTGATCCTTGTTTAGGATATCTTTTAGGTACTTCTCGACTTGTGATCGCTCCTGATGGCTCAGAAGTTGGTGGTGTTGCCATGCCTGTTCCGTTTATGTCACTCATTAATAAATTGTCTTGTCTGCTCAGGTGTTGATGTCATTCCTAGTGTTAGGCCTGACTCTCCATCTCTTGAAACATCAGTAATTGTAACTGCAACAATGCCAGTCTCGCTACCTAATGATTCGCATCCACATTCAATACACATTATACGCCTCGATTTGCCCAGGCGTTAGCCCAGTAATCTGTTGAGTCTGCAACTGGTGCTGACTTAGTTTCTGCCTTTGGCTCTACTTTAACTTCTTCTTTAACTTCAACAACTGGTGTTGTATCAATGTCTTTGTTCTCTGACATAATTACTTACCTCCGTTGCCTAGTCCAGCGCCATCTTGTGAAGACTTATCTTCTGCTGGGAAAGCTGCTGCTGGTGCCTGTCCTGTTGGATTAAGATCAAGGTTATTTGAATCTCCACCTTGTAGTTCATTAAATCCTGTTAAATCAATTCCGTTTGTCATTTTATTACTCCTATAGGTTATTTATTTAAGCGGGACTAGTATTCCGCTCATCCCTCTATTATAGCATTTAGTTGATTAGGATCTATAGTTCTTGTGCCAGCATTCATCACAGATGTCTATGATGCCGCCTTCTGGCTTAGCGGCTATCCTGGTGGATTTATTTTTACATCCGCCCCATTCACAAATTTCACCAAACACTATTTAGATCCTTTAGCCGTCTGGCCACGGTACCCTGTCTTCTTCTTATTCATTGATCCAGGCTTTTTAAACCCTGCCCCATTTGGGGTTGATGCAATTCTTTGCTCTAAAGCCTTTTTAATTTTATCGTGGTGTTTACCCATTATTTTTTTCTATTATCCTTACTATGTATCTAATTACTTCGTTTGGTCTCCACTCTGGAGGCAATTCTAGATATCTTATTTCGTCCGCAATTTTTTTTCTATGATTTTCATCTAAGTACTTTATAAGATCATCCATATGCTTATTCTAGCATTTATATAGTAAAGGGGCAAGACCCTTGAGTCCTGCCCCTTTAATTTAAAGAATTACTTCTTTAGCTTAACCTTAAGCTTAGGGAACTTCTTGTTCCACTTAGTTGCTAGAGCGTTATACTCTACAACATAAGCGGCTTTAGCAAGATCCGCTGAGGCCTTTGCTGCTACTGCTGCTGCTGTTGCAGTTGCAGAATCTGATGCACGTCCAGCCTTTTCTGCTGCTAGAGCATCCTGTGCTGCCTTGAGTGCTGCATTAGCTGTTGCAAGTTCTGCATTCTTTGCTGCAAGTTCTGCTGCAATATCACGAACTACAATTGTAGCGCTTACAGAACCTACTGGTGCTGCTAAGCCAGTTACGGCTGTTGCTACTGTTGCATACGCAACTACTGTTACTGAACCAGATGCTGGAAGCGTAACTGTCTGCTCTTTTGTTCCAAGAGTTGCTACTGCTGTGTCTGTTGTTAGCGCTGTTGATAGTGCTACTCCAGAGCTTGAAACCAAAGTATTAATTGTGGCTCCGCCCTTTGGATTACCAAACACGTCAAATCCAGATACCTTAAGTACCTGTGATGTACCTGCTGCTGCTGATGCAGGAGCGGTTAGTGTAATTGAGTTCAAAGCACCTGCGGTACCTTGTACATAATAAACTGTTGTAGTTCCAGCACGAGTAATCGATACTGATCCTACTGCTGTACTTTTAGTATATACATAAAAGTCTGCTGATGTTCCAGTTCCTGTTGCAATTGATAGCGTTGAGGATCCAGATGATGCTGTTACTGCTGCACCAGTTGCTGATAGAGCAGGAACAAGTGTTGCATTTACTGCAACTGCTGTTACTACTGTTCCAGTGTCTACTGCTGTTACGGCAATCTTCAATGCATCTGCTGCATCTACACTGTTATCTGCTGGTACTGGTAGTGATACAGGAGTTGTTACTACTGTTCCACCTGTTGCTGCAGATCCCGCCACCGTTAGGGTGACAGTTCCAGCGTTAGCGTTAGCTGCTGGCGATACAAGCATTGTGCTAGTCAGGGCTGCAGCGATGATTAGCGATACTTTCTTAAATGACTTCATTTAATTTATTCTCCTTAATTTTTCCACCTCTTAATGAGCATGGAATTCTATTGTGTGTACGAGTTCCGCCATTGAGACGGAGAGTGATTATTCTCTATTTCTTTTTTCGTATCAATGTCTTCGTACATTCGAACAACATGCATGCAAGGATCTTGACCTTCATCAAATTCTGCATCTTCTTGTTCAGACATTGGTAGTCCGTCATGTGTGTAACATACAGGAGGTCCGCACCAACCTTTTTCTATGCCGTATGAAACCCATTCATCAAATGTTAGATCCATTCCGATAGCTCCTTTAGAAGGATGTGCTTAGGTTTTGCGCCAAGCACTGTGTGGACTGGACTTCCATCCCTAAATAATACCATAGTAGGTATTGAATGTATAGAGTATTCCTGAGTTTTTTCTGGATTCTCATCAATATTTAACTTACCGATGGGTAGGCCATGCGATTCAGATATCTCGTCTAATATCGGAGAGACCTTCTTGCAAGGACCACACCATTCAGCCCAGAAATCAACCAGGATCAAACTATTACTTTTAATTGCATCTTCAAAAGATGCGTCTGTTATTATCACTACGCTTACTGCTCTTCTGGCTGAGCCTTTAATTCTTCCGCTGCTGCATTAAACTTATCCATAAACCTTTGGATAACGAACAATGTAGTCTCTTTAGAATTAAGTCCGATTGCTTTAGACGAGTCCTCATTTTGTTCATCTGAGGGGATTGCATTCCATAGTTTTTGATACAACTCAAGGGATACATCTTCAATGATACCCTCAAGCACTGTCATTTTTCTATCAGCCATTTAATGCTCCTTGTAGGTTGATAAGCTTTCCAGAAATATTCTTCAAGCCAGGGGCTGTTGTAGCCGTTTTTGAAATTAAATCATATATCTGTTGATATGTTAGGGTAGGCTTAGCATTTTTAATTGTAGCCCATTGTGTTGCAGCAATGACCGTTGATGCGGAAGTTCCAGCAACATTAACTACCTTATTGCCTACTGTTGTTGCTGTAGTTGTACCCTGTGCAAAGAAGTCAGTGAGCAGTGGATCATAATTGCTGTAAATAGCAACTGTTCCAGCTGGCATAGTTGCTCCAATTGCAATTGATGATGGAATACATGCTGGCCAATCAATCTTTGAGTAGTCACGAGAGTTTCCAGTTGGAAAGAATACTGGTACTCCAGAGTCCATGAGGGACTTAATCTTGCCTTCTGTAATAGGTGTCTTTGGGCAATAGTCTGAACCTGCGCTTCTTAAAGAAGAATGTCCCTGAGACATAGATACTGCTTGGATATTAAACTTATCTTTGTTTCGAATAACCCAATCCAATGCATTAAATACAGTTGCTTCTCCAGTAGCCTGTCGCAACCCCTTAGCGTTTGCTCCGACAATACGAACAAATACAATATTTACATTTGGGTTTGTAGCGATAGCAAGCGATGCCATTTGGGTTCCGTGCTCAAAACCATTCTTTGAAATCCATTCTGGCTTAAGTGTAGAAGAGTTAATTCCTTCCATCTCAGATAAACCATTAGGACACGATGCCCACTGCGTTACGCAAGCCTCGTATACGATTCGATCTTTAAAAATTGGTAATGATGTGTCCAATGCACCATCTAGGATAGCGATTGTTGGACCAGATACAGTTTTATTTTGTACTGATGCCGCTTGTGCGGATATAGGTGTGATTAGTGCGACGGCTAATATAGCCGATAGTATTTTTTTATTCATATTGTAATAATACTAAATACTAAAAGTCTTGTCAATAGCCTACTTATTCTTATTTAGTTTAGCAGCGTACCATTTACCAGCGTCCATATTCGGGCCAGTCACCTTATTTTCATCTAACAGCAATGTTACTGCTGCATTTAAATATTCGATTTGAAATTGCATTCTAAGCATTTCCATTTCAAGCAGTCTAATACGTTCTGACTTTCTCATTCTTGACTCTCTCTGTCTAGTGGTGTGGGTGCCGTTGCTAAATTGCCACACTCAACGCATTCCATATCTAGAAAATATGTTGCAATTTCATAGTTATCAAACGCAGCTTTGATGTAAAAAACCTGTGATCCGCAAAGGCACTCGTGTGTTGGTGTGCCACGAAGATCCATTCCTGAAACCATTTGGTCTTCACGAGCCTGCTCTACATCATTTTTATCAAAAATAAGCAGATCATATTTACTAAAAAAATCTCGTGCAACGCCAATACTTATCAATCCAGTTACGGCTAAAGCTAATCGGTTTACCCATTTCATAAATCTATTATACTCTAGAGCTCAATAATTGTAAAGGGGCCTCTTACGCTCATTATAAACTTTGCTGAGGCTTCTAAAGCCATCCTAACACGCTTACGTGGAGTCTTAATCTGTGCTGTAGAGTATAATGAACCAAGGGCTACCTGCTGCCCGCTTCCTTCTGCCATATACATAACATCAGCTTCACCAATATGATAATCCATGTCCATTGTAAATATTCTTCCAGTGCCAGCAACTGCTACTAAAAATATTCCGCCTTCATCGCCATCTTCCGTCCCAGACCCAAAGTTTCCGTATCCGTGCTCTTTAAATATTTCTTTAATAGAATCAACAAACTTAGTTCTCATAAATTTGTCTAGGTTTTTGTTTCCAACTGTTGGAGAATAAATTGGTGGCTTCCAGTTATATTGAAGTATTTGACCCATTCTAAATGAATCAGTAAACCCAATGCCAAATTGGCCAACCTTAAACACCTTTGGATCAGTTCTTTGTACAATTAGACCAGATTTATCGTCAGATGCGGCAGCATCAGAGCCAAGGTACACCTTGTTCTCGTGAATTAGGGCTACTATGCAGGTCATATACAACAGTATACTATTTTTAAAATTCTCTGTCCAACGCCTCTAAATCTTCTATATGGTGGTCTATGAATGATAGTTTAAGCATTGTTTCTTCAAGCTCAGCCTTTACAGATATAAGCTCCTGTATAGCATTATAATACTTATCTTTCCATTCAGTAAGATCACGCTCAATCTTATATAATGATATTTTAAGGTCTTTTATTTCCAACTTTAAATGGTCTTGCTCACGCTCATTTTGCCTTATTTTTTCTTTTTTATTTTCCCTTAGACCAGCAATAATTGCTGTGCCCATTCCGCTTAATATAGCAGCAGAAATGGCAATAATTATAGAAGCGTAGTTTATATTCATTATAAACTAATTATACAGCAACAATGTGCCTAAATAAGAAGCTCGGATGCTGTGATTTCGTTGCCTAAATAGCGTCTTTTAATAATAAATTCTTTGACATGATCTGGTCCACTAGATCTACCTGCTAATATAACTACCCATCTAGGTTCTAGTTTAGCAGAATTACAAGTCTCGCAAACTAATAGGTTGATTGGCAACAGGGATGACTTTCTAACATCAAGCTTGTTTTTTGACTTATTACAACTATAACATAAAATCTTTTCCATTAATTTGATTCCTCAATATGCTTAAATACTATCTCGTCTACTATAGTAAAATCTTCATTTTCCATAAGTTCGCTGTACTCTGTTCCATCTTCTTTTTTATATTTAACAGTTGATGCATATGCACCAAGGCTTTCTACCGTTCCATGACATTGCTCTGAATGAATAAACACAATATGGGTTACATCATAGTACTCTTTCACTGGGCTTGCCCTCCAACTCGCATCTTACTCCATATGACTCGATCAACTTCTTGACCTTACTTACATAATCAATAACCATTTCTTTCTTGGTTCCCTCAAACTGTAAAAAATTATCCTCATATAGTCTTAATGCTAAGAAGTCTGGATACATTACTATATCCATTAAAAGCATGGATGGCTTCTTGACTTGATGTACTGCCTTTTTCATTTCTTCTGTATAAAATACTGGCTTATTGGGTTCGCCCGTCCACTGGTTGATTCCGTGTTTAAAATGTTCTTTTAGTTTGTCATTGCTTTTATCAATAAACATTTTTCTTTTTCAACCTCTTCCAAGTATCTGCTGTCTTATGTAAGTTCTTAGACTTATCTATAGAACCCGAACTTAAATAAACTCCGCCCCATACACCATACTCGTTTCCTTCTGATCCAGACTCATAGCACATACTAAGAACTGGACAACTTAAACACATTTCGTCAATATTCTTTGCTATATTTGAATCAGCTTCGTATTTCTCATAAAACAAATTGGTATCCATGCCTCTACAAATACCAAGGTGGAACCAATCTAAATCCTCTGAATCTATTCCTAGATCACTTAAAATTTCTGACATACTTTGTGGGCAACTTCCATATTCCGTTATCCGTAATAGCAATTCTTTCTGCTATTCCCCAAGCGTTCTCTTTGAACATGCCCTTTATGTTTGTAAATCCACCGCTGTCTTTTCTCCAAATAATCAGATCATAATTGTCCCAATATGGAGTTACATTTTTTGCCTTCTTTATGAAGACTTCGACACCTAGTTCTGTTAAATTTAACATTTTTCCTTAAACATAAACCGCAGCATCCCACTAATATATATTATACAGTAGGACCTGCGGTCATGTCAATGCTTATTTGATAAAAGTTCCATCCCATATGGACTTTTTGATTTTAGGCTCTTCTTTAATTTCTTTATCGTAGGCCTTTTGAACTGGTACACAGTTTGGAACCTGTCTTCCATTCTTTTCTTTTGTGCCTCTTTGCTCATATCCTGTCCAGCATGCTTTTTGTAGGTTATCCCACTTATCTTCTTCTTCGTCATCTGACTCGTATCCCTCAGCCTCTTCATCTTCTTCATCTTCTGGCTTAGGATCTACAGATTTTGCCAAAGTATCCTCTGGAATTTCAATTACTGTATCTACTGGATTAATTACATCTTCTAGCATATCTTTAATTTCTTCAATTACTTCTTGTACTTCTAATGACTTTTTCATATTTTTCTCCCTATTAACTATTTTACGAGACCAAGAGAATCCTGCATCCCCGCCCCATGCTAACCACATAATCTTACCGTTTGAAGGGCTTTCTGAGTTATCCCAGTCTTTACCTTTTTTATCTACTTCATGGCGTGAAAAGTATGAATACATACGCTTTACAGTTGATAGACTAAGGGTTTCTCCTCTAGCTAATTGTCCTGCACGAGTCCATCCAACTGCTGTTCCAGCACCTTTAGCTTTACCCTGCTCTTTTAATTTAATAGCACGACGTGCTGCTGATTGCATTCCAGATGTTGGCTTGTAGCCTTCTTTTGCCATATTACTTTTCCTTTACACTAACAACTTTAACGTTTTTAACTTCATCATCTACGCCAAAAATATCATTAGCGTAATCAATAGCGTCTTCTGAAGAGAATGCTTCTACTTCTGCATCAATTTCTATTTTAACGCTGTATGTATGCATTTACTTACCGCAAGTAGGGCATTTTGCAGGGGCTGATTTATCTGCTTTAGGCTTTGCTATTACTGTACCAGCACCTTTAAACTTTGGTCTTCCAAATCCTACAATTGAAATCATTACGCCAGCTTTGTTTTTCTTATATGCACGAAGTTGTTTGCAAACTTCTCCGCCATTTCTTTGGCTTCCAGACTTCTTTGAAGATGTGTTTCCTTCAATACACCAAACGGTTCCGTCTTCATTGTCTTTAACAACAATACCTACGTGAGAAATTCTATCGACACCATCTGATGGGAAATCAAAATAGGCTATATCTCCTGGTTCTGGATCTGCAATATCTACATCAATCCAAGCACCAGCTTTTTTAAATGCTGCTGCGCCTCCTGGTGTGTAAACAGTGTTTGGAATCTTTACGCCACTTTCGGAGCCCACCCAATTTACGAAACTTCCGCACCATGGCTGAAAGTTTGCTTTCATAAAAGCGCCATATTTTGTCTCATTATCTTTAGGACCTTCGATGGTTCCTAGTTCTGCTGTAGCAACTTCAATTAAACGTGCTGCTGTACCTTGGTCTGCCATTAGTCTTTATCCCAATCTGTGTCTACTGGTTGCTCTTCTGGCATTGCTCCGTCTGGCTTTGCTGCTAGTCGTGCTGCAGTTGCATCAATTTCTGCTTCAAGCTTCTTATCAGCCTGTGTGTTCTTCGCATCTACTTCTTTATTTGCTATCTGGGCTGCCATAATATCCTTGGCCCCTGAATTGCCGATTAGAATTCCTGCAAGTGTTCCTGTAATAAATGTTGCAATACTTCCAAGCACATTGAAAAACATCTTGTCATTTTCTGACTGTGCTCCAATAGGCTGTGTTACGAACAATAATCCGTAAATAATTCCGAGTGCTGTTAGAAACAGAATGCTTCCCAGCGTTATTCCTAGAATAAACTTTAAACGAGCATCTAGGTCTGCAGCCGTTAATCTTTCTTTAGCCATTTGTTATTTCCTGTTCTGGTGTAGTAGGTGTAACTTTTATTACATCTTTTGTACAAGTCTGTGAAGCTTCACATTCTGGAGGATTACATTCTGAAATTTCCCAATTTTTAGGATCTTGGCAGGGATAGCGGTATCTGTTTAAAGAATCGCATCCAGTTAATGATAGCATTAATAGCCCAGATAGGGCAATAGTGATTAATTTCCTCATACCACTATTATACCCTACTCTGAGTTTCTATTTCTTATTGGGCTTGTAATTATCCAAAGAGCTGTAGTAGCTATGATTCCATAACCAACAATAGTCTTTGCACTTCCGTCCAGAACTACCCAAGCAATAAACATTCCAAGAAGGGTCCATGCTTGGTCTACCATATCTTTTAGGATATTCTTTATTATTCTTACCATTTTCTACCTCCTCGTGAACCTGGTGAATTAGCACCTGAAGCGCCACCCCCACCAGAACTTCCTCCGCCTCCTGTGCTGCCTCCTGTGGCTCCTCCTGTGGCAACTGCTGCTGCGTTAATTGCTGCACCTGCTGCTACAACTGTTGCTACAACCATTTCAGTTGCCTCTTCTCTTTCGCCTTCTGTCATATCTGCACCTAT
>ENA-OSIY01001979-OSIY01001979.1-marine-metagenome-genome-assembly--contig:-NODE-1979-length-10798-cov-5.343065_pt1 | contig 10798 bp, 8 predicted proteins | sample MGYA00237884_ERZ534233 | MGnify/ENA primary metagenome ERZ534233 (study PRJEB26412, sample SAMN06343840) | marine metagenome | isolation source: estuarine water | place: USA: Columbia River Estuary... | reverse complement strand
CATCTGTAGGGGCGAGCCCTTGCGGCCGCCCAACTTACTTCAATCTTTTGGGCGGCCGCAAGGGCTCGCCCCTACAGATGACCATTCCCGGCTTTTGAAACGGAATTAACAAACCTATAGCGTTAGCCTCTTACCACAAAAGAAAGATTCTTAAAAAAGCCCCTCTAACTTACCCCCCTTCCAACTCTAAATATTATATTTGTTTCTTTTCACCAATTAAGAATTTATTAGCTTATGAAAATTGCATTGCTTGGCTACGGCAAAATGGGTAAAGAGATTGAAAAAATCGCTGTATCGCGCGGACACGAAATTGTGCTTAAAATAAACGTAGATAACGCTCACGAACTTACCGTAGATAATTTTAAAAAGGCTGATGCTGCTATTGAATTCAGCACACCCGAAACGGCTTATAGCAATATTCAAAAATGTTTCGAAGCCAATGTTCCTGTAGTGGTGGGTACTACTGGTTGGTTGCACAAAATAGAAGAAGTTAAAAACAGCGCGACGAATGAAGGCAAAGGATTTTTCTATGCTTCTAACTTTAGCATTGGCGTGAACGTATTTTTCGAAATCAATAAAAAATTAGCTCAATTGATGGCTCCTTACAAAGAGTATTCTATTGAGATGGAAGAGATTCATCATACTCAAAAATTAGATGCACCAAGCGGCACTGCCATTACTTTAGCCGAAGGAATTATGGAGAACAATACTCGCAAAAGCAAATGGGTGAACGATACAACCACAACAGATAACGAATTAGAAATTATTTCTAAACGCATAGAGAATATACCGGGCACCCATACCGTTGTGTACAACTCTTCGATAGATGAAATTTACATTCGCCATACCGCACACAACCGTCAGGGCTTCGCTTTAGGCGCCGTTGTAGCAGCAGAATTTATGAAGGGGAAAAGCGGATTTTACGGTATGAACGACTTATTGAAATTTTAAAAAATGAATACAACTTATTTACTTATTGCCTTTTCCATTAGCTTCTTTATTGGCTTGGCCGGATTGTTCAAAAAAGCTGGCGAGCAATCGTGGAAGGCACTTATTCCTATTTACAACATTTACGTTTGGATTAAGCTTGTAAATAAACCTTGGTGGTGGCTTTTCTTGGCTTTCATACCAGTGGTGAACGTGGTTTTATTTATTGGTTTAACAGTTGAAATTCTCAACTATTTTGGCAAAAGAAAAGTGTATGAACATGTGATTGGCGCTATTGCTGGCTTCATCTACCTACCCTACCTCGCCTACTTTGAAAACGTTGCTTATGTTGGCGCAGTAGACTATACCAAAACCACTAAATCAAAACCTAGAGAATGGTCAGAAGCCATTTTCTTCGCCATCATCGCCGCAACCATCATTAGAACATTCACCATTGAAGCTTTTAAAATTCCAACGCCATCGATGGAGAAAACCTTAATGGTAGGCGACTTCCTTTTCGTTAGTAAATTTCATTATGGTGCGCGCACTCCGGTTACGCCATTATCAGTGCCATTTACACAACAAACTATTCCTGTTTTAGAAATTACTGCTTATTTAGATTGGATTCAATTGCCAAGCATTCAGTTGCCCGGATTGAAAGAGGTGGAAAGAAGAGATATTATTGTTTTCAACTACCCCTATGAGCCTTACCGCCCGACGGATAAGAAGACTTATTATGTGAAAAGATGTGTGGGTATACCGGGTGATTCGCTTCAGGTGAAACAAGGATTTGTGTATATCGATGGTAAAAAAGAAGATTTTCCTGAAAGCGGGTTGGGTATGGACACACAAGCTGTTCAACAATCGCAAATTTTATATCCTACAAAATTTCAGTCGGAGGTTTTCGACGGACAGAATAGAAAAATAAATTTTGGAACACATAGCAGCAATGACTCTACACCCGTTTGGAGCAATTTAAATTACGGTCCGCTTTGGGTACCTAAAAAAGAAAGCTCCATTAAACTGAATGAAAAAAACTACTATGCTTACAGCAGAATTTTTAAATTCTATGAAAACAAAAGAGTGTATTTCTTGCAAGAATTGGCCGATGCTTACTTCTTTTTACACAAGTTAAAAACGGTTCCAAGCAACAACAACATTCAAGAAGAATGCTACAGAATATTAAACAACAACCAAGGTTTTCCTTTACCTGTTGAGATTCACAAATTAGCAGATGTGTTTTATGCACAACAAAACGCACTCAATCAAAAAGACATAGACGAGTTGATTCAAGCAGTGCAAGACTATATTGCTTCAGGCTGCGATGCTGAAATGCAAGATATTCTTTCTAAAATAAAAGCTTTTGATGCCACTTTAGTAAAAAATGATTTTCCTGACGAACTGGCGATTAAAGAATACTTGAATTCTGCGAAACCCGAATTTAGAGACGACAAAGGATTTATAGACAGCTACACTTTCGATAAAGATTATTATTTCGCTATGGGTGATAATCGTGATAACTCGGCCGATTCTCGCGCTTGGGGCTTTGTTCCCGATGATCACATTGTAGGCACTCCTGTTTTCATTTGGATGTCGTATAACAGCGAACGTGGCGGATTACAATTCGACCGCTTATTTACCTTCGTAAACAAAGACGGTATTTCTCGTTCATATTTATGGGAATTCTTAATTGGCGGCGTGTTGTTGTGGTTGGCCAACAAACTTTGGAAAAATAAAAAAGCAAAAAAAGAAGCAGCTAAATAATGGCAACAGCAATTTTTTCTACTGCATTTTTAGGGCCCATTGAGTACTACACTCAATTGCTGCAACACCCCGATGCATTGCTTGAAATTAACGAACATTTCCCAAAGCAAACTTATAGAAACAGAATATCTATCTATGGGTCGAATAAAAAACTAACACTATCTATTCCCCTACAAAGCAGGCATAGAGACCGCACAGCTGCCAAAAACATAAAAATATCATACAACGACAATTGGCAATTGATACTTTGGAGATCTATAACTACCGCCTATCGTTCAGCGCCATTTTTTGAATATTACGAAGCCGAATTAGAGAAATTAATTTTTAGCAAACCCGAGTATTTACTGGAATACAATAACCTATTTCACAACTGGGTTTGCACCAAAATGAAACTCAACATTAAACTGACGCCCACAGAAAGCTATGAAAAAGAACACCCAGGTTTAGTAGATTTTAGAATTAGTATACACCCTAAAACAAACGAAGAATTTAAGCATGAAGAATACATGCAGGTGTTTTCAGATAAGCTGGGCTTTATGCACAACCTCAGCATTCTCGATTTGTTGTTCAATGAAGGTCCGCACGGCATTTCAATTTTAAAACGATGAAAGATATTCCTAAAAAATATTTGATTGTTTTAATTATCGCACTTTGTGTACTTCGAATTGTTTGCGGTATAGTGAGTGAATTTTGGGCCGAAGATGAGCAGCAAATTTATTTAATAGGCTTAAAATCTTACACCACCGGAACATGGCCATTTTACGGCCCCGATGTAGTGTATACGAAAACCCAAATACCAGGTGCCTTGCAGGGTTTATTGGTAAGTGTAGCTTTTTATATCTTACCTATTCCCGAGGCTCCAGCCATTTTTTTAGGCTTACTTTCTTTAGCAGTACTTTCCTATTTCGCCAATTATTTATGCAAACGATTTAGTGATTTCCCTAAATGGATAATATGGGTCATCACCCTTACCACACCATGGATGATGCAGTTTTCTACACGCGTGGTGAATCCATCTTATGTAATTGTGTTTTCTATTCCTTTCTTCTTGTGCTTTATAGAAGTAATGGATTTTCACAAAGATTCTTTGATAAAAAAAGGCATTTCCTTTTTTGTTTTCGGCTTGGCCATAACTTGCATCATGCAAATACATTTGTCGTGGGTTTTACTTCTTCCGTTTACTGGCTTTGCATTTTTACATGTGCTTAAAAATGAGCGCAAAGCTATAGTAAAATATGGCCTGTATTTTTTAGTGGGCGCAGCATTAGGCATTAGCACATTAATTCCAACTCTTCTTCACCCCGATGCTGCTGGCGCAGGTAAAGTAGATTCAAACCTTGTATTTCAAGTTACTAATTTTGAAAATGCAGTACCTATTTTAACAAAACTAATGTCGTTTGCGGCTTACGAAGTTCCTTATATGCTGGGAGGCACCACCGAACAAAGATTACAATTGGTTAAAGATCATGTATGGATGTCGCCATTTACAGCCTACCTGTATGTATTTGGCTTGGCACAAGTAGGTTTTTTCATCATTGCCTTTTTTCAAAAGAACGACGATAGTTCTTGGAAAAAAATAAAATGGACTATGGTAGCAAGTTATATTTTACTTTTCTGCAGTTTTTTCTTTTCTATCAAAGGTCCGTCGCCACACACCTTCATCATACTATTCCCTCTTCCTTTCATTTACTCATTTTACTGCTACAGGTGGTTGTTTGCAAAACATAAAATTTGGTCGCAATTGTTTATTGCGGCGGTGGTGAGCGGAGTGTTTTTTCAAATTGGATTAGGTGTAGAAAGCTACCAAAAGAAATCGGTTTATATCAATCGTGAAAAGGCTCAGGAAGCCATAGATAAAAAAGATTACAAAATATTGGGCTTAAGGCGCAGTGATCATTGGGGTTATGGCTATTAAGGGATTAAACATTAACAAAAAGCTACTTATTATTGTTGTTTTGATAAGTGTTATTAAGTTTGTCTTACTTTTTTTTATCCCCCATTTCAATACTTTTGAAGATTACGAAATAGCACAAAATTTCACCAAGCACCATATGTTCTTCTATTGGAATGATGGAGTGCTCAACCACAGTTTTCAATTCCCTATTTATCCTATATTACTTAGCATTACCTTTTCTATATGCAATGCCCCCATTGCAGCTGCTTTGCTTAATATTATTCTGATGAGTTCTGCATCCTTGCTTCTTTATTCGCTTTTAAAAAAATGCGAAAAATGGGGATGGATTCAAATAAGCGACAAAATAAGGATGCTACTCTCCATTATCCCACTTTTGCACCCTGCCTTTATCTATTACGAATTGAAATGTATTCATCCATTTGCACACGACTTTCTTTTCTTAGTGCTTAGCTTATACACTTGTTTATCTGTTTTAAAAGAAAATAGCGCATCACTAGTAGAAAAAGGATTGGTGCTAGGTTTATGCATCATGGCCAGAGGTACTTTCATCGTTTTCCCTTTCCTTGTTTTAAGCTTGATTTGTTATAAAAAAGAGATTAAAAAAGCTGTGCTCATTGCTGTAGGCACAGGGATTATGTTGGCCCCTTGGCTAATTCACAATTATATAAGCGATGGTATTATCGGACTCACCTCTACATCGGGAAAGATACTATGGAAAGGAAGTTTGCACGATTCTGAGGGAGGCAACTACCTTAACAATGGCAAAAATTATTATAGCGCTTTGAGCGACGAAGACTTGAATACTCTAGGAAAATCTTCGGTAAAAGAACAAAACGATTTCTTTATGAATCGCTATAAAGACCAATGGTTAAACGAACCACTTCATGTAATTAAAATGTTAGGTATTAAGATGAAAAACTTTTGGTTTTATTCGCCAAACATGGGCAAAGAATATCCATCGGCAGTTCAACAAGTGCTACCAGCAGTTAGATTCATCAACTTAATTTTCATTGGTGTTCTGCTATTCTTAAGCCTAAAAAACAAACATTTTAAATGGCTTTTTGTCGCCTTAGCTTTTTCATTTGTGCAATGTTTCTTTTACTTCGAAGCGCGGCACCGACTACTTATAGATCCTTTACTCTTCGCGGTTTTCACACATCTCTTAGATGCTTACTTTAAAAAGAAGACAATAGCCTAACCTTATCTACTTCTTTGCGTAAAGGACACATCAAGCCCTATTTAGAATGAGTAAAACAAAATCAATTTTTAAAAATCGCTTTTTTAAAAGATGGTTTTATTTCTTTCCTATTCAGCTCGTGTGGGTGCACCTCAAAAACAACTTATTAATAGTTCTTTTTTGGCTGATTATCATCAGTTTGATTACTGGTAAAATTGCCCACGACTATGGTATTCAATATCTCTTTCTCTCTCCTGAATACCTTCATGAGGTGAGTTGGTTATCGTACTTTATCATGGGATTTTCATTTGGTGGTTTCGTGATGGCCTTCAACATCTCCTCTTACATCATGAACGGACACCGTTTTGCTTTCTTGGCCACCTTATCGCGCCCTTTCATTAAATACTGCATCAACAACTCTATTTTCCCCATTATAGGTGTTTTGATTTATCTATATAATGTAATTTCTTTTTCTATTGACAATGGCAAAGATTTGACGTACATCACAATTATCGTATTCTCTTTTCTTGTAGGCTATACTGTAAATATTTTCATGTGCTTCGCCTACTTCTCTTCTACCAACAAAGACATCAAAAAAATGTTTGGCGTAGATACAGCAGCTGAACATGATCATGAAGAAGTAAAAGATGAAGATGATATTGATTTGTATCCCGACCCCGAAGAGAAAACAAAAAAGCCCATTAAAGATATACTTCACAAAAAAGTAGATTGGGACAAGTTCATCAATGTAGACAAAGAATGGAATATCTCCACCTACTTGAGTGGTCCGTTTAAAATTCGCTTGGCGCGTAACATCGACCATTACGACAATAAAATGCTGAAGCAGGTATTTCAACAAAACCACTTGAATGCAGCCTTGTTCGAAATAATTGTGTTTTGCAGCATTGTATTACTCAGTTTTTTAAGCACCTATAAACTGTTTATTATACCTGCAGGGGCAAGTTTGATTTTGCTTTTCACGCTATTTTTAATGCTCACATCGGCCATTCACTCTTGGTTTAGGGGCTGGGCCGACTTTGTACTCATTATGCTTTTTGTGGCATTTAACTACTTCTCTCAATTCGATTTCTTTAACACTGAAAACAAGGCTTACGGCTTAAATTACGAAACAACAAAAGCCGATTTTAGAGATGGTACATTACAACACAATATCAACGCCGACAATTATGCGGAGGACTTTAAACACACAGTTAGTATTCTAGATAAATGGAGAGATAAGAATAGTCAGCACGCCCTACAAAGCAAGCAAAAACCAAAACTCGTAATTGTAAATTGTTCGGGTGGAGGTTTGAGGGCTTCTTTATGGACTTTCTTCGCGCTTTCTAAGGCCGATAGCGTTTTAAATGGAGAATTGCTAAACCACACCGAACTCATCACAGGTTCATCGGGAGGTATGGTGGGCGCAGCTTATTTGCGTGAACTATATATGAGGGCCAACAAAGGCGAAATACAAAATATATACGACCAAAAGTACATCGACAATGTAAGTAAAGATATGCTCAACAACCTTTCTTTTCACGTTACTATGAATGACCTTATTTTTAAATTCCGACATTTTGAAGATAACGGACACACCTACACCGTTGATAGAGGTTATGCCTTTGAAAACAATTTGAATGAGAATACCGAAAATATGCTCAACAAAAGAATAGGGGAATATCGCGAACCAGAAGCCAATGCCGAAATACCTATGATGATTGTATCGCCAACCATTATTAACGATGGTAGAAAATTACTCATCGCCTCTCAACCCATTTCTTACTTATCTTTCCTCTCACCAAAAAACAATGTTAGAAACAACCACACTACAGATGCCATCGAATTCTCGAGATTCTTTAAAGAGCAAGATGCCGATAATTTAAGGTTTGTCACCGCACTTAGGATGAGTGCTACTTTTCCATTCATAATGCCTGTTGCTCATTTGCCAAGTTCACCAGTAATTGAAGTAATGGATGCTGGTGCACGCGACAACTTTGGACTAGAGGCTACCATTAAATTTATTTACACCTTTAGAAACTGGATTAGTGCCAACACCAGTGGAATTGTTATCATTCAAATTCGCGACAACGAAAAAAGATTTCAAGTGGAAGAAAACCCAAAAAAAACATTCTTAGGTGAATTAATGTCGCCCGTAGGAAGCATTTACTCTAACATGTTTAGAACACAAGACATGAATCATGACCAATTAATACAATATTTCTCTGAATGTTTTGACGGTGAAATTGATGTGGTAGATTTTGAATTACCTACTAGAAAAAAAGGGAAAAAACTATCGTTGAGCTGGCACCTAACTGCATCGGAAAAGAATCAAATAACGAGTGCTTTTAAACTGCCCAACAACCAGAAATCACTGGCCCGCTTAAAGCTATTGATGCAAGAGTGAAGTTTAAGCAATTTAATTCAAACTTAATGAACGCGTTTTAACACCATTGGTCCGGTATTGCCTTTACCATCATGATAAAACCCTCTTAAAGTTTTTCCATCGGCACTTAAAGTTAGTTCATGCTCACCTGTGGTAGCCCATCCTGGTATTTGTTTGGTTACTTTAACTTTGTACTTAATGGTTCTGCGCTTTAAAGAACCTTGTCCGAATTCCACGAAAGGCTGACCGTTAAATTCAATGTAATGACTAAAAGTGATTTTACTTCCTTTTTGAGTGATGATAGCATAACAATTGGCGAAAGAAGTCCCCGATGAATCTCTCCAAACACCGTTTAAGTTAATGGTATCTTGAGCATTAACCGATAATGCAGCGAAAAAGAAAAGAATGATTAAATTTTTATGCATGACTTCAAACTTTTAAGATATGACAATGTTTTTAGGACTAACTACTTTCTCTTTTCGTCTTTAACTCTATAAGGATGCAACACAAAAAGAGCAGAGATAATGATGGTATAAAACAAGCCGAAAGTTAAGGAGCGAAACAACTGCATGGCGGCCAAAACATACCATGAGTTGGATATCTCTGCACCATCAATGGCTTCTTTTAAATCCTCGGGTTTAATGCGCGGGTCGATATGAATAATGGCTAAGTTTCCTTCTAAAACTTCATTACCAAAAACTACAATTTGAAGAATTACCGACAATGCTGCAAAAATGCCTATTAAGCCCGAAATACGCAATCCTTTTTTGATGAATGTTCTCAATGAAAAATGATATTTCATTTCTTTTTCAAACATTTCTAAACTCCAGTAATAAATGGCAGCTATCATTAGTAAACTGCCGCCCATATACATTACCATTACTAACTTTTGTAAATCATCGGTAAAGCAACGTGTAATAAATCCAATGAATCCGGTAAGTAAGCAATAGCTGTAAAAAATTATTTTATTCTTCATCTTAAAAAGAAAGGGATCTATCAGCCGACAGATCCCTTAAGTATTAATTCAACATTATTAGCTGTTCATCGACACCAAGAACTCATCGTTGTTTTTGGTATTTCTCATTCTTTGCAACAAGAATTCCATTCCTTCTTGTGGATTCATATCGCTTAAGAATTTGCGCAATGCCCACAATCTAGCCAATGATTTCTCATCGGTTAACAAGTCATCTCTACGTGTGCTAGAACCGTTTAAGTCGATAGCTGGATAAATACGTTTGTTCGCCAATTTTCTATCCAACTGCAACTCCATGTTACCAGTACCTTTAAATTCTTCGAAGATTACCTCGTCCATTTTAGAACCTGTATCAACTAAAGCTGTAGCGAGGATAGTGAGTGAGCCACCACCTTCAATATTTCTTGCAGCACCAAAGAATCTTTTTGGTTTGTGTAATGCGTTGGCATCAACACCACCCGATAATACTTTACCTGATGCAGGAGAAACCGTATTGTAAGCACGAGCCAAACGCGTGATAGAATCTAATAAGATTACTACGTCGTGTCCGCACTCCACCATTCTCTTCGCTTTCTCTAAAACGATACTTGCTACTTTAACGTGTTTATCAGCAGGTTCATCAAATGTAGAAGAAACAACTTCTGCGTTTACCGAACGTGCCATATCTGTAACCTCCTCAGGGCGCTCATCAATCAACAATACAATTAAGTAAACTTCAGGATGGTTGGCCGCAATGGCGTTGGCAATTTCTTTTAATAAAATGGTTTTACCCGATTTAGGTTGAGATACAATTAAACCTCTTTGACCTTTACCGATTGGTGAAAACAAATCAACAATTCTCATCGACATGCTTGCTCCTTTGTGTTTGCAAATCTCTAATTTTTCATCAGGGAAAAGTGGAGTCAGGTAATCAAAAGGAACACGGTCACGAATAACATCCGGGGCACGTCCGTTGATCTCTAATACTTTAATTAATGGGAAATATTTTTCACCTTCTTTAGGCGGACGAATGGTGCCTTTTACTGTATCACCCGTTTTTAATCCGAATAATTTTATTTGTGATTGAGAAACATAAACGTCATCTGGCGAAGTAAGGTAGTTGAAGTCAGAAGAACGCAAGAAACCATAACCATCAGGCATAATTTCCAACACACCTTCATTCTCTACAATATTATCGAAGTTGAACATAGGTTCTTCTTCTTCCTTAGGCGCTGGAGGATTTACAGGCTCTTCTCTTCTTTCGAAAGAACGATCATTTCCTCTGTTGTTGTTATCGTTAGCACGATCATTTCCTCTATTATCGTTGTTGCGGTCGTCTCTTCTTTCGAAAGACGGACGCTCATTTCCTCTGTTGTTGTCGCGATTGTTGTCTCTACGGTCGAAAGAACGATCATCTCTTCTTTCGAAGTTCTGACGGTCATCTCTGCGTTCAAAAGAACGTTGTTCTCTTGGCGCCTCTTCTCTTCTTGGCTGAGGTGCTTCTGTTCTGGCAACTGGAGTTTCGCTAGCTGGCGCAATTGGTGCAACGGGAGCTTCAGCAACAGGATCAGGTGTTGGCGCTAACTCTTCAGCTGGAGTTTCCTCTTCGGCTTTAGCAGCAGAGCCATCGTTATATGGAGCAGCCGATGCAGAAAACATTGAGTTTCCTACGTTTGATGT
>ENA-OSIY01001978-OSIY01001978.1-marine-metagenome-genome-assembly--contig:-NODE-1978-length-10801-cov-3.873088_pt1 | contig 10801 bp, 9 predicted proteins | sample MGYA00237884_ERZ534233 | MGnify/ENA primary metagenome ERZ534233 (study PRJEB26412, sample SAMN06343840) | marine metagenome | isolation source: estuarine water | place: USA: Columbia River Estuary... | reverse complement strand
GCTTTAGATACACCTGAAGCTTCAATAACATTAGTTCCTAATCTGGGACCGTTTGGGATAAATATTTCTAATTTCTCTTCCTGTTGTTTTTGATCTTGACTCATTAAACGCTCATAACTTTTTAAACGAGCTTTCTGTTTCGTTTGTCTTCCCTTTGCTCCTTGTCTAACCCAATCGAGTTCTCGTTCTAACGTTTTTTGTCTCTTTGATGCTGTATTGCTCTCTTGAGCTAATCTTTTAGATTTCTGATCTAGCCAAGATGAATAGTTTCCTTTCCATGGAATTCCCTCTCCTCTGTCTAGTTCTAATATCCAACCAGCTACATTATCTAAGAAATATCTATCGTGAGTTACAGCTATTACAGTTCCTTTGTATTGAGCTAAATGATGTTCTAACCAATGAACAGATTCTGCATCTAAATGGTTAGTTGGTTCATCTAATAATAAAATTTCAGGTTCTTGTAAAAGTAATCTACACAAGGCAACTCTCCTTTTTTCACCACCAGAAAGTATACCAATTTTTTTATCAGAATCAGGGGTTCTTAGGGCATCCATCGCTATCTCTAGTTTAGTGTCCAACTCCCATGCATTAGAGGCATCAATTTTATCTTGCAAATCAGCTTGCTGTGCCATTAACTTATCCATCCTATCTGCATCGGAATATACTTCCTCTAATCCAAATAATTCGTTTATTTTATTGTATTCATCTAAGATAGCTACTGTCTCTGCAACACCTTCCTTCACAACCTCCATAACAGTTTTGTTTGGATCTAGTTGAGGCTCTTGCTCTAAATATCCAACTTTGTATCCAGGAGAAAAAGTAACATCTCCTTGAAAATTATTTTCTACACCTGCTATAATTTTAAGTAACGTAGACTTCCCTGAACCATTTAGACCTAGAATTCCAATTTTTGCTCCATAAAAGAAGCTTAGGTAGATATTTTTTAAAACTTGTTTGTTTGTACTCTGGTAGGTTTTATTAACTCCAGACATGGAGAAAATAACTTTTTTATCATCAGACATTTAATGGTAATTTAAAATTAAATAAAACTAGACTCTTCCTTTTAATGCATTGAATACCCATGCAATGGCAAAAAAACCAATTCCTACAGATGCAAAACCCCAACCAGCAACATCGTCATATCTAAACGCTCCTAAGCCAATCAATGCTAAACCCACAACTATCATGATGATTGTGGCCCATGCTAAAACTCCATTTTTATCCATTGGTATTAATTTAAGTTACTAAAATTATAAAAATTTTAGTAGTTGGTTAGAAAAACAAATGTCGACATTTTTTTGAAGTTATACTATTCAAGAAATGGTATTTTAGTCTATTGGAAATTTGTAGGATAAATCATTAAAAAATAGTTTCAAAAAACTATAATGAGGCAGCTAATCTGCATCCTTGATCTATAGCTCTTTTAGCGTCTAACTCGTCTGCTATATCTGCACCTCCTATAATATGAATACTTTTTCCTGATGATTCTAAAGCGGTATATAATTCTTTGAGAGGAGTTTGTCCTGCACAAATAATAACATTGTCTACTTCTAGAATTTTTGATTCTTCTCCTTTAGAATAATGAAGACCTTGGTCATCTATTTTAGTGTACTGAACTTCATTGATAAATTGTACGTTTTGCTTTTTTAAATTAGCTCGATGAATCCAACCCGTTGTTTTTCCTAGATTACCTCCAAATTTCCCCTTACTCCTTTTAAACATAAAAATTTCTCGTTTTGCAGACGAAAATGAAGGTTGTACTCCAGCTATACCACCTCTAGCCTCAATATCTTTATCAATTCCCCATTCTGCCAACCAAGTATCTATATCTAATGAACTAGAGTTTCCTTGATGAAGAAGAAATTCAGATACGTCAAACCCAATTCCTCCTGCTCCAATTACAGCAACTCTTTTACCAACTTGTTTTTTATGTTTCAAAACATCTAAATAACTTACAACTTTACGATGGTTTATTCCTTTAATATTTGGTGTTCTTGGTGTAATTCCTGTAGCAATAATTATTTCTTCAAAATCTGATTTTTCTAAATCATTTCTAGATACTCTTTTATTAAGTATTAACTCAACATTATGCAATTCCAACTGATTTTTATAGTATCGAATAGTTTCATGAAATTCTTCTTTTCCAGGAATTTGTTTTGCCATATTGAATTGTCCTCCAACTTCAGATTCTGAGTCAAAAAGGGTTACATGATGTCCTCTTTGAGCTGCTATTGTAGCTACTGAAAGCCCAGCAGGACCAGCACCAACTACTGCTATTTTTTTTGCAACTGATGCCATATCGTAATTAAATTCTGTTTCATGACAAGCTCTTGGATTTACCAAACAACTTGCTACTTTTTGTTTAAAAACATGATCTAGACAGGCTTGATTACAGGCAATACAGGTATTAATTTCTTCTGACTTCTCATTAGCTGCTTTATTTACCCAATGAGGATCAGCTAAAAAAGGACGTGCCATAGAAATCATATCTGCATCTCCTCTGGCTAAAACTTCTTCAGCTGTCTCTGGCATATTTATTCTATTAGAGGTAACTAATGGAATAGACACCTCCTCTTTCATTTTTTTAGTAACCCATGTAAATGCTGCTCTTGGAACAGAAGTAGCTATCGTAGGAATTCTAGCCTCATGCCAACCTATTCCAGTATTAATGATGGTAGCTCCTGCCTTTTCAATTTCTTTTGCAAGCTGAACTACTTCTTCCCATGTACTGCCTTTTTCTATGAGATCTAGCATTGAGAGCCTGTAAATGATAATAAAATCTTTTCCAACCTCTTCTCTAACAGATTTTACCAATGTAACTGGTAATCTCATTCTATTGGCATATGAACCTCCCCATTTATCTTTTCTTTTATTGGTGTGAGTTGCAATAAATTGATTTATTAGATATCCTTCTGATCCCATAATCTCAACACCATCATATCCTGCAATTTTTGAATATTTAGCACAATTCACAAAATCCCGTATTGTTCTATTTACACCAGATTTAGTTAACTTAAAGGGTTTAAAAGGGGTTATTGGAGATTTAATTTTAGAAGGGGCAACATTAAAAGGATGATAACCATATCTTCCTGCATGTAATATCTGCATGCAAATTTTACCACCTTCATCATGAACAGCTTTTGTGATTTTCTGATGCTGAATAGCATGTTTTTTTGAAGACATTCTTGCTGAAAAAGGACCTGTCCATCCTTGTATATTTGGAGAGATCCCCCCGGTTATAATTAAACCCACACCTCCTTTAGCTCTCTCAGCATAATAAGCTGATATTCTTTCAAGACCATTTTTTTCTTCTTCCAAACCCGTGTGCATTGAGCCCATTAAAATTCTATTTTTTAATGTTGTAAAACCTAAATCTAATGGCTCAAAAATGTGTGGATATTTCATAAAAATGGATTGTAATTTATTATGCATGCATAGCACTTGCAAGTTAAACTTATTTTTATGAAAAGCAAAGAATTAATTAGGAGGCTTTAAGAAAAAGTTTAAAATAAATCTACAGGAACATCTATCACTATCAACTTTGCATCGCTAATAGCTCTCAAAGAAACGTTGTTAGTCATGGTAATACCAAGAGCATCTCTGTCATTCAACTCTTCGTTTTCTATCATCACCTTTCCACTTATTACAAAGAAATAAGCAGCATTATGTAAATTATATTCCAAATACACTCCCACATCTAAATCTATGATAGAAATATAAGCTTGTTGATTTATAGTCAAGCTACCTTTAACATGGTTAATTCTTGGTGAAACTAGTGTTTGAAATTTATTTTTTCTATTCTCAGGATTAAATATCTTTTGATTATAGTATGGAGTAATTCCTAGCTTCTCAGGTATGATCCAAAGTTGTAGAAAATGTACCTCGTCTGTTTTGCTATCATTAAATTCTGAATGGGTTAATCCTGTTCCTGCACTCATTACTTGCACTTCATTAACCTCTAAAGAACGAATATTATTCATACTGTCTTTGTGAGATAATGTTCCTTTCAAAGGAATAGATATAATCTCCATATTCTGATGAGGATGAGTTCCAAAACCCATTTTAGGTTGAACAATGTCATCATTCAGAACTCTTAATGCTCCAAAATTCATTCTATCAGAATTGTAATAATTGGCAAAACTAAATGAATGATTACTTTTTAACCAGCCATGATCAGCCAAACCTCTAGAATTAGCAGTATGTTTTACTTTATGCATGATCATTTAATTTTTTAAAATTTAATCCCCATGGAATATATTTATTGAAATTTTTTTACCTCAACTTATCTAACAACCTACTTAAAGTTGTTGCTTCTTTTTCGGTAAGGTTATTTAAAAACTCTAGCTTAGTATTAGTATCTATAGTATTTAGTAATTTTAAACCTGTTTTATTTATACTTATAAAAACTACTCTTCTATCATCGTTACAACGAATTCTTTCAATCAGTTTCTTCTCACATAACTTATCCATTAAACGAGTAGCATTTGGTGACCTATCAATCATTCTTTCTTTGATTACTTGAACTTTTATAGGTTCTTCAGCACCGCGTAAAATTCTTAATATGTTATATTGTTGTGGAGATATACCATGGGGTCTGAAAAATTCATTTTCATAACTATTAATCCAGTTGGCAGTATATTTAATATTAATTAAAGCCTTAATTTTATTATTCTCAAATCTAGAGTTTATGTCTTTGGATATATCTCCCATGATTTTATTTTTTAATCATTAAACAAGGGGGGAAAAATATTTAACATAAAGCTATAAAAAAATATTTTATATTCCAAGGAATATAATTCTTTTGTAATTAATTAAACTTTACAATACATCTTTGTAAAAAAAAGACAAACTTTTGTAAATTCGCTACAAATACTATTTTCATGGATATCAACTTCAACAAAAATGAAGATCATAATAAGCTTTTAATAAGTGAACTTAAAAAAAGATTGGTAAAAGTGAAGCTTGGTGGTGGTCAAGAAAGAATTAGCAAACATCACGAGAAAGGAAAAATGACCGCTAGAGAACGTATAGATTATTTGTTAGATCCCAAAACGAAAAGTATTGAGATTGGCGCTTTTGCAGGTGAACAGATGTATCAGGAACATGGTGGATGCCCTTCGGGAGGTGTTGTTGTAAAAATAGGCTATATTCAAAAAAAACAATGTATTGTAGTGGCCAATGATGCAACTGTTAAAGCTGGTGCTTGGTTTCCCATTACTGGAAAGAAAAACTTACGCGCTCAAGAAATTGCCATTGAAAATAAACTACCAATAATCTATTTGGTAGATAGTGCTGGGGTATACTTACCGCTACAGGACGAAATATTTCCAGACAAAGAACATTTTGGGCGAATTTTTAGAAATAATGCCGTCATGAGTAGTTTAGGAATTACTCAAATTTCTGCTGTTATGGGAAGCTGTGTAGCAGGCGGTGCCTATTTACCTATTATGAGTGATGAAGCTTTGATCGTAGATAAAACTGGTAGTATCTTTTTAGCAGGAAGTTATTTAGTGAAGGCGGCGATTGGAGAAAGTATTGATAATGAAACACTCGGCGGTGCAACAACCCATTGTGAAATCTCTGGAGTAACCGATTATAAAGCAAAAGATGATAAAGATGCTCTAGACACCATTAAAAATATTCTTGGTAAAATTGGTGACCATGAAATTGCTGGATTTAATAGAATAGGGCCAGTTAAACCCTCAGAAAAAGAAGAGGAGATTCTTGGAATCCTTCCAAAACTTAGAACTGAGCAATACGACATGAAGGAAATTATCAAACGTATTGTTGATAATTCTGAATTTGATGAATATAAAGAAGGGTTTGGAAAAACAATTATAACCGCTTATGCAAGAATAGATGGATGGGCAGTTGGTATTGTTGCCAATCAAAGAAAAGTAGTAAAAACAAAAAAGGGAGAAATGCAATTTGGTGGTGTTATTTACTCTGATTCTGCAGATAAAGCTACCCGATTTATTGCCAACTGTAATCAGAAAAAAATTCCTTTATTATTTCTACAAGATGTTACTGGTTTTATGGTAGGTTCTAAATCTGAACATGGTGGAATTATAAAAGATGGTGCTAAGATGGTGAATGCAGTTAGCAATTCTGTAGTTCCAAAATTTACCATCATTATTGGAAATTCTTATGGAGCTGGAAATTATGCAATGTGCGGTAAAGCATACGACCCTAGATTAATTGCATCCTGGCCAAGTGCAGAATTAGCTGTAATGAGTGGGAATTCCGCTGCCAAGGTATTATTACAAATTGAGAAAGCTTCTTTAAAAAAGAAAGGTGAAAAAATTACATCTGAAAAAGAAACCGAATTATTTGAAAAAATAAAATCTCGCTATGATCATCAAATATCTCCTTATTATGCTGCTGCTAGAATTTGGACCGATGCAGTCATAAATCCATTAGACACTAGAACTTGGGTTTCAATGGGTATTGAAGCAGCAAATCACGCACCCATAGAGAGGAAGTTTAATTTAGGTGTTGTTCAAGTTTAATTAGAAAAAAATATTGTCTTTAATAAAAAGTTAATCATGGGAAGAGCATTCGAATTTAGAAAAGCAAGAAAAATGAAACGTTGGTCTGCAATGGCCAAAACATTTACAAGAATTGGGAAGGATATAGTGATGGCTGTAAAAGAGGGAGGGCCAAACCCAGACACAAATTCTAGGTTAAGGGCTGTTATGCAGAATGCTAAGGCTGCAAATATGCCAAAAGACAATGTAGAACGTGCTATTAAAAAAGCTACTGATAAGGATACCGCCAACTTTAAAGAAGTTTTATTTGAGGGCTATGCTCCTCACGGAATAGCCGTATTAATTGAAACCGCTACCGACAATAATAATAGAACTGTTGCTAATGTTAGAGCAATTTTTAATAAATGTGAAGGAAATTTTGGAACTTCAGGTTCAGTGGTTTTCATGTTTGATCATACGTGTAATTTTACAGTAAAAAAAGAGGATATTTCTATTGATATGGAAGAGTTAGAATTAGAACTCATAGATTTTGATGTGGAAGAGGTATTTGATGATGAAGAGGGAATCATTATCTATGCTCCATTTGAACAATTTGGTGCCATTCAATCTTTCTTTGAAAAAGAAAATGTAGAAATTATATCTTCAGGTTTTGAAAGGATTCCAACATCCACAACAAAGTTAACAGAAGACCAACAAGCTGATGTAGAGAAATTATTGGAAAAATTAGAAGAAGATGATGATGTGCAAAATGTATACCACTCATTAGAAGTGTAAGAGCAAAATAATCACAACAAGTCCAGAGTTTTAAGACGTTGTATTTTACCAGATCCTGTCTCTATAAATTTTGGAATAAATAAAATTTCTTTAGGATTTTCAAATCTAGACAACTTTGAAAAGTGTTTTTTTGTTATTTGATAATTTTCACCTTCAATAACTAGTATGCATTTTTCACCTAATATTTCATCCGGAATTCCAGCTATAAAAAATCGTGAATGTATTGTGTGTGACAATTTTTGTTCAATTTCTTCTGGATGTAATTTCACCCCTCCTGAATTAATAACATGATCTAAACGACCTTTCCAATTAAATTCAGTTTTAGAAACAACCTCTACTACATCATTAGTAATGATATCTACATCAGAAATTTTTGGAGCATGTATAACTAGACAACTTCTTTTATCTTTTGAAATAGTGACATCAGGCAATGTTTTGTATACAGATTCTGACTCAAGTTCTAATTGGGTAAATTTATTTAACTTCTTAACAGCAACATGAGTAATTGTTTCTGTCATCCCATAGGTAGCATAACATTTTGTGTCAACAGTTTGAATGGCTTTGTCTAAATCTCTAGAAACCACTCCTCCACCAACAATCAATGTTTTTATTTGGTCAATTTTTGAAATTGAATTTCTTAGTTGTAACGGCACCATTGCAGAAAAGTCATATTCTTTTGTGATTTCTTTTAATGGATTAGAGTTAGATTCTATTACATCTAAATCCCAACCAAGTGTTAGCGCTCTAACCAACATCATTTTTCCAGCAATAAATTTGATAGGTAAACAACATAATGCTTTTGTATTCTCTCCTAATTGAAAATAACGACCAGTAGCTAAAGCCGAATTTATCATAAAATCCTTACGAAGATAAATACTTTTTGGATTTCCCGTAGAACCAGAAGTCTTAACTACTATATGAGGATCAGCAGAAAACCACTCTCTCAAAAATTGATTTATTTCTTTTGAAATTGATTGAGAAAACTTAATAAGTTCCTCAGATCTTGAAAATATTTTTCCATTAATTTGGAAACTTGTATGGAAGCTATTCGATTTCAATAAGTGACGGTTTTTCTAGCTTTCCAAAAATTCTCTCTTTCCAATTAGACCAACCATACTTTTTAGAAAAAATTAAAAATACAATTGGATACAATACAACTACGGGTAAAAACATTTCTACACCAAGAGAAGGTTCAGAGACATCAATAAAAAGGGCTTCTGTCTGAAAAACAGTCCAATCTGTTGTAACAAATAAAGCTGCCAATATATTATTAACTGCATGCATCCCCATAGCCAACTCAATTCCGTCATCCATAAGGGTAACTATCCCAAAAAAGAATCCAGTCCCTATATAAAACACCAACGCGATATATCCTAGTTTTTCTATCTCAGGATTCAACCCGTGCAATAAACCAAAGACAACTGACATAATAATTAATGGTGCCCATTTATTTTTAATCCATAATGCAAGACCTTGCATATAGTAGCCTCTAAATAATAATTCCTCTAAACTTGTTTGTAGTGGCATAAAAACAATAGCAACAAAACAGAGCGTAAAAAATGGAATGGGTTTAAAATTCCAAACATATTTTTCTGGAGAGAGTAGGATATCTGATCCTAAAAAAAATATTGTAACTAATCCCCAAATGAAAACACCAAAAAAGAAACGACTCCAATCTATTTTTTTTCTTGAAGTTATTATCCATCTAATTTTTTTCTTATGGATAGACTTTACCAATGGAATAAATAATAACAATGGAATTATAAATGATAGTAGTATGAGAAAAAGATATAGATTAGAATCAATCCCTAAGTCAGCAAATGAATTCTGCCCACTTTCCGCAAACTTCTGCATGTCTTTACCTGATGCTATAAAAGCTTTTATTGTAAGAGGAATTTGACCTAAAGTACTTCCTAAAAAAATGATAAAAAACATCACTACATACATCCATGATTCATTTTTACCCTTGTAGCCTGTTTGTAAAAAATTCATATTAAATTAAAATTCCAGTTTTTATTTTTATTATAATAAAGTCCTCCTTTGTTAACCTCTAAAGGACTATCAAAGTTGTTAGTAAATAAACCTCCCGTTCCCAGACCCTGAGGCATACTACTTTTTAAAGTAGCAGTCCATTGAGCTATGGCGTTTAAACCAATATTACTCTCCAAAGCACTGGTAACCCACCACCCTATTCCATATTCTTTGGCTAACTCTATCCATTCTAAACTCTCTTTAAACCCACCAACTAAACTAGGCTTTAAAATGATATATTGAGGTTTTATTATTTGTAGCATTTTTGTTCTCTTAGTTACATCAAACACCCCAATTAATTCTTCATCTAGAGCTATTGGCAAAGGAGTCTGCTCACAAAGAGAGGCCATTTCATGATATTGACCTTGTTTTATGGGTTGTTCTATTGAATGTAAATCATAATTTGATAATATCTTTAGTTTCTCTAAAGCTTCTGATGCAATAAAAGCCCCGTTAGCGTCTACTCTTAACTCAATATCTTTAATTGAAAATTCTTTTCTTATCGTTGCTAAAAGTTCAATTTCTGATTCAAAATCAATAGCTCCAATTTTCATTTTTAAACAACGAAAGCCTTGAGCAATTTTTTCTTTTATTTGACGCTTCATAAACTGACGATCCCCCATCCAAATAAGACCATTAATAGCTATAGCTTTATTGGTTTCTGTAAAGTCAGAAGCAAATAATTTGAAAGGTGATGAAGATTGAAGTGATAAAAATGCTTGTTCTATGCCAATTTGGATACTAGGGAAATCATTTGTTTTTGAAAGGAGTATATCCAATCCTAACCCTATATTATTACAGACCCATTTGAGTTTTTTCTCATAATCTGGTCTATCATCTATACTTAAACCCCTGAAGAGACCACACTCTCCTATTCCAGTTTCACCATCTTTAACTTCTCTTATTAATCCTGCTTCTGAGGCTGTGTAATCATTTTGTACATTAATATTATTTTGAAGATTATCTAATGGTAAAGCATTATGATGGATACTATTCCATATATTAATTGGTGGGAAATAATATGTTTGAGTATCTTTATTTACTTTGTTAGGATCATTAATAAATTGAGATTCAGGATTAGGTAAGGTAGTATAGTATATGATTTCATTAACTAGAGGATAATGTTTAATATTAGGAAATAATGGTTTTGCAGTTGATATTCCTTCAATAACGATATCACTTATTGATTTATAATATATAGTACCTATAGAATCCCATTTTCCATTTTCATCAAATTTAGGATGTGATGAATCTAATATAATATCTGTAACTCTGGCAACAAATATATTTCTTTCACTACCACTATTATCACCTCCCCCTAAACTTACAACGGATCCGGCTACTGTAGAATTATTAGATATGGTTTGGGATAATCCCCAACTTTGTTGATTCATAGGGATTATTTATCTATTTTCAATTCTTTCATAGCATTAATTAACTGTTCCTTTTCATCTTCGGAGATAGATATATCACCACTGGATGATGTATTTTGTAATACGCGCTGGATA
>ENA-OSIY01001977-OSIY01001977.1-marine-metagenome-genome-assembly--contig:-NODE-1977-length-10803-cov-7.031233_pt1 | contig 10803 bp, 15 predicted proteins | sample MGYA00237884_ERZ534233 | MGnify/ENA primary metagenome ERZ534233 (study PRJEB26412, sample SAMN06343840) | marine metagenome | isolation source: estuarine water | place: USA: Columbia River Estuary... | reverse complement strand
CCTGTCTCGTGGGCTCGGAGATGTGTATAAGAGACAGGTATACAAGTACGCATTTTAGATAAAATTTATAATTTTTCTGAAAATATAAAAGATTATAACATAAAACTACCTAAATGGATGAAACAACCTGATAGTATTTCTTATTTTATCGAAGAAGTTGGTGATAAATATATTAGTGATATAAAAAAAGGAATACATAAACCTTTTATGCCTAAAATTGAACCTAAATTGCCTAAATATCATATAATTGAAAAATTGTATAAATATGGAGATTTAAGAGAAACTATTATTCATCCATTTAAAACATTGGAAGAATTAGAGAATGAGTTCAAAATAATTAAAACACGTTTTGTAAAACGTTCGGATAAATGGTTTGCGGAATTTACACATTCAAAGAATAAAAAAACAATAAGCGGAAATTTAGAGTTATAAATATCTAATGTATATATACTACAAAATTAAGGATTTAAAATGGTAAAGAAAATATTAATAATAGTAATAGCATACCTGATAATATTATGGAACTGCAAAATGACATACTCGAACAAAAAAGATGTTTATAATATTGAATACAAAGGATTACTATGGATAAGTTTAGATTATTGGTCAATTTGGAAGTATGATAGTAATGACAAACCAATAAAATGGTTTGATTGTAAACGTTCGCCCATATAATAACTATCATCGTGATTATTAATTCTTAATTTTTATATATAAAAGAAAAGAATAAATGTATTGAAAAAGTTTATTAAAACCACACTAAGAGAATATTTGAATGAACAAATCCAAATAAATGAAGGAGTTAATGATAATTTACTTTATTCTTGGATAAGTAATAAAAAAATACAAGATATTATTAATGATGATAAAATGTATGCGAATTTTAAACATACCATAAAAGATACTGATTTTTATGGTAATTCATTTTCAAGGAATAAAAATTTAATTATCGACCAATATTATATTAGGATAACTGTTGATAAAAATTTATTATCTATGAATTATAAGATAATTCCTTTGGATGGTGAAATTATACACAGAAAAATCAATCATAGTGATAAATGGAAATATTCTAAATATAAAGATAGAAATCCTAAGAAAACTCACATATTCGGAGACCAAAAAATTTCAAAAGATTTTGATAAACATAGATTTGATGAAGAATTTATTTTAGGAGATATTAAAAACATAAGTAAATATATCACAGAAATTATTATATATCCTGAAAATTGGAATAGTGAAAAAATTGATGATTTTATATTTGATAAATTAAAGATTTATTACAATAAACATAATATTAATTTTTTAGTTAAATAATTAAAATAAAATTATGACAATAGATTTAAGATACGGTGATACAATAGAACAGATGAAATTGATACCTGATAAAAGTATTGATGCCATTATTTGTGATTTGCCTTACGGAACAACAAAATGCAAATGGGATACAGTAATTCCCTTTGATAAACTTTGGGAACAATATAAAAGAATTATTAAAGATGATGGTGCTATTGTATTAACTGCTTCGCAACCATTCACAAGTGCTTTGGTGATGAGTAATCCTGAAATGTTTAAATATTCTTGGGTTTACCAAAAATCAAAGGCGACAAATTTTCTAAATGCCAAGAAAAATCCATTGAAATATCACGAAGATGTTTTGGTTTTTGGGAAAGGCTTAGTGAAATATAACCCACAAATGGTAAAAGGAGAGCCTTATAAAAAAGTGCATAGAAATGATAATAAAGACGATTGTACTTATGGGAAAAGCACAAGAAAAAATGGGGATGTTTTTATAAACGAAGGGAAAAGATACCCATCATCAGTAATACCTACTATATCTAATCCAAGTGGTAGAGGACAATTACACCCAACCCAAAAACCAACAGAGTTAATGGAGTATTTGATTTTAACGCACACCAATGAAAACGATATAATACTTGATAATACTTTTGGAAGTTGCACAACAGGAATTGCTTGTATAAATACGAATAGAAACTTTATCGGAATTGAGAATAATATGGATTATTTTAATATTTCTTTAAAGAGGGTGGAAGAAAAAAGAAAAGAAAAAGAATTTAACCTAATAACTTCATTCGGAGATGGAATGTAGTATTACTGCTAACGATTGGGTGTATGAGAAGGTTTGCTTAGATGAACTTTCAAATTACCGATACCGTTGATGGCAAACTTTCTTATACACCTTGTTATGCTCTCGTTCCGAATTATTAAGTGATAATGCTGATTTGAAACACGAAAGAAAAACAAAAAGAATTTTAGGGTGGAAATTTAATTTTTAATATTTATATATAAAAGAAAAGATGAAAGATTTGAAAAAGTTTATAGCAACTACTATACATGAATATTTGAATGAACAACAAGAAATTAAAAATAATTTAAATAATAACTTTAAGAAGTGGTTTGGTGATAGTAAAGTGGTGGATGAACAAGGAAGACCAATGATTGTTTATCATGGAACAGATAATAAATTTGATATGTTTAAAATATCTAAATATGGTGCAAATGGACCAGGGATTTACTTAACTACATATAAAGATATTGCGAAAAATCATGGAAAATATCTTATGGAATTATATGTTAAAATTGAAGATGATTCAGATGGAGTAATAGCAGGATATGAAGTTATTGTGAAAAAACCACAAAACATTAAATCCATATATAATGACGGTACTTGGGATATTGAAGATAAAAATATTTATTCTTAAATTTTAGGGTGGATTTTTTAATTCTTATTATTTATATATAAAAGAAAACAATGAAAGATTTGAAAAAGTTTATAGCAACCACTATAAGAGAATATTTGAATGAAAATCATCAAGTAAAATCTACCAATAATTTTGAAATGTTTGAATTACTTAAAACATTACCATTTATTAAATATGTAGATAGACCGATGGGTAGATTTTTACATAGTATTGATTTGGTTATTGTTGATAAAAACAACATTGATGATTTAAAAGAAATACTTGATAAAAATAATTGGTATATTGAACGTGGAAGAGATAGAAGTTTTACTATAACACAGAAATATGTTGATGATGCGAAAATTGAAATACCAAAAGTTTTATACCACACAACACCAACTAAAAATATTGAAAGTATTTTAAAGTATGGATTAAAACCAAAATCAGAAGATTTAAGACATAAATATCCACCAAGAATATATGTTGCAGATGATGGTAAATCATTAAAATTACTTGCTACTGAACTTAAAAGATGGAAGGGTAATGAAGATTATTCAATTATCAAAATAGATACAAGTGGTTTAGATATGGAATTATACATTGATTCAACATCAGCTTATAAAGGACATTACTACATACAGGGAATTGATGCAATACCAAGTAAAAATCTTGAATTATTAAAATAAATTTTGTATATTTGTGCGTTGGGAAAATTCTTTTTGTTTTTCATCACGAAAATTAAATTGAAATACTGAACTAAGACATGGAGCATAACGTGTTGGGTGTATGAGAAGATTTGCTTAGATGAACTTTCAAATTACCACGAATACTGATAGCAAACTTTCTTATACACCTTGTTATACACAGTACGGATTATTAAGTATAATGTTGATACGAAGAAAGAATAAAAACTTTTTAAAAATGTGTGGTGAAAATTTAATTTCAAATATTTATATATAAAGATAAAATATAAAACTATGAGTAAAGAAATTAGAAAAATGATTGATAAAGTTAAGAACTTTAAGCAATTCGTAAATGAACAGAAATTAAATGATAATAATGATAATATTTTTAATGTTGAAGAACTAATTGGGAAAAAAGTTAAAGTTTATTTTGAACCACTTAGTACAACCAAAGAAAATGAAGAACTACCATATTATTATTATCAATTTAAAGGATTTAACTCAAAAAGAAGACAGAGTGGATATATAACCAAGGTTCTTATAGGCGATAATAAACAAAAATATTATAAGGATAAATATTCAGTTGAAGTTAATTTTGAAAATGGAAATATTGGTATTTATAGGCTTAGATATGTTGAAGTGATATAGTATTGTGTATAACGTTTTGGTGTATGAGAAGGTTTGCTTAGATGAACTTTCAAATTACCACTGAACTTGATAGCAAACTTTCTTATACACCTTGTTATATGCAGTGCGGATTTAACTGATAAACTACCTACGAAGAACTAAACCTTTTTGTTTTATTTTTGTGGGTGGAAATTTAATTTTTAATATTTATATATAAAAGAAAACAATGAAAGATTTGAAAAAGTTTATTAAAACCACAATAAGAGAATATTTGAATGAATCTACTCAAATAAATGTAATGGGTAAAAAATTAACTTGGGATGATTTAAAGGGTGGAAAATTATATCACGGTTCAAGAACTGATTTAGATGTTGGTGAATATTTAATACCACAAGAAAATACTAATTTTGAAGAATCTGATAAATTAAAAATATCAATAACATCTGATTACGATAGAGCAATATATTGGGCTAAACAAATTAAATCTAATCAACCAATATATATTTATGAAATCGAACCAATAGGTGATATTGATATTTGGAGAGTATCATTAGCTGAAATGGGTACTAAATTTACTTTATGGGAAGGTAGAGTAAATGGTGCGAAAATAATAAATAAATATATTATATAAGTGCGTTGGGAAATTCTTTTTGTTTTCTTCACTGAACTCAATTAGAAACACAAATGTAGTATTGTGTATAACGTATGGTATATGAGAATGTTTGCTTAGATGAACTTTCAAATTACCACGAATACTGATAGCAAACTTTCTTATACACCTTGTTATAACCAGTACGGTAAATTAACACAAATGTTCGATTGAAACACTGAACAAAAACTTTTAAAAATGTGTGGAGGGAATTTTAAAATTGAATATTTATATATATATATATATAAAGTAAAAACATAAAACTATGTGTGAGGATATTAGAAAAATGATTGATAAAGTTAAGAACTTTAAGCAATTTGTGAATGAACAAGACATGAGAGATAATGTTAATGGTCATATTACTGGTGGAGAAAAAATTGATATAGACATTAAACAAATTGGTGATAGAAAATATGAAGTTTATGTTAATGATAAATTTGTAGATTATATTTATAATAGTCCTAATTATTATACAAAAAATATATCATCATTATTAATGGCTGATGCTGAAAACTTAGCAAGAAAAAATAATTTAATACCAAAAAAATTTGCTATGAGAATACAATTTATTGGTAATATTAACCATAAAGATAATAAATAAGGTATTAAATTGAAGCACTAATGTAGTATTGTGTATAACATCCGATGATAAACAATCGTTTTAATGTTGTTTATCATTTGTTATGTGTAGGTGTGTATTATTAACCACCAATCTTCATTCGGAGAATCTAACAAAAATTTTAAAAGAAAAAGAAGGGTGGGATTTAAATTCTTAATATTTATATATAAACTAAAATACTATGAGTAAAGAAATGAGAATACATATAGACAAGTTCAAAGATTTTATTATAAAGGAGTCTGTTGATAAATCAAATGATTTTGAAACTATTGATAAGGTAATAAGAACATATATAAAATATGTTTTAAAAACAGATAAAAAAATAATGGAATTTATTCCAAACACACATATAGCGGAAATATTCAAAGATGTTCTAATTTATTCTGAATTAGAATCAAAAAATCAATATATATATATCATAGTATAAAACACGACCCTTACGATTCAATCGGAACAAATAACCCAAAAGATTATGATAGATTAGAAGATGGGAGATATGTAAAAAAAGAAACATATAGTGTTGAAATTAATCACATTTTAATTCCTGAGTATTTTGATTTAAAAAGATTAAAAACTGATGGCGTAGATGAAATACATAGAACCTATCAAAAATTAAGAGAGAAAAAAGATGTAGTAAGAAATAACATCATATTAGGTAGGATAGTATTGAGAGATTATACACATCCACAATTATCAAAGTCATATAATTTAAAAATTAAATAAAAGTGTGCAGTTTTTTAAATTTTCAATAAGTTGATTAGAACAATGAACGGAACACTTACATATAATTTATTAAATAAAGTAAAATTTCCTATATAATAAAAAAGCTCCTTAAATTTTTAAGGAGCTTTTTTTATATTATTCATCAAATAAATCATCAAGACTTGGTGAATCATTTTCATCATCGTAATGCTCTGCTTCTAATTCATCTAATTCTTTCATCGTTTCATTCAACTCATCCATAGATTTATATTTGAAATAATCACCAATATGAACATCCATAGCTTTCAAAACATCTAATGTAAATACTTTTGATGTGTGCAATTCAGCCTTAGTAACATATCCACCTAAATGTTTAACATACCATCTATTTCCACCACCTTTAAATTCACCATATTTTAAAGTAATTTCACCTGTTTTTCTATCTAAAACTTCTTTTGGTGTAGGATACTCTTCCCATTTACCTTGTGCAATACCAACAGTATCAAAATATTCAGGACGACAAAATGCTTCTAAACCTTTGTATGGATTACAACCCGATACAAAACTAATTTCAAATTTAACCTTTTTAGGTTTAGCTAAACGATTTTTCTCTGTTTTGAATGAAACTGTTATACCACTACTACCTAAATCCATTTCATCTTCATCACCTGTTTTCAATTTAGCTTTTGTTAAAAATGCAACAACAGATGATGAATAATACAAACCACTATTATGATGCACTATGCCATTTTCGTCAATATAATGGTTAAAATTTTCTACAGATAAATCATATACATTTTCAGTATAATCTAATCGTTTGATACTTTTTATTTTTAATTTTTTCAATTGATTCATATATTTCTTTTTTTATTTTTTCTTTAATTTTTTTATAATAAATATTACTTACTCTTATTATACCTATAATATCCTTTCTATTTTTAAATACATTTTCATCTCTAATATCATCTTCTTCTTTAATATGATATGTGTGAAATAATCCATCATATTCAATTAAAATTATTTCTCCTTCAATTTCTTTATAATAACCGTCATAAACATAACGAGTATTATTCAAATTTTTAATACACATAAAGAATGGAATATGTTTAATATATTCTATATCAGATATATATTCAAAGAAATTAATTTCTTCCATACTTTGATTTTTACCATTATCAAAAGCATTGTCATAAACACCGTCCACCCACCTAATTTTCAATTCATTTGATATATCATTTAATCTTTTATGATAACTTTCAATATTTTCATAAAATTCTACACAAGATGGATTAACTTTTCTAATTTCAATTTCTACTTCTTCTTCAGAAAGACCTCTATCTAACCAATATTTTCTACCAAAATGACATCTTTTTGACAATTCATCCTTTGTATATTTACTTAACATTTTTCTAGAGTTTTCTTTTTGATAATCACTAATAATATTTTTTATTTCTATATCATCACACATACCTTGATTTTTCCAATATTTATCAGACCAAATAGAACGTTCTCGTTGCATAGTTTTCAATTTAATTTCCAATTCTTCATCAGTGAAATTCCAACCATATGAAACCCAAAATTCCTTACTGACAGGGCTACCTCTTTTAGTTCTTTTTAATTTCACAAAATCTCTTAATTTGTTAAACATTTTAACAACAGTATAACAACCATCTTTCATAAAATTGTAATATTCTTGTAAATATTCAATATTATCATAATTAATATTTTTACAATCTTCTCGTTCTTTTATGAAAGATACAAAATGTTCAAAGTTTTCAAAAACGACACCTTTTGAATTTTTCAACGCTAAAATTTTAGATTGATATTCAGAATATGCATTAAAAATCCAATAATTAATATTATCTTTTCTATTTTTATTTAGTTGTAAATTATCAACATTTATACTATCTCTCCACACTTTAATAGATTTTCTAATATTTGAAAATTTCATTTTTTCATTTTCAAAACAACCATTATATATGACATTCAAAACGTCAATATTTTCCATATTAAAATCATTATTTTCATTCCTTAAAGCATTCAAAAATTTCACATCGTCACACATAATATATTTTTATTTTAATTTTGTTAAAATTGTAAATATAGTAATATTATTTAATATAAATATCATTTATATTAAATTTATTAAAATCTTTAATTTCTACCCAACTACTATCATTATCAAAATCTTCACTTATTAAAAATCTATGATTTTCTGAACATTTTATAATAGTCCCATCTTCAAACTCAACTTCGTATAAAACTTTATCATCATAAACATAAGTTTCTTTTACTTCTTGTTGATTTTCTAATGTTTGAACAAAATCACCAACTTTAATATCTTGAATTTGTTTATATGAACCATCTGCCATTAAAATATTAACACCACCAACCAAACATCCGCCTTTCATAATGACCTTTGGGAACATAGAAAGTTCTTCATAAACATGGTTTGTACAAATCATTGGAATATTCAAATAACCCAAATCACCATTAATAATTCTAAACATACTCGCCAATTTTTTAGCTCGACTCATATCAACTTTCTCAGCACCATCTTTAGCATCTTCAGACTCTTTTCTCGAACACATAAGCCCGACACTATCAAGAATTATCATAGTTTTTGGAATTTCGCCACCACTTCTTTTAACTTCTTTATATTTATCCATAACTTGAGCTAAAAGTTTGATAACATCTTCTACAACATTAGCTCTTATTAATGTAAATATTTCAGGATTTATATCTATACCATATCCAGGCAATTGGTCTCTTTCGATTGAAAATTCAGTATCTATATAAATAGTATTCCAACCACTTTGTTGTGCTTCTTTAACAATACCATAACATATGAAACTTTTTCCACTACCACTTGGACCCGCAATTGAAGTAATTCTATTAGATTGGATACCACCAAATAATGAACCACTTAATGATGCATTTAATATATAAATACCCGTCCCAATCAATTCTCTGTTATTATTCTCGTTTTCATCAGCAATCACAATCGGAATTGTTTTTGAAATATCTTTAATCAAATCACCTACTTCTGTAAATGAAAAACTATTTGAACTTTTACTTACTTGTTTTTTTGCCATATAATTGCTTTTAATTTTTAAAACGATGATTTAATTACTCATCATACCTATTATATATCATATACTATAAAAAGTTTTAAATTATTTCTTTTATTTTAAATAATTTTTACATATCATTTTTTTATATATAGTTCATGACTAATAATAATAAAAATATAAAAAGTTTTGAACAGTTCTTGAATGAGGACTATTTTGGTATTGGAGCACAGCAATACGGACAGGGTTTAGGAGCGGGATTTGGTTATTCAGAAATAAGTGGTGTTGGAGCGGGTATAAATCAACCAAAAGACCCTGAGTTGAGTTTTGATGCACAGGATACATTTAAAAATAATTTAAAAGACCAAATAAATAGATTTGTTAATATTAGTAAAAGTATATTTAATTATGGTAATTATAATTATGGGTATGATTTTATATCAGAGATAGAAGATTTATATATTGTTAAGATGTATTCTAATAACAATGGATTATTAGATATTTATATTCGTTTTACATTAGAAGAAGAGATTTTTTATGGTAAATTTGAAAATTGGGGAGGTATAAACAAACCTACATTTACATCAAAAGTTTTATTTTTACCAGTTATATATGGCTATAAAGATAATGCGTTAAGATTATTTGGCTTAATAGAAGAAACATTAAATGATTGGTTTAGACCAAAAGATGGTTGTTTTTACAGAGCATTGAAAGAAGTAACAGTCTATACAAGAGTAGGAACACAATTTACTATACCACTTGGTGGTAAAATAGAGATTGATAATATCACATTAAGTAATAATAAGCCTGTCATTTACCTTAAATATAGTGATAATAATTATACATTGAGTGGTATTGATTATTATTTCTTTAATTGGTGGTTTAAAAAGGAAGAAGAAAAAGAATTTTATTTATAATAGAGGTATGAAGGTACCAGCGATTGCCCTGAAAACCTTTGAAGAGTTATGTAGTCGACCAGAATTTTTGGTCATTTCTGACTTTATTCTACGGAAGTTAAAAAAAATCCCCAATCAATAGAATGGGGTTATATTTTAAGCACTTAGATAGTCTTGTTTATCCAAACAATTCGGAATATTAGCTTGGTCTTTAAATTTACCAAAAGATTGCCATATTGTATCCCAAGTAATAGTATGTTCTTCCCCCAACCATTGTAATAAGGTTTGATTATTCCCACTATATTTTGACCAATTATTTATAATAGTTGATAATTGTTGAATTGATTTAATCTCTTTCAAAACTTTTAATACATCATCATTAGCCCCTAAACCTTCCATACCTTTTTTTAATCGATTAATCCAACCACCCACTTGGTTTATTTGAACCTGTGGTTGTTTTTGTGCAAACTTAAATAATTGAGAAACTTTAGTTTCTGCGGGGTTTGGTTTTTGACATTCAATACCTGTACCAAAACTAATATCACCACTTGGACCTGCAGCATTATTCATAACATCAAGAACTTCGGCCGCCCCAAAGAATGTTTGTTCATTTAATAATCTATATTGAGATTCTGTAATTACTATCTTCATATTAAATCTTTTTTTATTATAAATATCACGGTAATATTTTAGTGATTGTTCTGGAACCATTTTTATCCAAATACTTTATCACACAATTATCCTCATTAAGAATTGAACAATATCCAAATAAGGAATTAACAAAATCTTCAATCACCATACTCTCACAACCGGGAATGGTGAGCATATACTTGTGGGACATATTATCAACATAA
>ENA-OSIY01001975-OSIY01001975.1-marine-metagenome-genome-assembly--contig:-NODE-1975-length-10812-cov-5.247508_pt1 | contig 10812 bp, 14 predicted proteins | sample MGYA00237884_ERZ534233 | MGnify/ENA primary metagenome ERZ534233 (study PRJEB26412, sample SAMN06343840) | marine metagenome | isolation source: estuarine water | place: USA: Columbia River Estuary... | reverse complement strand
GCTATTGGCAGGCAAGAAATTAAAGACTGCACTAAGTGCAAGGATTTATGTGCTTCAAGAAGCCGTGTCGTAATTGATAAATTTACCAAAAATACAGTAGCTCCATGGGACCATAAGACTTTACCTATTCTAGTAATTGGTGAAGCTCCTGGCGAGACGGAAGATCAAGTTGGTCTTCCATTTATGGGTGTAAGTGGTAGAGTTCTTGATACCTATCTAAGGCAATATGATTTAATTGATTTAACATATGTAACTAACATTGTTAAATGCCGACCTCATAAGAACCGAACTCCTACTCCTGAAGAGCTTTCTAATTGCAGTCCATATCTTGCTAAGCAGATTATTAATCTAAAGCCTAAGGTAATTGTTACGCTTGGCAAAAGTGCAATGGCTGGCTTAGAGATTACCGGAACAATTAAAGATCCAAAGTCTGTTGATTGGAAAAAGCCGGATGCTGTATCTTCTTTTACTCTGGATGGCCAAGACTATCCTGTTATTCCAATCTATCATCCTAGTTACTATCTTCGTCAGAAGAATGCTCTAACAGAACAAGATTGGGAACTTTTTCAATTTAATTACTCTCATAAGTTTAAATATATTAATAATTTTATTAATGAAATCAATGACATGTAAAGATAATCCTGTGCGCTAACGCGCATTTTTTGTTTGGATTTTTCTTCCAATTACTCACCAAAGGGGTACAAATGTCAAAGTCAAACTCTATTGACTTTTCTGATATTAGTGAAAATGAAGTTATTGAAAAGTATTGGACACCTCCAGCTCTTAATTACGGTGGTCAGTATGGCGCATATGAGACAATCTATGCAACTGCAAACTACCTTAGTATTGGAGATGTAGGCGATCCTGACTGGAGAGAAGCTCGAAGACTACCTTTCGGAGATGAAGCACTTGAAGCTCTTTACCCTGGTAACAGAGCTCTTAGTTTTATTCAATATCCATGGGAGCATCCTGATGCTGACACTGACACAGGCAATCCTGTAAAAAGTTATCTTGAGAAGGACTCTGGTATTGAATGGGTTATCTTGGAGATGAACAAGACTGAAGTTGGCTCCGAACGATACAATCATTTGTCTGAGTTTCTTGCTGAAGCAAGAGATTACAACAATCGACAAGTCGAGGAGGAAGGCTTTATTCACGCGCCTTCTTGGGCAATGGATGCTATTATCTACTCTCAAGAGCATTCATACAATGAAGAGCATACAAAGCTAATTGAAGAATTCCTACCTAAGGGCTCTCAAGCTGCAAGAGTTATTTCCTCTGCTCCTTACGCGGATGGCAATACTATTGAGACAATGAGAGATATTCATCATGAATATACTATTTCATTTCAGGAGAAGGGTAGGCTTTATACTTTTGCCTTAAAAGATGGCAAGAAGACTTATGGACCTTACGGCGGGAAAATTAACTCTATTAAATTTTACAGGGGTAAGAATACTTGGGAGCCAAAGGCTCAAGAGTTTAGACTTGAGGAGATGTATAAGCTTTTACACTCTGCCTCAATTACTCCTATCTTTAATAGTAAGATGGAACTAGAGCGAATCCAGTATCCTGATATTACTTTAGACAACCTTAAGTATGCCAAAGAGAATTACTCCTTGCTTGCTAATGCAATTCATGAGGCTAATTTTATTACTGGCAGCATTGTTGGTCATATTAGAAAGCTAGAAGAAGACATCTTTTGGGAAACTTTAGATAAAAAGCTTCGCAAGGATAGAATTTATTCTGGGATTAGAGACGCAGCACGCGAGCTCAATCTATCAGGGGTTACACCTAGACAGATTGGCAAAGACGGCATGTCTAAGATTCTAGAAGACTTTCCTAAGATTCAAGCAGAGATTGAAACTAGAATTCAAACTCCATACTATGTTCTTAACGTGGGCCGGAATACAACTGTAGCTGTAACGCCTGATAAGACTTTAGCTGATATGTTTAAAACTGGCAGTGCTGAAGATCTTCTTTACTTTATGCTCCCTGATAAGATGCGCATAAAGCTTGGTTCGCTTGAGGATACTATTACACAATACGGATACGACAGTGAAGAATATAGACGCTGGAAGATTGCGGCAACTAAATTCCTTACTTCTGACAAATCCAAATATACAACAAAGTCATTACAAGAGATGGTTTGTCTTTATAACATAAACCATAAGGTTAAAGTTATTCGGCCAAAGACTCTAAGAGAATATGGTTGGCTTCTTGCCGAGATTCCATTTACTCGTACTCAAATCAATTTGATGAGTAGCTGTCTTGATTTGTATGGCAAGGCTATCATTGCTACTCAGCAAAATAGTCCGTCAATCAAACCACTATATGCTAGAATCAAAAACTTTCTTGAATATCAGATTCAGAATAATAAGATTCCCAAGCATATTCTTTTGGAAATTGCAAACATGCGCAATATTTCTTTTGTATATAACTTAGAGAAAACCGAAATTACTAATAAAGCCGAAGCTAAAAAACTTTTTGAGGCTGGTCTTGCTAGTGATACTGAGATTAAAGTTGGAAATTATTTAAAGATTGAATTAATGTTTGATTATGTTTTCGATAATCCAAGCGATGTCTTTCGATATATTTCTAATTTTGGTCCCAGCATTAAGGCTGTGCAACTTGCACAGTCAAGTTTAATTTGATATCTTAATATTAAGCCCGAAAGGGTTTATTTTTTACCTAATACATAGTGAATACATGACTAAAAGAATTGATTTTGCAAATCTTTTTGAGAATTTTGAAATTAAGTTTGATCCAAAGAGCATCCTAGTAGATACGAAAGATAATCGTTGGCATTATAACAATGAAACAATTACTACATCTAAGAAGGAACCCCTTGGTTCTATGGCAGTAGTAGCAGAATGGCAAGAAGGAAGACTTCTGTCTTTCCCTGACTTTACCATGCGCGTTTCTCTTACGAGCATTAGTGATCCTGATAGGGTTGTTATTGCTACTCTTCCTTTCTCAAGCGCTGTGTACGAGAAAGGGACGTATGAGACCAATGCGGAAGCTGAATATGCTTACTATGCATGGGAGTGGGGCCTTCAACTTTGGCAGTTTGTTTATAATACGGTGAAGAAGACGCCTGCAGCTGCTGAGTGCGCTTTCCTTTATCGTAAGTATAACAACGTTTGTCATGCATGTTACGGAGAAGGAATTGATCCTAATGTTACTCCTGAGTCGACAACTCTTTGTTACATCTGTAATGGCTCAGGATACTTTGAGCATGTGAAGAAGTAATGGCTTTGCTAACACTAATAATTGCACTACTAGGTGTCGCTGGTGTTACATATACTCTTCTATCTACTCTCAATAAGATAATTAAAACAATCTATTACTGGGAGCGAGAGATTATCTTTGTTGATTATGTCAATCCTAAGGAAATTTATATTCAATTTCCCAACGAAGCATTGACTAGCGATACTCTTTCAAAAGATATCGAAGTAGATGATCTACATGAGAGGTTTCAATTTGCAGCTAGTGAAAATGAAACTGTTTATGTCCCATATGCAAGCTTGCTAGCGGGGATTGTTGATATCTTCTTGGGTTATAGAAATGTGATTGGAGCGCTGCAGAATGCAGAAGAAGAGTACAAGGAAGATCCAGAGGAGCTAGAGCTTTTCAAAGCTTCTAAGAAGTTTGACTTCCCTAGTCTCATGAATGGCCTCGATACCTATAACATATATACAAAATATACTTTATGGGACCTGCAAGAAGATAAAGAAATTCGCATTTCATCTGCCAGTGATTACTCTGCTTTTGTTAAGCTAGTAATTGAAAACAAGTCTAATCTTTCCTATAGAACACACTATATGGTCTATAAGAAGGTTGGTACGAAAGAAACTGGTGAGCTTATAAGCGAATTAACTACTATCTTTAATATTGGCCAAGCTTATAATGATTTATCAAATAAAACCCCAGTAATGGATGTTACCCATTTGTCGGAGAGGAAGGATGCTGGAAAGAACTAATGATTTAATTCCATGTCTTGATCATGGCTATGTTAAGTTAATTGATGTTATGCCTCATGCTGATGCAGTAGATCTTTCATTTAATACTAACATTGCTGACTATGCAATTATTGATGCTGCTAGAGTTAGTTACCAGTCAGGTACTACTCGGAAGCAGTCAGATAAGCAATTGCTACGTTATCTTATGCGTCATTGGCATACTAGTCCATTTGAGATGGTAGAGTTTAAGTTTGAGATGCGTTTGCCTATCTTTGTTATGCGCCAGCTAGTTCGTCATAGAACTGCTAGTCTTAACGAGGAGAGTGCACGTTACAGTGTCATGGAAGATGTATTCTATGAACCTGATACTCTCAGAGCTCAAAGCACTACCAACAAGCAAGGCAGTGCAGAAGGAGATTTTAATCCCTTTATTGGCCCTAGAGAGACAGCAACAGCAGTTATGAATCATCAGACTGATGAAGCATATAAACTTTATCAACAGTTGATTGAAGCTGGTGTCAGCCGTGAACAGGCCCGTATGGTACTTCCTGTTAATCTCTATACACGTGTTGTATGGAAGTGTGACTTGCTTAATCTTCTTAAGATGCTTAGACTGCGCTTAGATCCTCATGCTCAGTATGAGATCCGCGTATTTGCAGAGGCAATTGCCGAATTTGTAAAGCTACATTGTCCTTGGACTTGGGAAGCTTTCGAAGACTACTGGCAAGGTGGAGTTTCTTTCAGTAAAGAAGAGATAGATATTTTACGCTATCTTATTCCCTTCACTGGCAGTGAGAGTTTTAATGCTGCTAGTCAAGGAACAAAACTAAGCAAAGGCGAATTGTTAGAGTTCCAAGAGAAGTTTAATAGGATTGCCAATGGGGAAAGTTAAGAACTTGTTACTTAATTTTCTTAATAATTTGGAAGAACGTCTAAGTGACAAAGTTAAAACACTCCAAGATAAAGTGGATTCTTTTCCTCAGGAGGAAGAAAAAGTACCTTCTGAAATCTCTGAGGAAGAATGTCTTTTAATCAATACATTGTCTCAGGAATCTAATTCAAAAATTCTTAAATCTTTAGACTATAAGACTTATCTTTTACTATCTATACTCCCAGAGATAAAGATAGAAGAAGATCAACCTAAGGCTTCACTAGATATTTTTATTACTGAGCCAGTACTTATGGAAAATTGGTTGGAGCATTTTTCAAATTTAAATCGTATTAAACAATTCCAAGCTCTTATTAAACACCCGAAAATACTTTCTGGTAGATATTTATCTGAAAGTAATGGAACTAATAGAAGGAATATTAAATGCCTCAGAGATTTACCGCTACTAAAGCAGACTTTGAACTAAAGAGTATCTCGGAATTACAAACATTGGAAACTCCCATTCTTGTTAAAGCCGACAATGATTTTAAAGCAATAGGTTTTAATATGATTTGGGAGCGAGAAGATCTTGACAAATTCAAATTGACTTGCTACTGTAAGGGAGTATTCACAGCAAACTCAAAAGAGTTTAAATCCTTAGCCAAGGATGAACCTCTGCTTGTTGTTAATAGTACGTTATATAAAGAATTATTTACTTTTGTCTATAACAGTCAAAAGGATGCTTCTGACAAGGATGTAGTTTCTACAGAGGAATTGCAATTCGTTTATACTGATTTCTTTGAAGATGAGGAAGTTTTATTCTTCTACCTACAAAAGTTATCTGAAGCATTTAATTGGAAATTGGAAAACAAGAATTTAATACTAGACAAGTGGGAATTATTTCCTCAAGAATAAACAATAGAATAAGGTGAAGTAATGTCAAAGCAGTTTCAGATTGTTAAAAAGAGTAGTGCCCTTCAGATCTCCTACATTCCTGTAACCACTAAAGATAGTGAGTACGGTAAGCAAGTAGAGAAGGAGGGTGCAGTGTATCTTCAGTTTGCTCGTGCAACTGGTGGGAAGAATGAAGGTGGTCATAATACTTTTGACTGGGGTAATAAGATTGTTTTTGCCGTAGGCATTAACGATATCTATCAGATTCTTAGCTTCTATAATGGTGTAATGAACGGTTGGGTTGATACTTCACAGCGTCAAACTCTAAACCTTATTCATGTTCCACCCGGAGCTAGCGAGGATAACGTTAAGAAGCTTACGTTTCAGAGTGGCGTAGATAAGTATCTAGGTACTTACATGCTTACGATGCGCAATGAGGCTGGCGATAGCATCTCTACGTCAATGACCTCAGGTGAGATGGATATCTTCATTAACCTGTGCCGTACAGCTAGTATCTATATGACTGGCTTGCATCTTGATCTTCAGCGCGAGCGAGACCCTAAGAAGTAAGAACACCTATGAAGAATTTTTATTATAAAGTATTAGATAAAATTCGAACTTATATGTGGACTACGGCTTTTTCCTTTGGGTATGGCTTTAATCCCATACCTGGATTTCCATATAGGCACGGCCTCTGGACCCATATTGGTCTATTCTTTGATGATGTAGAGCAAATGGTTGTCTATAGATACGGGTCTACCGAAGGTCCAGACATAGACATGGACAAGACAGATTTCTTTGTTTATAAGTATAAAGAGTTGCTGCCTGAAGGTTACGATATCTACACTAAAACTACTTTTTTGCTTGCAAGTCTTGCACTAAAGCAGTATACTAGTGGCTTAGGATTCAATAGCCTAATGACTGGTACAAAGCTTCGAATCTATACAAATAGTCCATATGTGGCTGGAGAGCTTCGAAATCACTTAAGCAGATTCAAAGATCCTTACGGGTACAATCCGTATTTCTTCCAAGCAATGGGAATGAAATCAATGGATCAACATGGAATTCCTTATAACTTTAAACATGCAAACGGTAATTTATTCATAACTTACAGAAAAGAGGGCTAATGGAACGCGAAACAGAAGTTAAGATTAAGATTTTAAACAAAGAATCAGAAGAAATTCCTTTTGCTTCTTTGCTCCAGGCGATTGTCAGTAAGATTAATCAGCCTGAGGGTATTGAAAACACTAAAGGTAAGAAGGCAATCATGCTTATGATTGAGACTTTGCTTGCTCAGAATGATCCTATGCTTACTGCATTGGGTGTTCTTGGTGGCGAGAAAACTCTTAATGCGGCAGGTCTTCTACTTTTTGTTGCTTTTCAAGTCGGTAGCCTTGTGGGCTCAGGTGACTTTACTGTAGTCAGTGAAGATGAGTTGCTTACTCCAGATCCTGTAGCTGAGTAACTAATTATTATTTAAGAGTATTACATGTATTATTATTTATTAAAAAACAAATATGCCATTAAACAGGCTATTGTAATCGCAGTGCCAGTCATTTTTGAGATTGGCCTAAACTTGCTCGCCAAGCACAATGAACGAAAGCTTGGCAAAACCAAAGAGGTAAATTATGGAAATTAGAGTTCGTGTGAATCCCCTTAGCAATCCTACTGGTCCCGTTGTCGCTATGGCTGACGTGACCCTTGTCACCGATGATGGCGATCTAATCCTTAAGGGATGGAAGGTTGTTAAGGGTAAGAACGGTCTATTTGCTGGTGCTCCTAGCGCCAAGCGTGGTGAGGCTTATGAGGATACTATTATTGCTCCCAAGGAGAGCGGTCAGTTCTTGCTTGACATTAAGCAGGCACTTGTTGATGAGTATGAGAGCCAGACGGGTGGCCAGACGCGCTCGTCATCTTCAGCTGCTAAGCCTGCTGCAAGTAAGCCAGCTACGAAGAGCAGTGTTCCTGACGCATATCTTGCAAAGAAGCCCGCTCCTGCTAAGGTTGCAGCTAAGGCTAGCACTTCAGACGAGTGGGAAACCGACTAAGGAGTAAATGATGGAAATAGATAAAGATAAAGTTGAGTCTGCAAAGAAAAGCTGCGTAACTGATATCAACCTAGTCAATACTATTTCTTTCAACAAGAAGACTCTGACAGAATGGGCTGAGTATTATCGGGTAAGTTTGCCCGATGATATGACTGTTAAGGACGTCTATAGGCAATTTAGACGTATTGCGGACTTACTTAGTGATGTAAATCACAAGCACAGTCAAGCCGTTCTGGCCAGAGATCTTCATCACTCTGCTACCAAGTCTTATAAGGCTGCAAAGCTCTTAGAACTTAAGAAAGATAATCCTAAGTTTACTGTAGATCAACTACAGGCAAGTCTTGACGTGGAGTTTGATGATGATAATACAAAGGAAGTTTTACATAGCTTTCTAGTAGATTTCTTTGAAAGAATTCAGGGCCAACTTATAGGTATGAGAAGGGTGCTGGAAAGTGTAGCTTACTCAGTCAATAGTGAGTTAAAAGCTTTTGGTAAAGGATCAGAGGGCTTCGAAACCCAGTGATAAGATAATCCTTACCCGCTTCTATTCCCGTTTATTTTAAGAGAGTTTAAAATGCCAGATATTGATAATTTTACAAAAGATATAGTTACACCTTGGAGCACTGTAGGCTATCTAACTTACAAGAGAACCTATGCTAGAAGGCTTAGTGAGACTGATCTTAATGGCCCAACAGAGGAATGGACTGACACCGTAGATCGTGTTCTTAATGCTAGTGAGAAGCAGCTTAAGGTGGGTTTTACGGCCTATGAGAAGGCTAGGCTTAGGACTTATATGCTTGAGCTCAAAGGTACCGTTGCTGGCCGCTTTCTGTGGCAACTAGGCACTAGAACTGTTAAGGACTTAGGTCTTCCTAGCTTACAGAACTGTGCCTTTACTGTTGTAGACGGACCTGTTCGTCCATTCACTTGGACAATGGATATGCTTATGCTTGGTTGTGGCGTTGGCTACAATATTCAGCGTGAGCACATTAACAAGCTTCCTAAGGTTCGTAAGAACTTTAAAAGCCCAACTCGCAGAGATCAAGGAGACTCTGACTTCATTGTGTCTGACACAAGAGAAGGTTGGGTTGCCCTATTAGCTAAGACTCTTAAAGCTGCATTCCTTGCAGACAAGAAGAATACATTTACATTTAGCACTCAGCTAATTCGTGGTAAGGGCGCGCCAATCAGAGGTTTTGGTGGCGTAGCTAGCGGACCTGAGATCTTATGTGAAGGTATTGCCAATATTGGCAAGGTTCTTGAGAAGCGTGCTGGTAAGCAATTGCGCAGTGTTGATTGCTTAGACATCATGAACATTATTGGCAGCATTGTAGTAGCCGGTAACGTACGACGTAGCGCACAGATTGCCATTGGCGACTGTGACGACATTGAGTTCTTACTTGCTAAGCGCTGGGATCTTGGGACTATCCCAAGCTGGCGTGCAATGTCTAATAATAGTGTAGCTTGTGATGACATTAATGATCTTCCAGATATGTTCTGGGATGGCTACGAGGGAAAGGGAGAGCCTTATGGTTTAATCAACCTTAAGCTTTCACGTGCTATGGGTCGCCTTGGCGAGACAGAGTATCCTGATCCTGCTGTTATGGGCTACAACCCTTGTGCAGAACAGAGCCTTGCTAACTTTGAGACTTGCTGTCTTGCGGAAGTATTTCTTCCCAATATAACAAGTGCCGCTGAGTTAGCTGACGTATGTAAGCTACTTTACCGCATCAATAAGCATAGCTTGGCTTTGCATTGTCACCACTCGGAGACGGAGGATATTGTCAATAAGCATATGCGTATGGGCATTGGTATTACTGGCTATCTTCAAGCAACTGAAGAGCAGAAGTCTTGGCTTAAAGATGTGTATACCGATCTTCGTGCATATGACGCAGAATACAGTGCAGCAAAGGGTTTCCCAGTTAGCATCAAGCTAACTACGGTTAAGCCAAGTGGTACACTTAGTTTACTTCCAGGTGTTACACCTGGCGCACATCCTGCTTATGCCAGACATCTTATTCGCCGTATTCGTATTGCTGCTAACCATCCATTGGTTGAAATAGTACGTGCACACAACTATAAGATTGAGTACCAGGAGAACTTTGATGGTACTTTAGACTATTCAACTATGGTAGCTGAGTTTCCATTCTCATATCCAGAAGGTACACTTCTTGCTAGAGATATGACTGCCCTTGATCAACTTGCTGTGGTTAAAAGACTGCAGGAAGACTGGTCAGACAATAGCGTATCATGCACAATCTACTATAAGAAAGAGGAACTTGATCAGATTAAGGAATATCTTCGTGAGAACTATACCCTAAATCATAAGAGTCTTTCATTCTTATTACATTCTGAACATGGTTTTAAGCAAGCTCCTCTTGAAGAAATCACAGAAGATGTCTATAATGAGCTGGTTAGAACAACTAAGCTAATCAATGGTATTTCATTTGACGCAAGTGTTGACTCTAGCGATTGCGAAGGTGGATTCTGTCCTGTTAAGTAAGGAAACCTATGGAAGAGTTAGAACCTAAAGTTAAAACAGATACGCAAGACCTTTTGCGCTTGCTTAAAGATGTTTTTGCATTAGAACTTACTACAGCCCAGCAGGAAAAGCTTAAGTTATTTATGGCCGGAAAGGGTAGCATTACTCTGACCGGTCGTAAATATACTAAAGAAGATCTCAAGGATTTGTTTTACTCGCAGAATTAAACAATATAACGAATGAGGTTTGTATGTCAGAAGAAATGAGTGGAATTGCTAATGACTGGGAGCATGAGGATGACTTCAATACGCCCGGTGCTAGTACATGGAATGTAAAGACATTTAATGCATTCAAGATGAGTAAGATAAAGCAATACGGTGAAGATCTTATTCTTGTCACTGGCAAGGATAGTCTTCCTGTATTTAGCTTTGTTCCAACAGGCGATCCCTGTTTGGATAGTCTGCTTGGTGGCTTTGGAGAGAACGCTGGCTGGCCGCGTGGTACATTTATTGAGATTGCTGGCGAGGAATCGTCTGGCAAGACTACATTAATGTATGAGGC
>ENA-OSIY01001974-OSIY01001974.1-marine-metagenome-genome-assembly--contig:-NODE-1974-length-10817-cov-5.346276_pt1 | contig 10817 bp, 11 predicted proteins | sample MGYA00237884_ERZ534233 | MGnify/ENA primary metagenome ERZ534233 (study PRJEB26412, sample SAMN06343840) | marine metagenome | isolation source: estuarine water | place: USA: Columbia River Estuary... | reverse complement strand
ATGATACGGCGACCACCGAGATCTACACCTCTCTATTCGTCGGCAGCGTCAGATGTGTATAAGAGACAGATCCAAACGTATAATTTACAAACAATAACCGCCCAAAAGGGCATTCTGTTATGTTTAAAAAAATATTAATCGCCAATCGCGGGGAAATTGCGCTACGTGTAATTCGTACCTGTAAAGAAATGGGAATTAAAACCGTTGCGGTTTATTCTACAGCTGATAAAGACAGTTTGCATGTTCGCTTTGCCGATGAGGCTGTGTGTATTGGTCCGCCACCTAGTTCTGAGTCGTATCTTTCTATGCACCGCATCATCGCTGCTTGCGAAATTACCAATGCCGATGCCGTTCACCCTGGTTATGGTTTCCTTTCTGAAAATGCTAAGTTTTCTAGAATTTGCCAAGAACATGGCATTAAATTTATTGGTGCTTCACCAGAAATGATTGAAGCAATGGGGGATAAGTCTTCTGCGAAGGACACTATGTTAAAAGCTAAAGTTCCTTGTATTCCTGGTTCTCCAGGGTTGCTAAAGGATTTTACTGAAGCTAAAAGATTGGCCAAAGAAATTAAATACCCTGTTATCATTAAAGCAACTGCCGGTGGTGGTGGTAGAGGGATGAGAATTGTTTGGGAAGAAAGTAAATTGGAGGAGTTGATGGATAGTGCTAAACGTGAGGCTGGTGCTGCGTTTGGTAACGACGGATTGTACATGGAGAAATATATTGAGAGTCCTCGCCACATCGAAATCCAAATTGTTGGTGACCAATTCGGTAGAGCTTGTCACTTATCAGAAAGAGATTGTTCTGTTCAACGTCGTCATCAAAAATTGGTAGAAGAAACACCTTCTCCATTCATGACGAAAGATTTGCGTAAAAAAATGGGTGAGGCTGCTATTAAAGCCGCTAAAGCTGTGAAATACGAAGGAGTGGGTACTGTAGAGTTTTTGGTGGATAAACACCGTAATTTCTACTTTATGGAGATGAATACTCGTATTCAGGTAGAGCATACTATTACAGAAGAAGTTATCAATTACGATTTAATTCGTGAGCAAATAAAAGTAGCAGCAGGAATTCCAATTTCTGGTAAGAACTACGAGCCACAATTGCACGCTATTCAATGCCGTATCAACGCCGAAGATCCTTATAACGATTTCCGTCCGTCACCTGGTACAATCACTAATTTCCACTCTCCGGGCGGACACGGTATTCGTATCGATACGCATGCTTATGCGGGTTATAAAATTCCACCAAACTACGATTCAATGATTGGTAAGCTCATCACTGTGGCCCAAACCCGTGAAGAGGCTATTGCCAAAATGAAACGTGCTTTAGAAGAATTCGTTTGCGAAGGAATTAAAACAACCATTCCTTTTCACTTGAAATTGATGGACAATAAAACGTTCATTGATGGAGAAATCACAACGAAGTTTATGGAGACTTTTGAGTTTTAATTTACACAGAAATACAAAAGAAAATCTCGAGGAGAAATCTTCGGGATTTTTTTATTTATAGAATTCTCTACTACTGTCAAGTAAAGTTTTATCATTAGTCATTAAAACACAAAATGGAACATTGTTGTATTTCGCAAAATTTCCATGTATTACTCCAATTTCGAAAGGATATCCTTCTGGCAGTGGCTTAGGAAGAGGCACCATTTTGTGGTATCTAAGCACTCCAGGGTTTGGTAGAAAAGGTACCCAAAGTGTGTCGGATTTACCTAGCCCTTTAGCTTTTTGAACGTTATGAATCATGTTTTCAAATTCTTTGGCATAAGTTTTACCCAAAGGGTAATTTGTTTTTCCGAAACCGAAAAATATGAATGAAACGACTATGCATAGGCAAGAAGTGCCTAAGTAAGTCATGATAGCAATTGTTTTACTGTTTAACATTGTTTTTAGCCAATCAAGCGAAATAATGGTATAATAACATACAGCAAACAGAAATGCAAAAGTGTTTAACAGCCAAACTCTATTGCCATAATAGTAGGTGTGAGTAGTTACCTGCATAATCACCATATTTGTTATTGCTAAGCCAACAACAGCCAAAAGTGGAAACGCGATTTTATAGCCTTTTAGGCGAATTTTTTGAGCAATTCCTTCAGGAAGGATAAGTGCAATAAATGAACTAAAAATGAGCGCATGTGGCAAATGGAATAGATATTCTTTTATAAATACGAGTTTCATAGCCGGCACAATACCGTCGTCCAAAGTTTGTTCATGTGTTACAGTGCGTATCCAATTTCCTGGAGCAATTACATAAATAATTAAGGTAAGAAGCATTAGAAGCAGTGAATACAATACACGCTTGTTGACGGCTTTGTTTATATAGTAATTGTATGCAAAGAAAAGAAAATACACACCAAACACTAAAGCCGAAAAATTTATGCGCGATTGCATTAAGAAAATAAAGAATGGCAATGCAAGTAAAGGCTTTTTACGCAGCATAAATCCGCTAGCCCAAAGTGCATAGGTTAAAGAGCACAGGTAGGTACTTCCAGCTAGCCAATGGTAAACGCCCGACGCATCCATAGAAAGCACGTAGAGTCCGCCTGAAAAAACTGAAGCTATCACCCAGGAATCGAGCAAAGATATTTTTGTTTTGAAAAATAGAAATAGAGAGTGAATAAAAAACCATAGAGCAAGGAGATGTAGGCTTAGAGTGAGCAGTAGAAAGATGAATTTAGGAAAATAGAAGAATGAATATTCACGTAAGAACATTAAAAAAGATCCCTCATAATTAGAGTAAAACCAGATTGCTGCATTTAATGAATTTCCCTGTTCTCTCACTGTTTGCATTAATGTGAAATCATCTTGTGCGTATTGAATATTTGAATCAATGAGCAGGCAATAAGCTGGAAATATGATAGATGCAATTATTTTGAAGATGGAAATCCATTTGCTAGCTAAAGCTTCTGAAGGGTGTTGCAGAGAGTTCAAAATGTATCAATTGTTTTGTCCGTAATTACGCCATCTGTACTGAAAGAAAATGGTTAGCAGTTCAAATGGAAACTTCATGAAATCGCTTAGTTTAATTTTAGAACCGCCTATTTCTTTCCATTCGTACAATCCCTCTTCAAACAATAGTGCGTTTTTATTGTTTTGTAAAATGCGAACGAATATTTCCAAATCGAACAACCATTTAGACAGAAATTTTTTTTGAAAGCTTACAGGTATAATATTTTTATGAAAAATTTTACAGCCACATTGCGTGTCATAAATATCTAAATCGCACAATAGGTTGGCTGTGGTAATAAAGATTCTCGACAAATAATGTCGGCTAGTATTTCTTTCAATTTTCTTACCATACAGTTTAATGCGCGACCCAAAGATAAGTTCACAATTTTGTTCAATAATGAGATGCTGCAGTCGCAAATATTCTGAAAATGGAGTAGCGAAGTCGCAATCAAAATAACCTATATATTCAAAACTATTTTCTCCATTAAGTTGAAGCATCGCATTGCGAATAGCTTCTGCCTTACCAGCGTTTTTTTTGTTCGCTATAACTTTTACGTTGCTGTATTGTTTTTCAAAATCAAGCAATTGTTGCAGAGTATTGTCTGTAGAACCATCATCTACCAGGCAGAATGTAATATAGCTGGTGCTGAACGCTTCTTTAAACTTATTTAAATCAATGCGTTTAGCTTCGTTGTAAAAGGGTATTATACAGCAATTCTTTTTCATTTTTTGGTAAAAACGCTGTAGGTTGATAATCCTGGAATTGTCAATTTACATTTCGTCAGCACTTTAGTGAACAATAAATCACTTTTTAAGAAGAAAGTAACTAAACCAGTCATGATTTTACCATGTTTCCAAACAGAAATACCAATGTTTTCTTTTTTAGGAGGTAATTTTTTGGGAGAAAATAATTTTTGAACTAATCTAGCCGCTAACAATGAAGTAAAGAAATATCCTTTTGCAGATATATTCATTTTTAAGGTGTCGTTATATTTCAATAGCATTTTTAAAGTGTATCTTCTGTAATGTCCTAAATCAACATCATGAGAAGAAAAAACACTGTTGAATGCAGGCACCGTGATGAAAAGTGATACCGATGTAGCTTTATCAATGACGTTGGCTTTTAGCATTTCTATAAATTTTTGATCTTCTTCGATATGCTCTATAACGTCATTCAATAGAAGAATATATGTTTTATTTTCTGAAATGCTTATTGCACTTAATTGTGATTGAAAATCTATTTTAGGATTTTGTTTTTTCAACTCGGCTATTTGATGATCGGTGAAATTAATATCTACAGCGTGAAATGCGCTGAAATTAAATTTTTCCGATAAATTTTTGATGACAAAAGCATCTCCACAGCCTATATCGATAAGAACAACTTCCTTTGTGGCTTTTGCGGCGATGTTGGCCACCGTTTCTTGAATGAAGCCCAAACGCACCAATTCCCAAGGATGTAAGTTGATATTTGTGATAACGTCTCTATTTTCAACTAAATCCATAACTTAAAAATGAAATTTTATTTTTCTTACTTTAGGGTAAACTTACTATTTTTTTGCAATTGGAGATTCTTTTCTATGTAAATTAATCGTTGGTTATGGTGTGATTTTTTTAACCTACAGGCAACCAAAATATTTTTTTGCACTCTTGTAACTAAATGGCGTTCTTTAGCTCTTACAGACATAAACTCAAAAATATAACTATATGAAAAACTTTTTTAGAATTCTCTCTTTCGCATTTGTAGCTGTTTTGGCTTCTTGTACTCAAGATCCAACTACCTACAAACAAATCGTTACCAACAACACAGATGAGACCATCACATTTACAGCTGTAAGTGAAACTTGTCACAACACTTACACGCTAAAACCAGGCGAAGAGGTAACTACACATGACGCCAGAGTTGCCAACCCTCCTTCCGATTGTAAAGATCATCAATACACTGTGACTACCGTTTTAGACGATAGTTATAACGACATTACCAATCCAGCTTACTGGGATTTTGTTAAAGATGGCAAAACAGTAACTTGTAGATTCTCTTTCGAAAAGCGATAAGATTTTTTAAAATTAATTTAAGCCGATAGATATTCTCTATCGGCTTTTTTCATTTAATTATTTCATTTGTTTGGCAAATACCCTTTTTTAGGTATTTTTGCGTTGTTTAGAATTAATCTAAATAAAACGATAGCTATGATAAACGTTAGTGAAAGTGCAAAAAATCAGGTGGAAAGATTGCTTAGCGATGGCAGCAATGCCCCTGGAAGCTTTATTCGTGTAGGCGTTAAAAGCGGCGGCTGCTCGGGCTTATCTTACGATTTGAAATTTGATACCGACCTAAAACCTGAAGACAAAGTGTTTGAAGATAATGGTGTGAAGATAGTAGTCGACAAAAAAAGTTTGCTCTATTTGGCTGGAACCACTTTAGAGTTTGAAGGCGGATTAAACGGAAAAGGATTCAATTTTAACAACCCTAACGCTTCTCGCACCTGCGGATGCGGAGAAAGTTTTGCAGTATAGATTATGAGTGAAAGCGAAAAAGCCATAAAAGAAGCCACCACCGGAGAATACAAATACGGTTTTACCACCGATGTTGAATCTGATAAGGCGCCCAAAGGATTGAATGAAGATATTATTCGTTTGATTTCTTCCAAGAAAAACGAACCAGAATGGTTGTTAGATTGGAGATTGAAAGCGTTTAAAATTTGGCAAGGAATGGAAGAGCCCACTTGGGCTCATGTTCAATATCCCGAAATTAATTTTCAGGAAATCATTTACTATTCTGCACCCAAACCAAGAAAGGTGTTGAACAGTTTAGATGAGGTAGATCCAGAAATTATCAAGACTTTCAATAAGCTTGGAATTCCTTTAGAAGAACAAAAAATTCTATCGGGCGTTGCTGTTGATGTGGTGATGGATTCTGTTTCTGTTAAAACTACTTTCAAAGAAAAGTTAATGGAGCTGGGAATCATCTTTGGTTCTTTTAGCGACGGAGTGCAACATCATCCAGAATTGATTAAGAAATATTTGGGGTCTGTAGTTCCTATGACCGACAACTACTATGCAGCATTGAACAGCGCGGTGTTTACCGATGGTTCTTTCTGTTATATTCCGAAAGGAGTTAGATGTCCGATGGAATTATCCACTTATTTTAGAATTAATGAATCGAATACCGGACAGTTTGAAAGAACCTTGATTATTGCCGAAGACGATTCTTATGTAAGTTATTTAGAAGGTTGTACTGCACCTCAGCGCGATGAAAATCAGCTACACGCAGCAGTAGTAGAGTTGGTGGCTTTGAACAATGCAGAGATTAAATATTCTACTGTTCAAAATTGGTATCCTGGTGATGCTAAAGGTCGCGGAGGTATTTACAATTTCGTTACCAAACGCGGTATTTGCGCTGGTGTGAATTCTAAAATTTCATGGACGCAAGTAGAAACTGGTTCTGCTGTGACTTGGAAATATCCTTCTTGTATTTTGAAAGGCGACAATAGTGTGGGTGAATTCTATTCGGTAGCGGTTACCAATAATTTTCAGCAAGCCGATACAGGTACCAAAATGATACACATTGGTAAAAACACCAAGAGTACGATCATTACCAAAGGTATATCTGCTGGAAAAAGCAACAACTCATACAGAGGATTGGTGAAGATTAACAAGAGTGCCGAAAACGCAAGAAATTTCTCTCAATGCGATTCATTGTTGCTAAGCGATAAATGTGGAGCACACACTTATCCATATATCGAATGCAACAATAAAACAGCTAAAATAGAGCACGAAGCAACTACTTCTAAAATTGGTGAAGATCAATTGTTCTATTGCAATCAGCGCGGTATTAAAACCGAGAAAGCAATTAGCTTAATAGTAAACGGATTTTGTAAAAATGTAATGGATAATTTACCAATGGAATTTGCTGTTGAAGCGAAAAAACTGTTAGAAATTTCCCTAGAAGGTAGTGTGGGATAAGATCGTTCAATGTTTAATGTTCAATGTTAGCAATATAGAAATGGCAGGGTTTAAATCGTTTGAAGATATGGATGTATGGAAGTTAGCAAGAAGCCTTTCTCTAAAGGTTTATAAACTAAGTTCTCGGCAGCCCTTTTTCAATGATTTTGCTTTGAGAGATCAAATAAGAAGAGCCGTAATTTCTATTTCAAGTAATATTGCCGAAGGATTTGAACGAGAAGGGAACAAAGAATTTGTGCAATTTTTAAGCATAGCTAAAGCATCAACAGCAGAAGTTCGCTCACAACTGTATCTGGCTTTTGATTTAGGTTATATAAACAATGAAGAATTTGAGCAATTAAAACTAGAAACATTAAACGTAGGAAAAACAATATCAGGATTAATTAAATATTTAAGATCGTCAGAACTAAAAGGCTCAAAGTATTCAGCTAACATTGAACTTTGAACATTAAACATTGAACTAAAATTATGTTAAAGATTAAAAATTTAAAAGCTTCCATCAACGGAAAAGAGATTTTAAAAGGCTTAAACCTTGAAGTTAAAGCGGGCGAAGTACATGCTATTATGGGGCCGAATGGCTCTGGTAAAAGTACTTTAGCATCTGTTTTAGCAGGAAGAGAAGATTACGAAATCACAGGTGGTTCTGTAACTTTCAATGGTAAAGATTTATTGGATTTAGCTCCTGAAGCTAGAGCAGGCGAAGGTTTGTTTTTGGCTTTTCAATATCCTGTAGAAATACCAGGTGTTTCTAATATCAATTTTATCAAAACAGCGGTAAACGAAGTGCGTGAATACAACAAATTGCAGCCTTTAGATACCAAAGAATTTATGAAGTTGTTGAAGGAAAAACAAGCCTTGGTAGAGTTAGATGGTAAGCTAGCAAATCGTTCATTGAACGAAGGATTTAGTGGTGGTGAGAAAAAGAGAAATGAGATATTTCAAATGGCGATGTTGAATCCGTCTTTAGGTATTTTAGATGAAACCGATTCGGGGTTAGATATTGACGCATTAAAAGTAGTGGCGAATGGTGTAAATCAATTGAAAAACAAAAACAATGCTTTCGTGGTAATTACGCACTACCAAAGATTGTTAGATTATATCGTGCCTGATGTTGTTCACGTTTTATTTGATGGTAAAATCATCAAAACAGGCGATAAAAAATTGGCATTGGAGTTAGAGAAAAAAGGATACGATTGGCTAACCAAAGAGCCAGTAAAAAAATAAAACAATTGATTTATGTGTTCATCTGTTGCTAGCTAACATTGAACATTGAACCTTAAACATTGAACAATGTCATTTAAACTAACCGATAAAGAACGCTTCCTCATTAATTTTGAAGGTCAGGATTTTTCCAAAGAAGGAAAAAACTTCATCAAAGTTCGTGAGTTGGCTTTGGAATTTTTGAAGGAATCAGAATTTCCTACCACTAAAGATGAATTGTGGAAATACACTTCTGTAAATGCTATTTTGAAAGATGAGTTTAAACCCCTTTCTTCTATCAACAATCCGAATATTGATGCTCATAAAATTCCAGGATTAGACGCTTACCAAATGGTGTTTATCAACGGATTTTTCGCCCCTCATTTTTCTACAGTTTTTGATGATGATAAAGGTGAATTTATCTTGATGAACATTAATGCAGCAAAAGGAAAATTTGCGCAGTTTATGGAGAATTATTTTGGCACGTTGGCTAAGTCGCAAGGAAGCGCTTTCAACGCATTGAATGCAGCCTATTCTCAAGATGGCGTGTATTTGCATGTTACTGCTGGCGTTAAGTTAGATAAGCCTGTGCACGTATTATTTTTAAATGAAGGTGCTAAGGTTTCTTCGCAACCCCGCAACTTAATTGTGGTGGGTAAAAATGCAAAGGCAGAAGTAATAGTTTCATACGATAGCATTGAAACAGAAAATGCTTTAACCAACAGCATTTCTGAAATGGTGGTTTTAGATGGTGGAAAACTTACTGTAAATAAATTGCAGTACGAAAATGAAAACACTTACCACGTTTCTACTGATGCGGTGTATCAACAGAAAAATAGTTCATTTCATATCAACACTTTTCCTCTATCTGGAAAGTTGATTAGAAACAATTTGAACATTCAAATTGATGGCGCTGGAGCAGACGCTAAGCTTTACGCATTGAATTATTTAACAGGAAAAGAGCACGTTGATAATCAAACCTATGTTGAGCATTTAAAACCGCATTGTACTTCAACCGAGTTGTACAAAAGTGTGGTGAACGATGAATCTACAAGTGTGTTCAACGGTAAAATAAAAGTGTACAAAGACGCACAAAAAACGCAAGCTTTTCAATCGAATGCAAACATCATCAACGATGACAACGCTAGGGCTTATGCTAAACCCGAGTTGGAAATTTATGCCGATGATGTGAAATGTAGTCATGGTAGTACAACCGGACAGTTCGACAACGAAGCATTGTTTTATTTACGTGCACGCGGAATCAAAGAAAGTTCAGCAAAAAAATTGTTATTGCACGCCTTTGCCTCTGAAGTTTTAGACGCAGTTGAAAATGGTGTAGTAAGAGAATTTATTGAGAAGAAAATTGAGAAGAAAATTAAATAGATAAAACTCCATTGTCATTCTGAGGTACCCCGAAGAAACTACCGTCCTGCACATTAGTTCCTTCGGGGTACCTCAGGATGACAAACAAGACTCGATGAAAAACAACGTTATTGATATCCGAAAAGATTTCCCCATCCTTCACACTTCAGTGAATGGAAAGCCTTTGATTTATTTCGATAATGGTGCTACTTCTCAAAAACCGCAAAGTGTAATCGATTCTTTTTCGAATTATTACACCACGCTAAATGCCAACATCCATCGCGGTGTGCATACGCTGAGTCAGCAGGCTACACAAGCTTATGAAGACGCTCGCGTAAAAATTCAGCAGTATTTTAAAGCAGCACATTCCGAAGAAATAATTTTTACCAGAGGCACTACCGAAGCGATTAATTTAGTCGCTCACTCTTTTGTGAAAAAAGGCGATGAGGTAATTATTTCTGCTGCTGAACATCATTCTAACATTGTGCCTTGGCAATTGGCCGAATGCAATTTGCAGGTAGTTGCGGTAAATGATAAAGGCGAATTCGATATCGAAGATTTTAAAAAGAAGCTTTCTAGCAACACCAAATTGGTTTCTGTTACTCACGTGTCAAATACTTTAGGATCGATTAATCCAGTGAAGGAAATCATTCGTTTGGCGCACGAAAAGGGAGTTAAAGTTTTATTAGATGGAGCGCAAGCAGTTCCGCATATGAAAGTGGATGTGCAAGATTTAGATTGTGATTTCTATGCCTTCTCTGCGCACAAAATGTTTGGTCCCACTGGGATAGGAGCACTCTACGGAAAAAAAGAATTACTGAACGCTATGCCCCCTTACCAAGGCGGAGGTGATATGATAAAATCGGTTTCGTTTGAAAAAACAACTTACAACGATTTGCCTCATAAATTTGAGGCAGGCACACCTGCCATCGCCGAAGGAATTGCTTTTGGTGCAGCCATAGATTATCTAAATACGATTGATTGGAAATGGGCTGCACAACATGAGCATGATTTGTTGGAGTTTGGTACAGTAGAAATAAAGAAATTGGAAGGTGTAAAAATCATTGGTGAAGCCAAAGAAAAAGCGGGAGTAATATCCTTTGTGGTAGAAGGCGCACATCATTATGATATTGGCACTTTGCTCGATCAAATGGGAATTGCCATTCGCACCGGACACCATTGCACAGAGCCATTGATGAAACTTTTCAACATTAGCGGAACAGCGCGTGCGTCGTTCGCTTTTTACAATACCAAAGAAGAAGTAGAAATTTTTATTAATGCTTTAGCAAGAAGCTTAAAAATGCTTCGCTAACATTGAACATTAAACTTTGAACA
>ENA-OSIY01001973-OSIY01001973.1-marine-metagenome-genome-assembly--contig:-NODE-1973-length-10818-cov-5.419514_pt1 | contig 10818 bp, 15 predicted proteins | sample MGYA00237884_ERZ534233 | MGnify/ENA primary metagenome ERZ534233 (study PRJEB26412, sample SAMN06343840) | marine metagenome | isolation source: estuarine water | place: USA: Columbia River Estuary... | reverse complement strand
GTATAAGAGACAGGGAATGGTCGTCAAGCATGCGAATATAGATATCAAATAGTGCGATCTCTTCCGAGCTGAGCTTGCCTTCAAGCCCCTTGCTGAGATTACGCATGTCGTCTTTAGCCGATTCCAGCGCCGTGCGGAAGACCTCTATCTCTGCGGGAATATCGGCGGCAAAACGCTCTGGAACAGACTGGAGATCGGCGCTTGGCGCGGCCAGTACAACCCGACCAATACCCACACCTGGAGCACTGGGGATACCGCGGAATATCGCCTCGCGAAGCCTATCTCCGCCCACTGAAGCCAATTGACGCAGCGCACCGGTGGCTTCTGCATGCGCAATGGCACCAGACAGCTGAGCACAGACAGTCACCACAAAGGCTTCTTCTTCAGCCTCAAAGCGTCTCTGAGTTTCCTGCTGCAACACTAGGATGCCGAGCACCTTGCGATGATGAATTATTGGCACACCCAAAAATGAGTGGAAGGGGCTCTCGCCGGTTTCTTCAAAATAGGCGAAGTTGGGATGCTTATCGGCATCCTTCAAATTAAGCGGTTCTTCTCTGGCGGCGACCAGACCCACCAGACCTTCGCGCATGGCCAGGCGCACATGGCCAATAGACTCTTGGCGCAGACCTTCGGTAGCCATAAGGACATAGCGCTGATCGGATTCGTCAAAAAGATAGACCGAGCAAACTCCGGCCTGCATGGCCGAGCGCACTTCTTTGACGATAATCGTCAGCACCTCGCCAAGACTGCGGGCGCTGTTGACCTCTTGCACTATATTGCGCAGCGACGCCAACATAGTTACAGGCTCTTAGACGAGGATGAATGTTGCAAGCGGGCATTGACGGAGGAGAATTCCTGCAATGCATTGCGATAAATAGTGCGCTTAAACGAAATAACTGAATTGACCGGATACCAATAATTAACCCATTGCCAATCATCGAATTCAGGACTTCCGCTGGTATCAAAGCGCACGTTCGCGGGATCGCAGGTCATCTGCAGATAAAACCATCGCTGCTTTTGGCCGATACACAGAGGTTTGGAATGTTTACGCTGCATCTGTTCGGGAATGTTGTAACGCAGCCAGCGCTTGGAGCGCTGAAGAATTTTCACATCATCGGATTTGAGGCCGACCTCTTCATAGAGCTCACGATAGAGCGCATCCTCCGCAGACTCGCCGTGATCTATGCCGCCCTGGGGAAACTGCCAAGCCTGCTGGCCTAACCGTTTTGCCCAGAATAGACGACCGTTGCCATCACCTATAACAATCGCGACGTTGGAGCGATAACCATCCTTATCAACCAATTCAAATACACCCTTTTATACAAGCATTGACGCCGCATCATTGTTCCATAGTCTGCCGGTCTCGGCAATTTTCTCTTGAGACAACCCTGCGCTATGGTTATCCTCTCGGGCTGAAACCCAATTGGACTCTACGTTATGGCACTGGCTATTTTCGACCTCGACAACACATTGATCTCTGGTGACAGCGATCACAGCTGGGGCGAATTTTTAGTCTCCGAGAAAGTTGTTGATGCTCAGCAGTTTAAGAAATCTAATGATCAATTCTACGCTGATTACGTCGCCGGTAGCTTGGATATTTTCGCCTATCTGGAATTTTCTCTACAGCCGCTGACTAAAATGTCCATGACGGCGCTCGCGAAACTGCATAAACGCTTTATGCAACAGATTATTACACCTATGCATTTGGCAAAGGCTCAGACTCTGCTGCAACAGCACCGAGACGCCGGAGATCGGCTATTGATTATCACCTCCACCAATCGTTTTATTGTTGAGCCGATCTGCCACAGCCTTGGCGTAACTGAGATTTTGGCCACGGATGCACAGATAATAGACGGCCGTTATAGCGGCAAGGTTGAAGGCGTGCCCACCTATAAAGAAGGCAAGGTAGTGCGACTCAATGCATGGCTTAAAGAGCAAAGCGAGACACTTGAAGGCAGTTGGTTTTACAGTGATTCAATCAACGACCTGCCTCTGCTGTTAGAAGTTGATCACGCGGTGGCTGTAGACCCCTGTCCAGCACTGCAAGAAGCCGCTAGAGAAAAACACTGGCAGATTATCTCCCTGCGAGACTGAAGGTAGTTAGGCCGGGCACAAAAAAACCCCGGCCTGTCTAGAGTCGGGGTTTTTTAAAGCCAGAAAAGCTAGCGCTTTAGAAAGACAGCTCGCTAAATGCTCGAGCCTGCTTCGGTCCTTCTACTCTTCTACTCTTCTATCGTGGCCGCGTAAGCATCGGCGTCCATTAGATCATCCATGCTCGCTGCATCTGAAGGCATCACTCGGAACAACCAGCCATCGCCATAGGGAGAGCTATTTACTGCCTCTGGCTCATCTTCAAGAGCTGGGTTGATTTCTGTTACATCGCCTGTGACCGGGGAGTAAATATCCGAGGCCGCCTTAACCGACTCGATCACGGCAACTTCAGCACCGGCATCAACATGGGCGCCCACTTCGGGCAGCTCTATGTAGACCACATCGCCCAGCGCATCCTGAGCATGGTCGGTAATGCCGACAACAACACTTCCGTCGCTTTCTAATCTGGTCCACTCATGACTGCTGGCGTACTTTAATTCTGCTGGGAATTCGCTCATTAGATTCTCTCCTAAACCACTTCTATAAGATTAATAAAATTAAGACCAAGGTTACGCCTATGACTTTAAGAACGGCATTTTACTGATGAACAGGTCGAAAGATAAAGATATTTTCACAACTAATGACCAAGAGATTTAAATGTGTAAAATACCGACCCTTAAAAAGGACCTCGGACCAGCACTCATCTCGATTACAGGAGTTATTTATGCAGCATATGTCTTCAACCATCAAATCATTTCTTGGCCCACTTCTAGTCTCATTCTCTGCAGTTAGCCTTGCCGATCAACTGACACTAACCAATGGCGATGTTATCAACGGGAAAGTTCAGGAAAAAACCGAGGATCAGGTGCTTTGGCTGTCAGACAACTTTGGCCTGTTAGCCATAGACAAGGCGCGTATTGCGACACTGAATGGCGCGTCCCTAGATGCTCCCACTGCAGTTATATTTACCAATACCTACAAGGGCGATCTGTCTTTTACTGGTGGCTATTCCAGCGGCAATATCAAGCGTAAAGACTGGGATCTCGATGGCGACGTCGAGTGGCGCCACGGTGATTTTCGTCATAGCTCTGAGATCAACTTTGAGAGCCATAGCCTCGACGGTTCGAGACCCGCAGAACAATATGACCTCGGCTACGGTGTCGATTGGTTTTTTCAGGATAAGTGGTTCTGGAGTAATGCCCTGTCTTGGGGAGCCAATGATGACCGCTCAATTGATCAGTTCTATTCCATAGGTAGCGCCATAGGTCGTCAGTTTTGGGATTCGGAAATTACGTCACTATCGGCAGAGACCGGTTTGCGGTGGATCAGTGAAGACCTGAAAGATCAAACCTCCGATCGGCGACTCACCTGGAGTTGGGCGGCAGACTATCGGCGTATGCTGGGCAATAATATGGAGATTTTTCACCGCCATGGACTGCTAATAGCGCTGACAGATATGAGTGATTCTGAACTCAACGCCGACATTGGCTTAAAGGTACCGGTGGTGGCTAATTTGTTTACCGAGCTCAAGCTGGAATGGACCTACGACAATCAACCGGCGCTGGGAACTCGCTCCTCTGATAGCCAGTTAACTGTCGGCGTTAATTACAGCTGGTAACCGACATTTAAACGCTAGCGCCTAGCAACAGAAGGCCGATTCCTAGCCCATCAATTGAATTGGCGGTTCCTGCAGCGCCGCAAATTGCTCGCGCAACTGCAGAATATGCTCACTCCAGTAACGCGGGGTATTAAACCAAGTGAAGGCCCGGGGGAAAGCCGGGTCTGACCAGCGCCTTGCGATCCAGGCACTGTGATGCATGATGCGCAATGTGCGCATCACTTCAATCAGCTTTAGCTCACGCACATCAAAGTCATAGAACTCACTGTAGCCCTCGACCAACTCCGCCATTTGCAGAGTTTGCTCCTGACGATCGCCGGACAACAACATCCACAAATCCTGAATCGCGGGGGCCATACGCGTATCGTCAAAGTCGACAAAATGGGGGTTGTCATCACGCCAGAGAATATTGCCAGAGTGGCAGTCGCCGTGAACACGGATATGATTAATCTCGCCGTAATCATCCAGAATCGCCTCGACTTTTTTCATAATATCCAAGGCCAGCGAATCATAGGCGGGACGCAGTTCCTTGGGCATAAACTGCTCACTGATTAATTTATAGGAGTCCCAGCCAAAGGATTTGCTGTCTAATTTGGGCCGATATTTAAATGGCCGCATGGCACCAATGCCGTGTATCCGCCCCATCAGACGTCCGAGAATAAATAAATTGTCGAGGTTATCCAGCTCAGGTGCGCGACCGCCTTTACGCTGAAAAAGTGCAAAGCTAAATCCGCCAAACTCGCTCAAGCTGTTGCCCTCAGCGTCACGCCAGGGCGGCACAACAGGCAGTTCCTGGTCCACCAACTGAAAGCAAAATTCGTGTTCTTCAAGAATCTGCTCACGACGCCAGCGATCAGGGCGATAGAATTTGGCGATCATCGGCGTCTCATCTTCGATGCCCACTTGATAGACACGATTTTCATAGCTATTCAGCGCCAGCAGACGCCCGTCACTGACAAAACCCGCGCTCTCAACAGCGTCGATCAACAGATCGGGGCTAAGACTATCAAAGGGGTGGCTTTTCGATTCCGACATTGGGGCAACCATTAACTAAGTTGCGCGGAGTTTACACTGATGAGCTCAGTCCGGAGAGACTTTTGAACGCAGAGACTTCTGTTTGCCGTGCAGAGTCTTTTTATCCATGCGCCGACGCTGAGAACCTTTGGTCGGCTTAGTAGGCCGGCGGACCTTTGGCGTATGGCTCACTTCAACCAACAACTGTACTAAACGGTCTAATGCTTCTTGACGATTTTTTTCCTGACTGCGCGTAGTTTGCGCCTTGATCACAAGCACGCCGTCTTTCGAAATGCGCTGATCGCGAAGCTTTAACAGTCGCTGCTTAAATAACGCCGGCAACGATGACTGCTTTATATCAAAACGCAGATGAATAGCCGAGGAGACCTTATTGACGTTTTGCCCGCCAGGCCCCTGCGAGCGCACCGCCGACAGCTCAATTTCGCTATCGGGAATCGATATGCCAGCAGTGATAGTCAACATAGTTAGGCTGTGGCCTCAATAAATTCAAAACGGGCAACAGTTTTGCCCTCAATCTCAAGTGTTTCCATAAACATCGCTAGCGGACGAACCCAGAGGCTATGGTCACCATAGAGCGTTTTGTAGACCGCCATCATCTCCTCTGTCTCGCTGTGTTGGGCAACGCCCATCACCTCGTACAGATTACCTTTATAGTGCTTGTAAATTCCTGGTGCCAATTTCATATTAATGTCTTTCTATTATAGTAGTGGAGAGGTCAATTTTATTCGATAAACTCAACTGCAGCTCATCGCCCAGTGCCAAAGGTCCAACCCCGGCGGGGGTGCCCGTAAGTACAATATCCCCCGGTTGGAGAGTGAAAAACTGACTTATATAGGCCAGCAGAGGCAACACTGGTGTGAGCATATCGGAACTGTTGCCATCCTGCTTTAACTCACCATTTTGACGCAACTGAATCTGCTGATTCTGCAATTCTAAAACCGGCACTTTAATAAAGGTAGATGTGGGACAGGCGCCATCAAATGCCTTGGCTTTTTCCCAAGGCAGACTTTTCTGTTTCAGCTCAGACTGTAAATCACGCAGGGTTAAATCAAGCGCAATGCCAATGCCGACAATGGCTTCGGCTGCCTGCTGTTCAGTACAGTTGGTTAGACGCTGGCCAATTAAAAGGGTCATCTCGGTTTCAAAGTGACAGGCGCCCCAGGCAGTGGGAATTGCCACAGGTCCATATAGGCTAGTTAGGGCTGTGCTCGGCTTAATAAACAGCACCGGTTCTGAGGGAACGGGATTATTGAGTTCTTTTGCATGTTCGGCATAGTTTCTGCCGACACAGACAATCTTGCCCAGAGGCAATGACGCGGACACGCCATCGACTATATGAATGTAATCTGACATTGAGTTTCCTTAAAAAAATAGGAGGGCAAAATAAGAGGCCGAGATAAAAAGCCAAGATAAGAGTGCGGGCAAACAGTAGAAGCCAATCAGAAGATAATTGGCCTGTTGTCATTAAGCAGCAGTGCACCTTTAACCACTCGATAAATCGCCCACAGTGTAAGAATCCCCCAGACTAACCAGCCCAGCAGTAACAACCAAGATATTAGACCCACAACCCACCATAGCAAGCCATACCAAAAGGTATTCAGCTGCCAGCGAAAATGGGTTTCCAGCCAAGTACCCTGAACGCTGTCACGCTTGATATAGTTGACCATCATCGCCGCAATCCAGGTTAATCCGCCCGTAATAAAACCAAAGCCCTGCAAAATATAGACGAGGAACGCGAGATTTTTACGCTCTGCTAACAAGGGGTCGAGAAACTCCGAGTCGGTAACATCGTCATTGGTGATCATGGGATTTACTCTTTTCGCTCAGAGGGCTTACGTTGGAAGCCCTTAACTAGGTGGCTTAGTCAAACAACTTGCCTGGATTCATAATATGGTTTGGGTCGAAAGCTCGCTTAATACTACGCATCATATCCATTTCGACTGCGGATCGGGAGTAGTGTAGATAATCTTTCTTTAGCAACCCGACTCCGTGTTCGGCGGAAATGCTGCCTTCGTACTTTGCCAATAGCTGTCCAATCTCATCACTGACATTAACACATTTACTGTGGAACTGATCCACTGAAAAAGCCTCTGGCTTAAGGATGTTAAGGTGCAAATTGCCATCACCTATATGCCCGTACCAAATAACCTCAAAATCCGGATACTGCTCCATTACCAGCTGATCAACGTCTTCCAGAAAATCTGCCATGCGCGAGATGCGTACAGAGATATCATTTTTATAGGGCTGCCATTGCCAGAGTGTCTCGGAAATATCCTCGCGCAACTTCCACAGATTTTTCGCTTGAGACTGACTTTGACTGATCACCCCATCTACCACCCAGCCTAAATCCACACAGTGTTCAAACAGCGCCATCGCCTTATCCAAAATACCTGGACTGCTGTGCTCGAACTCGAGCAGTGCATAAAAAGCCGTCTCTGTCTTAAACGGCACGGTGTGACCGCGGTGGGAAACAACCTTGTCGAGCGCCTGCTGAGAGAAAAACTCAAAGGCACTGAGGTCCAGATCACGGCTAAAGCAGGTCAACACATCAACAATCTCCGCAAAATTCTCAACCCCCAGCACCATCACTGATGATTCCAGCGGCGCTCGCGCCAGCTGAATAGTCGCTTCACAGATCAGTCCAAGGGTTCCTTCAGAGCCAATAAATAGATGACGCAGATCGTAACCCGTATTATTTTTCGCCAGACCTTTATTGAGTTCGATAATATCCCCAGCACCGTTTACCACCTTGAGGCCTGCCACCCAGTCGCGTGTCATGCCGTACTTGATCACTTTGATACCGCCGGCGTTGGTGGCTATATTGCCGCCAATCTGACTGGACCCCGAGGCGGCAAAATCTACCGGATAAAATAACCCCTGCTCCTCGGCAAACTGCTGTAACTGCCCAGTGATAATGCCGGCACCTACAGTTATGCTGCGATCCATCGGATTAAAGTCGATAACCTGATTGATTCGATCAAGTGCCACGACCAGCTCGCCATCCTTTGCCACAGCACCGCCACTGAGACCTGTCCTGCCACCCGAGGGCACAATAGCCAACTTGCACTGATTGGCAAGGCGCACAATAGACTGAACCTCTTCCACTGTCCCTGGCAGAACCACCGCACAGGGCGCCGCTTGCCACAACGTTGTGCGATCGACGCCAAAGCGCTGCAAATCATCTGCTTCGAACAGTAAACGCGACTCGCCAACAATGTCGATTAGTTGCTCAATAACCCGCTGGGGTAACATCTTGATTAATCCTCTTGGTCGTTTTAAGCGAAAGATAGGAACAAGCGATAATGGTTTAGCACTTAACTGAGGTCAGAATAATAGCATCGGGTTTTCCATTTAAACTCTTTTAGAGCCCTAAAAGAGTATTTTTTGCCAGAGAAAAGCTGTCTATAAAGTAACCCGACGACGACAAAAAACCACTAGTCGCACCATTTAGGCTCTTAACCTTGCCCTAAATTATGAAAATTGATTAAAAAATGATCAAAATAGTGGTTTATTTGATTAAACATCGCGCAAATATTAGCCAAATCAAGAAAAACCCAATACACTGCGCGGTCTGAATTGACGGTTGCACACTTTAGTGTCTGTTGAAACAGTAATGCCTTTATAAGATGACTGTTGCGTAAAGCAAAATCAGTTCTACTATATAAGGTGTAGGCTAGCCCCGTTACGAGGCTGGATATTTTAATTGCCTTAAACGGTACACAATTTTTTATAAGTGAGGTTAGTTATGTCGGATAGAGTTTCTGGCACTGTAAAGTGGTTCAACGACAGTAAAGGTTTTGGTTTCATCGAGCAAGAAGGCGGCGGTGACGTATTTGTTCACCACAGCGCAATCCAAGCTGATGGTTTCAAATCTCTGAAAGAAGGCCAAGCAGTAACTATGGAAGTTACTCAAGGTCAGAAAGGCGCTCAAGCTGAGAACGTAGTTGCCGACTAATTTCTGATTATGCCTTAAGGCAAATCAGTAGATTATGAAAAACCCGATAAGAAATTATCGGGTTTTTTTATGTCTAGAAGAAAGTACAGGGCAACCGAGACTTACCAGCGTACGGTGCTCGAATCAGCAGACTCAGTTAAGCGCACCTAAGCGAGGAAGCGCAAATTGAGAGCGAGGAAGCGCAAATAAAAAGCACCAGACAAAAAAAATCCCGCCAACCGGCAGGATTTTTCGACAAGCTCGAGGCCAATTACTTAATTTTGGCTTCTTTATAGATCACATGCTTGCGGATAGTGGGATCGTACTTCTTGATCTCCATTTTCTCAGGCATATTGCGCTTGTTTTTATCTGTAGTGTAAAAGTGTCCAGTGCCAGCACTGGATACCAAACGAATCTTTTCTCTCGCTGATTTAGCCATCAGTAGTCTCCTTAGACCTTCTCGCCACGAGCCAGAAGCTCAGACAAAACAGTTTCAATACCTTTCTTGTCAATGATACGCATACCTTTAGTAGATACACGCAGCTTAACAAAGCGTTTTTCAGCTTCAACCCAAAAACGGTGGGAATGAAGGTTTGGCTCAAAGCGACGACGTGTTCTGTTTTTCGCGTGAGATACATTGTTTCCAGCCATTGGGCGCTTGCCTGTGACTTGACATACTCTGGACATTTCTACTGCCTCTGATTGCAATTGTGGTGACCGAATCGTAATCCGCTCATCACGTGAATTCTGGATATCTAACCCTAGTTGCAGGACCCTCCCGCAAAGGGGCGCAATTTATACCAGAAAGGCCTATCTGAATCAAACGAAATTGCCGGATTAGTAGCTATTGAGGGATTTAATTGGTCTAAGCTCATAATTTGCCGCGCTGAGCCAAAGAGACGACCTCACCACGACCAATAATCAGATGATCGAGCAAACGGATCTCAACTAAATTGAGCGCCTGTTTTAGACGCCGAGTAATATCAATATCGGCCTGACTGGGCTCGGCCAATCCCGACGGATGATTGTGCGCAACAATCACTGCGGCGGCATTTTTGCGCAGCGCACGAGCGACCACTTCACGCGGATGCACACTGGCCGCATCCACGGTTCCCTGAAACAGCTCATGGGTATCAATCAGCTGGTGCTTACTGTCTAGCAATAGCATCACAAACACTTCTCGCTTGTAGTCACGCATCTGCACCGACAGATAATCGCCGACCTTTTCCGGACTGGTAAACACCGGCTGACCTTCGAGCTGCTCCTGCAAGTAACGGCGGGTCAATTCCACCGACGCCTTAAGCTGCACAAACTTTGCCGTGCCCACGCCTTTAGCTTTGCAGAAGGTAGTGTGGTCAGAGCTGATAGTGCCCCGAGACCGCCAAACTCCTTAATCAGATCTCGCGCCAGATCAATCGCGGTGATTCCCGGCAGTCCGGTGCGCAGAAAAATTGCTAGTAACTCCGCATCAGAAAGTGCCGACGCCCCCCGAAGAATTAACTTCTCTCGCGGCCTTTCATTCATCGGCCAGTGGCTTATAGCCATAGTAAGTCCTTATTTTTTGCTACAGAAATCCTCTTCTTAATGGTATCTTACAGCCTTTATAAGAGCTGTCCGGACGATTAATGAGTACCCTTTCAAACAAACGAATAATAGTCGGCGTCAGCGGTGGCATTGCTGCTTACAAGAGTGCCGAAGTTGTCAGGCGACTGCAGGATGCCGGCGCAGAGGTCCGTGTGGTGATGACACCAGGTGCCGAAGAATTTATTCGTCCACTGACATTGCAAGCACTCTCAGGTCATCCAGTGCATGCGGATCTACTCGATCCAGAAGCCGAAGCCGGCATGGGCCATATTGAATTAGCGCGCTGGGCCGATCTGGTGTTGATCGCACCAGCGACAGCCGACTTTATTGCCACCATGGTCCACGGCCGCGCCAACAGTTTGTTAAATGCTATCTATCTGGCGACACCGGCAATAGTCGCAGTGGCGCCAGCCATGAATCAAGGCATGTGGTCGCACCCGGCCACCACAGCCAATATGGAACAACTCAGTCAGCGCCAGGTGAAGATTTTTGGCCCCGACAGTGGCATTCAAGCCTGCGGCGATATTGGCCCAGGGCGCATGCAGCAACCTGATAT
>ENA-OSIY01001972-OSIY01001972.1-marine-metagenome-genome-assembly--contig:-NODE-1972-length-10819-cov-15.434742_pt1 | contig 10819 bp, 10 predicted proteins | sample MGYA00237884_ERZ534233 | MGnify/ENA primary metagenome ERZ534233 (study PRJEB26412, sample SAMN06343840) | marine metagenome | isolation source: estuarine water | place: USA: Columbia River Estuary... | reverse complement strand
GTCACGGTTGTGGTGCGTGGTGCAAGCGGTACGAACGGCGCGGTGCTGACTGTCACGCTGTCATCTGGTGGCTTGACGGCAGCGCAGACAGCGGCGGCGGTGTGGGATGCTTCACGCTCTGCATATGCAACGGCTGGAACCTTTGGCGAGTACGTCAATACAAACGTGAACACCGGCGCTATCGCTGATGCTGTCTGGGATGAAGCTCGATCAGGTCACACTACAGTAGGTACCTTTGGGCAGTACGTCAACGCTGAGTTGGTAACCCCGGTTACATCTGCCGCTCTGGTACGCATGGGGCCTTTTGAAGTTAGGGCTGACGGCTTGGGGGCATCGGATCCGCTTGACATCCAGACCGGCGCACAGCACGGAATCGACATCCAGTGCGTAGACAACAATGGTAGCGGCATCGACATCACGAGCGCAACGGTAACGGCTAAGGTCTACAACTCTGGTGCAACCTTGGTAGACACGTACGCCTGTACGGCAACTTATGCAGCTGATGGACGGGCAACGTTTACAATCGATACGACCGTGACCAACACTCCAGGGACGTACACGGCTACGATCACAAGGTCAACATCTGCAAACGATACGCAGATATTCGGCCCACTACGCATCTATGTGAGGGATATCTAATGGCACTAATCTTTGATTTGACTGAAGACCCTCAGCAGGTCGTGCAAGTCTCCGCATGGGTCGGAGACTGGCACTCTTACGTGGTTCGCTTGGTTGATGAGTTGGGAAGCCCGGTAGACATCACTACCGGTACGCTTGGTGCAACCTTCACCAACATCCAGACCGGCTCGACCTATACCTTTCCATCTGGTAGCGTGACCTTGACCAAGCAGTACAGCGCACAAGGCATCCTGAGCATCCTCAACCCTGCGGCATACGGCACAGCGGCAGACATCCGGCTAACAATATCTTTCACGGTCAGCACCACGGTGCGGCGCTTTGGGCCTTTACAAATACAGGTGTTGGCACCATGAGTGTAACCGTATCCCTCAAGACTACCGGTATAGACCAGTACAAGCGCAATCTAACCAAGATAAACCGTATCGTAGGTAAAGCTGCGGCTGATGTTGAAGCCACGGCAAAGCGAAGCATCAAGACAAACAGCGGCAAGTTCAAAGAGTATGACAAGGGGCATTGGTCAAGCCCGCCAGGCACTCCGCCTAACTCTGATACAGGCGCTCTTGCTAACTCCATCATGCACCGGATGCTGACGGCTACAAGTGCTGAGGTTGCGGTGATGGCTAAGTATGCCGTACCGCTGGAACTTGGATGGACATCTAAGGGCGGCAACACCGTACCGCCGAGACCGTTTCTAGATCCAGCCTTACAGCACGTAAGACCGGCATTTGTCAAAGCGCTAACCGTGGTGCTGAAGGGTAAGTAATGGCATACGAACCGGCGGTAATCGAACAATGGATATACGAGACTCTAAGCGGTGACGCTACTTTGTTGGGTTTGCTTGCTCCTGACAACCAGCCTAACGGCTTCCAGATGGGCATCTATAACACCGTAGCGCCACAGACCGACCCGGTATCACGCCGACCGGTGCAGGTGCCTTACGTGGTGTTTAGCCGAGCTGGTGCAAGCGGTGATGACGAGGACACCCTATGCGGCGCTCGTGTATTCACCACGCCTAACTACCGAATAACTGTGTGGGATACTGAAAGTGGTGCGATGAGCATGAGCCGGATACAAACCATCATGAATCGCATCGACACATTATTGGATAATCAGACGGTAACCAGCACGACCCCACGGCTTTATGTCCGCAGGACTTCAACGGATCAAACCTTTACATTATCTGATGGTGGTAGGACGGATTACGGGGTGACAGCGGTCTATCGCTGCTTGACCCAGCAGTAGGAGTAGACGATGCCTTTTACAAAATCATTCGGTCTGGTGGGCGAGAATTGTGTTGTTACCATTGCTTTTGGTGGCTTCCAAGATGGTTCCCCAACAGCCTTCACGGCTAACACCTATACGTGTCTTGCCAAGTCAGTGCGTATTTCTACAAGCGTAGATACCGCTGATGTCAGCGCACTTTGTGACACCACGAAGAAGATGCAGGTTACCAAAGCATCCGGTTCAATCGACATCGAGCTACTGGTAGACGGCACAGCACAAGCCGATGGCTCCCCGGTCTTCTTCAATAAGGAAGGCTACTACTGCCAGATCGTGGTTACTCCTGGCGCTCTTACAGCCAAGACCTACATCGGTATTGTTACCGCTACCGGTATCGGCATTGCGACAGGTGAAGCGGTCACAGAGACAGCAACAATCATGCTTGGTGCTAACGGCGTAACGACCGCATGGGCATCCGCATAATGGGTATCAAAGCCATCAAGGCGGTTGCCCCTGAAGTAGAGCACGGCATCCTTGAAGTAGACCTAAGCGAGTGGGCAGGTGAAGGAGCGATAGTAAAGTTCCGCCAGCCTAAAGCGGCAGACTACTTCCCGGATGCAACTGAGCTGCAGAAAATCAGGATGTCTTACGCTGAGATGGCACCTAACCTTTTGGTCAACTGCCTGATTATTGGCAAGTGTTACATTCCGGATATGGATGACCCAAGCGATGCCGCTTTCATTCGTGTACTCCTTGACCTGAGCCGGAAGAACACGCAAGCGTTCTACGCTATCTACTGGTCGTTTATTGGTAAGTATATTGATGTGTCGGTTACCAAAGAGGTAGACGAAGCAAAAAACGACTCGGCGGTGTAGGCTCACTGATCGCGTATTACTGCGTGAAATACCTACACCGTCATCCTTCAGAGGTTGACCTAACGCTGGAGCAGATTTGGGAAGTTGCTGTAATTGCTCAGGATTTAGAAAAGCACGAAATAGCCGTGATTAAAGCCACAAGGGGAATCTTTTGACAATAGCACAACTAACCGTAAAGCTCGGCGTGGATGGCATGGGGCAGATTGTTTCTGCCCTTGATAAAGTCAAAGCCGGGCTAGGTCAAGTCGCACAAAAAGCCCAAGGTGCTGGGTCAGCCCTTGGGGCTATGGGTGGCGTGGCTATTGCTGGCACAGTTGCCGGGTTTGGTATGCTTGGTAAGACTGCCTTTGATGCGGCGGTTTCTTTCGAGTCTTTGAACTCCAGGCTAACCGCTATTACCGGTAGCGGCAAGAAGGCCGCTGAAGTCTTAGACATGGTCAAGAAGGTTGCCGGGCCTTCCCCCTTCACCTTTTCCCAGTTGGCAAACCTTGCGGTAGGGCTTGAAGCAACAGGCGTTGAAACCAACGCCATGCTCCCACGGCTTGCTAACCTTGGCGCGGCTTTCGGTGCTAGTGAAGAAAAGTTAGCATCGTTGCTGAACATGGTTCAACAGTTGAAAGGCGGCCAGATTCCAGACATGGGGCAGCTCTCAATGTTTGGGATGAACCGCTCAGACTTTGCCAAGCAAGGCATTAAGTTCGATAGGGGCGGCGGACTTGAACAGGGTCAGGAGATGAAGGTATTCGAGGCCTTTGTCAATATCATTGACACCAAATATAGCGGGATGTTAGAAGGCTTGCAGAATGACACCGCTACCAAGTTAGCATCCCTAGAGGACACTTGGGAGATGACGATGCGGAAGATTGGGGAGAAGATGATAATCATCTTGACTCCTTACATCGAGTACACGACTAACTTTCTAGGGCGTATGTTGGATAGTGGTGTGCTTGGAGACATTACCGAAAAGTTCTTTGGGCCTATGCAAGACTTCACCAAGGGGTTTACCGATGGCAAGGTGCAAGCAAGCGTAGATAAGTTGCTAGCATCAATCATTTCCGTAGCTGCATCAATACCGAGCATACTTTCTGACACGTTCAAAAACATAGGCACGATGTTCCAAAACATCATGAATCAGTTTCGGCAGATGTTTGCCAAGATTCCTTTTTACAACGATCCGCAGTACAAAGAGTTCGTAGACAAAGCCGATAAGATTGACTCATTCAGAAACAGTGGGCTTTATTCAAAAGAACGGGCAGCCGCAGAGATGGCTGACCTTGAAAAGCGGATGGGGTTTACATACCAAACCGACATCATGGGTGGTGTCGACTTTGGCAAACCTTTTGCGGATGCTAAAAATTTTGCAGACAGTATCATCGGAAAGATGGCAGGTGCAAAAGCACCTGAAGCTGGCGGGGTACCTAAGCCGTTCGGCCCGTTATTCAAACCGGGTGAAGAGCCGGGCATGGGTAGACCTACTGAGGCTGAAGACCTACTGCTACGGATTGCAACCAACACGAAAGATACCGCAGACGCTTTGACCCTACGGCGTGAGACTTTAGGCGGCGGGGCGATGGGTGCCATAGGTCTAACAGGTGCTGAGGTTGGAGCCGTGAACGCCTCCTACGGCAGGTTCGGTAATGGCCTTATACCAGCGGGTACGGATTTAGAAAGAGCCATGCGTAGACTTATCCGGGATGAGGGTAGGCGCAACGGTCAACCCGGAATAATGGGGCGGTTCTAAGATGGCTAACATCCATCAACTAAAAGTTGAGTTCGATGTAGTTGAGCCAAGGCCGCAGTTTGGCCGCTTGATGGTTGCGCTAGATGGTACCAAGATAGACCTAACCAACAGCAGTAATATTTGGCAAGACCCTGCCACTTTGACGATGATGCTCGCACCGCTTCCGGTAACTGCCGCGTGGTCTACAACCTACAGCGGATCCTATGCACGGTTTCAGAAGACGGACTACACGCTAACTACTGCGGCATCATGGAAGCAGATGCAGATTAGGGCAAGCGGTGACTACTATCTGCAAAGCCTCAACGTCACAGAGCGGGCTACGCTTACGACAGCCTTTGGTGTCAATCAGGCGGTCTACCTTTCCTTGTACGTCCCTGGGCTGAAGGACACCGACAAAACTGTTATCCTAAAAGCCGGGTGGGGTGTCGGTTCGGCTGGAAGCGTAGAAGTATGGTTTGCCGCTAACGGGACTGCTCAGGTGCTTAAGTCTGGTCTAGTGGTTGGCACTTACGAGCGTGGAGATTCCAACATTGCTCCTGCGGTTGGCACTACTAAGGCTAAGTCTAGCCGGTCGGACTTCATCAGCATAATGATGATTCCAGCACGGAAGCGGGAACTGCTGGTAACGACTTCAGACGGCACGTCTTTCTCTCATGTCTTTGAAGACTTAGACCCCGCCATACAAAATAACATCCTTCCTGCTGCCGCGTTCTCTTGGTTAGTACCAACCGGGCAGGCCACCGTGCAGCTTGCTAAATGCAACTTTGAAACCAGCGGCTATGTGCTAAGTCAGATCAAAGCCCTGCGATATCCGCCTCCGGTCGGTGCTACCTTTGCACCAACTTATGCAGGTGATAACTGCGGCTTTGGAGCCTACACGTTTACCGGGTCGGTCGTGAAGGCAGACGGCACGGCATACACGCCTAACGGTGTCATCAAGTCGGTTAGGGTAAAGGTTGCGCTAACCGGTGCAGGTACCGGTTCACTTGGTTTGTACTCGACTGAAGCAATCTACGATGCTCCGGTTGGTGCTACCTACGATGGCACAGTTGATGTTACGCAGTACATCCAGAGCCTAAGCATAGCGGTCAATGAAGATGGCAAAGCCACCTGCACTATTGGTGCTATTGCTAAGGCGTTGATTGATGCAGGGGTACAAAAGCCTAACGTTACAAGCGACCGACCCGTGAGGATTGCGCTAGGTAATGGCCCTGCTGTTTACCCTGCGGTGGTGACTTACATAGACATCTTCCGGGGTACGCTTCAGCCACCAAAGATAGAGTTTCTCGACCGTGACACAACAGCCAGTTGGGCAACCTATGTCTACACCGGCACGGATCGTAGCGGTGACTTTGACCTTGCTTGGCTGGTTGAATCTTACCCATACGATGGCATTACGGCTGGTAACGCTCTTCTTGATCTATTGCTTATAGCTGGTTACGATGACGCCACAGCCCCTGTCTTCATTGGTGATTACCCATATCAAGAGTTACCGTACACGACCAATATTTCCAAAGGTCAGTACACTTTGGCTCCTGATTACGGCGATACGGTTGCGTCGTTCCTAGACAGGATAAAGCAGGAATATTACGCTACTTGGATAACCGGTTGGACACCGACCGATTCCGGCTATTACTACCAGTGGCTTGATGTTGATGCGGCTAGTACTGCATCCACTATGACGCTTTATCAAAGTATTTCTACAGCAACCACGGCGGGAGTCGCTGAAGAGCTACGCCCACAAAGAGTGATTCGTACGCTCAACTCCTACAATGAAGAACCGGAATGTACTCAGGTTACGGTCATCGGGCAAGACCCTAACACCGGCATATTTATACCGTACACGCAGATAGATTCAGCGGCAGAGATAGCGGCAACAGCACCGGCAAGCCGTCCAAGAAACTGGAGGGGGCGACCGGTTTGCTACCAGTATAGAGACCCGGCACTGAACACTTTGGATGCCGTGACGGCAGCCTGCTTGATGCTTTATAGCCGCTTGACTACCGGGCGTACGATGATTGAGTTCGATGCAACATTCTTGGTTTACAACAACAGCAATAGACCGGTTTGGCTTGGTGATGTCATCAAGCTCATGGATACAGACGGGGTTGGAGTGCTTGGCAACTACCGGATTATCGCCATCCCGCAGATAGAGTTCGTGCAGGAGAACACGCCCGGTAGCAGTACCTTGTTTAACGTCCGCAGGGCATCCTACCGGGCGGTCTACGTTAGCGCAGGGACGTAGGCATGGCATATCTTGACATAAGCAGAACGGCAACCAGTGCGGCTGACATTTCGATTGCTTGGACATGGACTGTACATCCTACTAACTTGATTCCTTTTACCCTACAGGTTGGTAAGGTTGACGGATCTATTGATGGACATATGGGATGGTCTGGCACATGGTCAATGAGTATGACCAACACGCCTAGAGCCCGTCCAGGTAACCCATGGTCGTATCAAATCCTTTTGTCGGTCAGTGTAGCAAACGGCAACGGGCAAACCGCAAGTAATACCATCGTGGTTACATCGGGCACACCAACAGTTGACTATCTTGATCTGTCAGGAACAATCACAGGTAGTTGGTCGGCAAGTGTAGCCACTAATATTCTTTGGAACGTCACCGAAGCGGCATATTCCATAAGCTCGGCACCAACGCAGTTCCCGCCGTACACAACCTATGAGGTATACGAGCAAGCAAAACCATCGGCTACTTGTACCGCTACTTTGACCCTTGCAGGAACCGCCACAACGGCAACAGGGACAGTTGGAGCAGGTGGTGGTGCAACTGCCACCCATGACTTTACGGCTGGTCTACAACAGACCTGCGAAGATACCGGCACAGCATCCGCATCGATTACAAATATCAGGGTGAACGGAGTTGCTCCATATCAGGCTACACACTCGCATTCTTACAGCAGTCAAACTGCCGGAAACTGGTCAACAAGCGGGACATCAAGCGCAACCGAACAGACTACGGTTAACCTAACGTCATCGGCACGGTTAGCCGCTGAGGTGAGTATTGCCGGAAGGATACGAGCATGGGAGGGTGCGTACCCTAACAACCTTGATGTTTTCGTTACCGGCTATGATGCAGGGACTCGCACAATAATCAGCTCCGGCGGGTCATACGGTGGGCAGGACACCTTTGTTAAATACTCTTTTGTATCAACCATTGTTACAAATGCCGGAAGCAATACCCTAACAACTGCATTGAATGACGTACCTGCTTATATCTCAGCCCAGCTCTCAAGCCTTGGGCTTATTGCTAACGGGGACTACTCAGCAGATACACGGGTGATGTTCCGTGGCTTCCGCTTCAACGGCTGGTCAATCGCTGACGCAAACAACCGTGCTATAGGTCTTACCGGTAACGACCGGCTTTACGCACCATACGAGGGTATGAGCGGATACCGATATCTTGCCATCCAAATCAAGGCACAAAGCGGCACCAACCAAAGCGGCTACATCGAACTAACCGATTACCACGGTAACACCAAAAGATGGCAGGTTGTGGCTCCTACGACCTCCTACAGCACGGTAACCATTGACTTGTGCAGCCCTGACATTTGGAGTCTTGGAGCGTTACCGGCAACCGAAGATAAGGACAACCCTTACCCACGGAAGAACACTGCATCAAGCAGCTACGCAGGAAGCGAAAGCGTAGACTCGGCTTACTGGGGAGTCACATCGTGCCAGCGGCTCAGGGTATCAAGCGGATCCATTGACATCGGTACAACCACGCTAACCTACACAAACACGGATTCTACCTATGTACCGGACAGTTTCACCGCTCAATTTGAGCGCGTTACACCTGCCATCGTTGCAGAGGTAGACACAACCACCTACTACTACGGCAGACGATTCTGGCAACAGGATCGCGATGGGCGCACCGAAGAGGAAAGCGATGTCTGGTGGCAGATGACCGTAGGTGGTGCAACCGGGGTGACATCGTATAGCGTTGACCCGGTAACCATCAGTGAGCTATGCGACCAGATCAATGCATCCGATAACTCTATCGTTCGGCATCCCGGCTGGACTGCTACGAACAGCGTAGCCTACCCGGCTGGTGCTACCTGCTCGGCATCACAGCCGCCATTACGGGATTGCTTCTTGAACGGCGTTACCGGCTATTCTACTTGGCTAAGGGGCGGCGGTATCCTTGCCACGCCACACGCTACAACCGGTACAGACTTTTCATATGGGCATCAACTAGCGGCTGGAACTATCACCGCTCAGACGCTCTTTGATAGCATCAATGGAGACTTCCCGCCTGACCTTCCCGACCCGTTCGATGTCAATGGTGGCACCGAGGCAGGGCTATATTTAGCGGGTGGAAGTTTACTCCGTGGCATTGCCCATGGCGCCTTACTAGACAATGCCGGTGACCCGCTGACCGCTGGTACGGTTGACCTCCTGCTAACAACCACGAGCGCGAACCGGGGTTCGGATTCCACGATAGATGCTGAGGGCCGGTATTACACAAGCACTCCCTGGGGCTTAGGCGAAAGCAATCACACGGTTACCTACAGCACATCTACCATCGGTCTACTGCCGCTTCATACCAGCCACCGGTTCCGGTCTTGGTTTAGGGAGCAGGAGTTAGCCGGTGTTTGTGTCTCTGCTGCCGTGGCACCTAACCAGCGTTTCTGTTATGCCGTCATCGAGTCAGGAACGGTAGCGCTACACTTTGCCGATGGCCCGAACGCGACCAACTTTGTGATGGTGACAACCAGCATAACGGATGCCAGCTGCGTTCATATTGCATACGATCCGACGAGCGCGGTAGGTAGGCTTTACATAGTCGTAGACACAACAGGTAATGATGTCAAGTCATACTACACAGATGATGAGGGGGTAACGGTATCCGTGGCAGTAACTGTAACCGGTTCGGGGGATGATGCTTCAGTAGCCATCAACCCTATGGGTAAGCGCATCGTTGTCTATCACCATAACAATGACTTGTACCGGGTCATCTACGACCCGCAGGGCAATGTTATTACGGCGGCAAGCATCATTGTCAGTGGAGGCGTAAACCAAGGCAAAACGGCTGTCGCTTGGAGGCTTGGCACTTGGTACGCCTACTACAGAGACGGTGGGAGTTCACTTATTCAGATATCAAGCATCGATGACGGGGAAACCTGGAGTTAGGAAAAAGGGGTGCTGGGCAGTTTGTGAAAAACAGCTTGGGAGTTAGCCTGCCCAGCGGGTGTCGGGAGATAAGTTCGACAAGGAGAATATACCACTATGACAAGGCCTATCGCTTTAAGGGCAGCAAAAGAAGCCCTAGACAATGTCGGTGTGCAGGAAGTTGGAGACAACAGGGGCAAGGCTGTTGAAATCTATCAAGCCTCTACCATCCCACCTGTGCCACCCGGTAGCCCTTGGTGTGCCGCTTTCGTGGTTTATAGACTACGCAATGCAGCTCATGACCTAGCGCTGAGCATCCCACTAGACTGGCCACGCTCGGCATACTGTCCCGATCATGGCAACTGGGCAAGGAAGACCAAGAACTGGGTATCGGTGAAGGATGCTGAAGCCGACCCTACCAAAGTGCGTATCGGTGACCTCGTTTGTTTCTGGTTTGCGCCACTGAACCGCTTGGCTCATATCGGGATTGTAATAGGTGTATTCCCGTGGGGTGTCAAGACCGTGGAGGGTAACACGTCCCCAGAGATGGAAGATGAAGACAAACCAGAACGCGAGGGCGACGGTGTCTATCGTAAGGCTAGAGCATGGCGCGAGCTTGGCAGCAACGGCGGCTTTGTAAGCATCGACTGGTGAACTTGTAAGAAAACCTTACAAGTTGAACAAATAAACACAAATAAAAAGACACGGCTTTTAGACCGTGTCTTTCTAATCAGTTCCAGCATCCAATAGTTGTTTTTGGTTTCCCTTGCGGGTGCTAGGATTATACCCTACGGCATCAACTGACTTGCCATCTCGCCGATCCATTGGCGAATCTGCCAGTCAGAAGGAGCGCCCAAGGTGAACTGTTCAACATCGATGTGGATGTCAACACCGTTGCTGCTGTAGACCACGTGAAGCAGGTTGCCCTTGCAAGTCGTGAACCAAAGCATTCGGCTGATGTTGTGAAGGGTGCAGCGCAAAGAGCGCTGATACTGCCACGCTCCGAGCGTTTCATTCCATACGGTGGAAAAGTCCAGCTCTACGTTTTCAAAGGTTGTGTGACCGTGCCGTAGCACGTTCTCCAACCGTTCCATCGTGTAAACGTCATCTGCTACTGTCATTCTTTATCTCCCTGCGGTGTATAACCACACCCGGAATATACACCGGGTGTAGATACTTTGTCAAACTGTTTTTATCGTTACCGATTCTGAAG
>ENA-OSIY01001970-OSIY01001970.1-marine-metagenome-genome-assembly--contig:-NODE-1970-length-10826-cov-6.518746_pt1 | contig 10826 bp, 15 predicted proteins | sample MGYA00237884_ERZ534233 | MGnify/ENA primary metagenome ERZ534233 (study PRJEB26412, sample SAMN06343840) | marine metagenome | isolation source: estuarine water | place: USA: Columbia River Estuary... | reverse complement strand
TTTTTCAAGCAGAAGACGGCATACGAGATTTCTGCCTGTCTCGTGGGCTCGGAGATGTGTATAAGAGACAGAGGTGATAGTTTGCTAAACTATTGTATTTTAAAATACCATGGGTTCGAATCCCGTCGGTCCCGAAAACCTCATTTAGAGGTTTGAACCCATGGTATTTTAAATAAACAGTCAGTTGTGCTTTACCGTTGAGCTTATTCAAGGCTGGGAACGTTAAAAATTAAAAAAAAATTATGACAATTTAAAATTAATTCTCTACGAACTAAATTTTGGCAATACTCTGTGCCTCTATTGCTAATAAGGACTTGATTTTACACTGGCTTTCATTAACCGTTCAGGATCATGACGAAATTTATCTTCTTCTCGCCCGATTTCCATTAACTCAAGTATTAAAAGGGTATCATCAAACTCAAAGTCATGCACTATAAACTTGAATTTTTCGTCAGAATTAGGGTCTATGAAATACATCCAAAAGCATGTCGTCTGACAAGATAGCTGTAATGCTCTGCATCTTTCAATGAAGGCATACCTATACAACTATACTCAATTTCGACTCGTTTATCAATAAATAGACTCGAAAAAATATAAAGTAATAACGTAAAAGTAACTTCCCAAATGGAAGTTACTTTTACGAAACAAAGTTGCGTGACAATACATTGGGATGTTATACCATCAACAAAATAACAAAACTAGTTTTTAAGGAGAGACAAAGCAAAAATCTTCACCAGCGTATAGTTTCCCCCCTGAATTGAAAAAACTTTATACTGTAAAATAACCAATCTAGTAGTAAGCTCCGGTTTGTTTTTAAGTTCAGTTGGGGAACAAATTTTTGCTATCTTTAATCGATGAGCTTTACAGATCTTCGTTGATTATAATTATATTGTTTGTATCTAGTATGTATGTGTTAATTTTGCTTTTCAGTTAATAAGTGATTTTTTTACTTTACAGGATTAAAAGAAAACTGTTGCATATACTTAAAAAAGCTAAAGTTAGGGAGTGAGCTCCTAAAATGGGATTTGAACCCATAACCTATTGGTTAACAGCCAATCGCTCTACCATTGAGCTATTTAAGAAAGAACTATAAAAATTATAAAAAAAATTATAAAAACTTAGTTGTCATGGTTATCGTGACTTGAATAAAATAATACAAAAAGGCATGGTATTACTGGAAGGAGGAATGAAGCATCTTTAGTAACCATATGAAGAAAAAAAATAAAAAGTATGGTATAATAGTACTCAGACATGAATAAACGAACAATAGAGTAAAATTCAAAAAAATCTTTTTTTATTGTTCTAATAGTTTTTAAAAAGGAAATAAAAGGATCTTTTTTAAATTTTTTACTCATTAAAATAAAATAGAATAAAAAAACATGGGATAATTAAAGGAAGAAATACGTTAAAATGACTTAAAGAGCCAAATAAGCTAATAGTTAAAAGGATAAAGCCTATAAAAAAATCAACAATATAACTATAAAGTTTTCCGGATTGTATATTTTTATTAAGAAGAATACTTCGTTGAACACCTATAGATAAGTTACGAGGTCCGAAATACTCTATAATTCCTTTGTCAAACATCTTTAAGCCTACATGTAAACCACTATTTAGTGCTGATTGACCAAATAGGTGAACATTATATATTTTATCAAATAACCATTTTTTGTTTAAAAATAAATAAAAACTACCAGCTAAACTAAAATTATCTTTAAATAGATCCTTAATCATTTTAGGGTTTTTTGTAAAAATAAAAATAGCAAGGATTGAGCCAGAAAAGGTAAAAAGGGTAGGTAAAAGTTTAACAGATAATGGAACTAAAAATTCCCTATCATCTAAAAGATTTCGTGTAAAATCATTAGTGTAAAGAGAATTACCCCAGAAATCAGTACCCGCACCAATAAAAAAATCTTTTGAGGTATAACCAACTAAAATACTTAATATACAAAGAATAATTAATACAATAGACATTCTAAAAGATGACTCATGAGCATTTACATAAAATCTTTTATAACCTAAAGGTCTTGCAAAAAAAGTTAATAGCAACAAACGGTATGAGTAAAAAGCAGTAAAAAAAGCACTCAAAGTCCCTAATATAAATGTAAAAATTCCTTGCGATGACCAACTTGAGTAGGCAATTTCTAAAATACAGTCTTTAGAATAAAAGCCAGATAAAAAAGGAAAACCTACTAAGGCTAGTGAACCTATAACAAATGAAATATATGTTATAGGTAAAAAGAATCTTAAACCGCCGAAACGCCTTAAATCCTGCTCATCACCCATTGCATGAATAACAGAACCAGCGCTTAAGAATAAGAGTGCTTTAAAAAAAGCGTGATTACTTAAATGAAAAATACCTACACTATAACCGGATAAACCACAGGCAAAAACCATATAACCTAATTGGCTACAAGTCGAATAAGCAATTACACGTTTTAAATCATTTTGAAATAACCCCGTTGAAGCTGCAAAAAATGCTGTTAAGGCTCCAATAATGGCAACAAAATTAAGAACTTCGGTAAAATTTTCAAAAATAAACGAACAACGAGCAACTAAAAACACGCCAGCTGTAACCATTGTAGCTGCGTGAATCAAGGCTGAGACTGGGGTAGGCCCTTCCATAGCATCAGGTAGCCAAGTGTGTAAACCTAATTGAGCAGATTTACCCATAGCCCCTAAAAATAAGAATAGTGTACCTAATTTATATAAATAAGCTTCTTCAGAAAAAAATTCTTTACTAAAAGAAAAAATGCTATTAAAATCCACAGAGCAAGTTTCACCATAAATAAAAAGAATACCTAAAAAAAGAAAAAAATCACCTACCCGATTAACTATCATTGCTTTTATAGCAGCTTTATTAGCTTGTAATCGAGTAAACCAAAAATTAATCAAAAAAAAAGAACACAAACCAACACCTTCCCAACCGGTAAAAAGCTGAAAGAAATTATTACCTGTAACTAATACAATCATGAAAAAAGTAAATAAGCTTAAATAACCCATAAAACGAGAGACGTGTGGATCTTCTTTAATATATTCAGTAGAATATAAATGAACTAAAAAGGAAATTGTTGTGACTACAACTAACATCACGGATGTTAAAGAGTCACAAAAAAAACACCAATTAAATTCGAGTAACCCTGATAAAACCCAAGGTGATATTACAATTGTATAACTATTACCTTCAATTGAAAGTAGTTCAAATAAATTAATATATGCTAAAAAACAACAAATTCCGATTAAAGATGTTGTAACAATAGAAACTCCTTGGCGACCGAGATGTTTCCCGAAGCCAAGAGCTGTTACAAACCCGAGTAAGGGTAAAAAAAATATATTTAAAATCATTAAGAGTAAACTATAATCGTTTTTTTTTTTTTAAACGACAACCATTGAAAGGTATATTTGTAACGTCAGTAATAGTTTTGATTTTTAAACCTGAATGTGCTAGCCCAGAGACAAAATATTTTTTGCGTCTAATACCTAAGGAACCTTTTAATAATAAGGCAATTTTACGTAATTTATAACGTTTACGTAAAATTGTACCAAATTTTTTTAATAAAAAATAGATCGAAAAACTTTTTTGTTTTTTTGTTTTACTTTTCTTAGGGTCATTAAATGTCATTAAACTTTTATTTAATTTTAAACGACCAAACACATCTAACCAACTGATAAAGATATTTTTACCTGTTTTTGTTATAAAAAAAATATCTGTTCCAACAAGATGATCAAAAATAACACTTTTATTAAAAAAATTTTTTGCTCTTAATAACCCTTTTTGAGGCATTAGGTTAAATTTAAAAACTTTTTTTTTAAATAGATTTTTATTACCAAAAAATGTGAAAATTTTTCTTGTAAATAAAAGACATCTAATAAAATGCTTTGCAAATTTATCTTTATAACCTGAAAAATACTTTAAATTCCCATAAATAAATAAATTTTTTATAAAATTATTTTTTTTTATCATTTTTTTTTTTTTAGGTGAGTTTTCCTTGAAAAAACTTAATTTCTTCGAAGTTAAACCATTACTACGAGTTCGTTGACCTCTTACAGGTAAACCTGAAGAATGCCGACGTCCAATATAGCTTTTAATTGATTTATATTTTTCAATATTTTTTTTTATAAAGAAATTAAGAGCTTTGTTTACTGTAACACGTTCACGAACCAGACGATCAATACGCTCTAAATCTTTTTTTTTTAAATATCGGACCTGAATTCGGGAATCGTAACCTAAAATTAAACATAATTTTTTGGATACAGATAAACCAATACCTTTAAATTGCCTTATAAGCTTATGTAACTGAATACTACTCACTTACACTCCAAAAAGAATTAAGAAAGCCATCATTAAACAAAAAAGAGCAATAGCTTCTGTTAACGCAAAACCTAAAATAGCGATTTTTGTTAAATCTTGCTGCATTGAAGGGTTTCGCGCAACACCTAAAACTAATGAACCAAAAACATTACCAATACCAACACCTGCACCTGCTAAACCAGCTGTTGCAATACCTGCACCAACCATTTTTCCTAAATCAACTAACATTTATAAAATAAAAAAAGAAATAAAAACGATTACATGGTAAAAAAGAAATTAAATAAAAGTATCATTAAATTTAAAAGCATTCCCATAAAATGGTACACTTGTTTCTTCTGATTCGTGTGAAGAATTTTTTTCACTCACAATAACAAAACGCAACTTTATTAAAGGAACTAAGACATAAACAAATAAAAAAATTAATACCCAAAAAAACAACAGTAACGAAACAGAACTTTCACATACAACAAAAGGATCTAACTGTGGCATATAATAACACTAAAACTTATAAAAGGCATAGGGGGATTCGAACCCTCAATCATAACCGTTATGAGCGGTACATTTTAACCATTAAACTATATGCCCAAGAGTTTTTGGTAGGACTTGAACCTACAATCCTTGAATCCGAAGCTCAATGCTTTATCCATTAAGCCACAAAAACTTATTATCTACTTCTTACGGGATTTGAACCCGTGCTTGTACTTAGAAAGAGTACCGTCCTAACCACTAGACGAAAAAAGCTTTAGTTTTAAATATTAAATTACTTTTCTAAACGACTTAAACATTTTTTAAAGCAGAAAGTTTCTGGGTACATTAATTCTTTTTTTAAAGGTTTTCTTAAAAAAATACCTTCTAGTTTTTTAAAATTAACCTCAAAATTAGAAGGTATTTTATTTTGGTTATTTGAGATTTTAAAAAAAAAATTAGAATTTTTATTACCTAAAAATTTTATTTTATCGCCAGAATTTACCTGGAAATTTCGTTTGAAAACAAATAACCCATTTACTTTGATAAAGCCATTTATTATGTACTTAGAACTTTCTAAAACACTTGAAGCAAAGCCCATTCTATAAATCACGGTATCTAGACGAGATTCTAAATAGTTTATAAGTAATTTTTCACGAGAACGTTTTGATTTTGAATACTTTAATACAAGTTTTTTTAAGGTTTGTATTCTCAAAAACCCAAAAAATGAACGTATTTTTCGTATCTCATTTAAAGATTCCCTATAATTTTTTTTTAAGCATGAATTTCTAGGTTTTACTCGAAAATCCTCTTTATTTTTAATAGAATTAAATAAACCTAAAACTTTTTTACGTTTACCAAAAAAATTTTTCATATTTAACAAAGAATACCTCAAAAAACGCCATTTTGGTTTTTGGTTTTTACTACCCCCTTTAATGCGTAATTTACCTAAAATTTTCCAACTGACTATTCTATGTTTACTATAATATTTTTGTTTTTTACAGTTTTTAAATCTCATATTAACAGACATTTTTTTATAAATTAACTTTTAACTTTACCTTTTTTTAGTTTAACTTTTGGTTGGTTTGAAATTAAAAGACCTCTTCCTTTGTAAGAATCCGGAAATCTAATACTTGCAACAAAATTTAAAAAGGAACCTAACAGTTCTTTATCGTAACTAAAAAATTTTATTTCATTTATTTTTTTAATTTCAAATGAAATATTTTCAGGAATTGACACTTTTACTAAGTGACTCAGGCCTATTTTAAAAATAATTTCATTTTTTTTAATTGTTTTACTTTTAAAAACCTTAAATCCAGTACCTATTAAAAAAATAGATCGTACTATCAATTTTGTTTTCAATCTTAAATTTTCATAAACAAAATTAGAGATAAAACCTAGTTTTGTTTTTAAGTTTTTTTTAATTTTTTGTTCATTATCATTTACAACAATTTTTAAGCTAGTTTCTGATAAATTTTTTCGAAAGGAAGTTTTATTTGGTAAATTAATAGAACAAAGTAATTTGTTATCTGCCTGATTAAAAAAGTGAGATTCTGAAAGATTTTTTTTTAAAACCATTCCTTTGAATCGAAATATTTTGTTTATCTTATTTGACATTTTTTTTTTTAAATAAAAATTTTAGCAACTAACTCTCCAGATAATTTTGTTTCTTTTTCAAAACTATTTAGATAACACTTTTCTGTATTATTTGTTAAGATAAAAAAACAAAAAATATCGGGGTTTAAGTATTGGTTACTTAAATAAATTTTTCTACCACCTTTAGATAATAATTTTATTTGAAATTTGTTTAGTGGGTTGATATAACCGACAAGTAATATTTCGTTTGTTTGTTTTTCTTCTTTAAAGTATCTTATAACATTGGACTTAACTAAACATTTTAAAAATAAAATTGTTTTTGAATTTTTTTTTACTTTAAAACAATTCTTTTTATATCGGAAAGCATTATTTATTGAATTTACGACTTTATGCATATAACTTTACCAACTAGATTTTCTATAACCGGGCAAGAAACCTTTAGAAAACATTTTCCTAAAAAGAATTCGTGATATACTAAGTTTTGAAAAAATTCCTCTTGAACGACTTGTCAATATACATCGATTTCTAAATTTATATGAACCCTTTAAAATTTTAGAAGATAACATTCTAGATAAGAATATATTTTTTTTTGATAATGTTTGATTATCTTTAAAAAAAGTAAGAGATAATATCTTAAATTCATCTTTTTCAAATTTAAAGCGATTTATACCATCATTTTTGAATTTTCTTTTAGACATTTTTGGAGGCAATCGGATTTGAACCCATAACCTACTACTTGCAAAGCAGTTGCTCTACCGTTGAGCCATGCCCCCTTTGAGGCCGATAGGATTTGAACCTACGTAGAAAATTTCGACAGATTTACAGTCTGTTGCTTTTGACCACTCAGCCACAACCTCTTTAACTAATAATCTTAAACTTAAATTTTTTTACTTAAAAAAACGTTTATTATTATTTTTTTTATTCGGGTTGGATTGTTGAGAAGCCCACTCTAACGCGCCTAATTTCCATTCATAAAAAAAACCTACAGTAAGAATAATTAAAAAAACTACCATACCTATAAAACCTTTTAGGCCTATAGTATTTAAAGAAACTGCCCAAGGAAATAAAAACATAACCTCTAAATCTAAAACAAGAAATAAAATAGCCACTAAATAAAAATGAACATCAAAAATATTACGAGCATCCTCGAAAGGGTCAAAACCACACTCGTATGATGATAATTTACTAGTACTTTCATTTTGAAAAGATAATACATATGATGCACCGAGTATAATAGCTGAAAGAACTATTGCTAAAAGAAAAAGGAAAAATAAATAAAGATCTTCAATTAAATAAACACACATAAAAATTAATGTAAAGCGTAAGAATCATTTAAGAACATTAACAGTAATAAACAAAAAACATATGCTTGTACTAATGCAACACCTATTTCTAAAAACAATAAAAGTACTAAAACAAGTAACGGAATAAAGCTGGCTAAAAAACCAATCATATTTTTTGCAGCTAATAATGTACTACCTAAGCCAACGAAAACTTTTAATAGAATATGACCGGACATCATATTAGCAAAAAGTCGAACAGGTAAACTTACAAAACGAATTAAATAGGATAAAACTTCAATAGGAACAAGAAAAATTACCATTGCAAAAGGAGCACCAGAAGGTAAAAAAAAAGAAAAGGCATGTTTCCCATGAACTTGAAACATCAACATTGTTGTGCCGATTAGTAAAGCAAACGATAAACTAAATGTACTACTTAAATGACTTGTAACAGTAAATGCATAAGGCATTATACCCATGAAGTTTAGGGTGAAAATAAAAAAAAATAAACCACCAAAAAATGGGTAAGAACGAAGACCTTGAAAAGACCCTAAAATACTTTCTGATAAATCCCGAATAAACTCAAGAAAAAAGCTAATCAAACTTAAAACACCAGCATTTTTTATAAAAACAAAACCTTTTAATGAACCACTTTCAAATGAAAGAACTAAAAGAATAGTACATAAAAAAAATACAGATAGAGTTAAGTAGATAACATTATTAGAAAAATGAATAAAAAAACTGCTTGAGCTTAAAGGGACAATTAAAAATTGCTCCATAGGGGAATTAAACAACATGTATAAAAATATAATTTTGTAAAAAAAAAGTACTAATAATTATAGATAAAAAGCTTCAAAAAATTAAAAAATAAACCTTTAGCAAAGAATAGCACAAAATTATTTAATAAAGAGAATAATTTCAGTTGAACGACTACTTTGAAATAGAAATTCTTGATCGCGCATACCTTTTTCGGAAGTAAAGTTAAGTGAAATTGCACCTACCATAGCAATCATAAGAACAATAGAAATTTCGATAAAGTTATTAATATGATCACTAAATAAAACATAACCTAAACAATTTAGTGTATCAAGTTTATCTAAATGAAACCAGTTTATATAAGAGAAAAAATCACCTAAAGGGCAAAAATTTACGTTTAAAAACGTTAAAAATAATAAAAAAAAAATGCATAAAAACGTAAATAAAGGAAAATCTTTAAACTCTTCATGAACATTTAACATCATGACAACGAATAAAAATAAAACAGAAATAGCTCCTACATAAACAACCATTAACATAAGCCCAATGAAGTCTATACCAAGACTTATTAAAAAAAGAGCCGAGCTTAAAAACGAAAGAACTAAAAAAAGAACACTAAAAACAGCATTCCCAGAAGTAACAGATAAAAAAGAGAACAATACAATAAAAAAAGTAAAGAAAAACCAAATAAATTCTAATTTCATTTAAAAAATAAAAAAAAACATATAAAAAATCAAAAAACTAGCCTTTAATTAAATTAATACTGTCGACGGAAATATTTCCACGAACTTTATAATAACCTACTAAAATAGATAAACCTATGGCAGATTCAGCAGCAGCGATAGACAAAACAAATAGAGAAAAAATATAACCTATTATATCATCAAAAATAAAAGATGAAAAACTTAATTGTAAATTAACAGCAAGAAGTAGTAACTCTATACAAATAATTATAGCAATAATACTTCGGCGATTAAAAAGTATACCACCAAAACCAACAAAAAATAAACATAACGGTAATAAAAACATAAAATTTAGACCTAACATTTTGAAAACAAAAAAGGTAAATAACGGGATTTGAACCCGTGACTTTTGGAACCACAGACCAATGCTCTACCACTGAACTATACTTACCAAAGAACTTCTAAAAACTTTTCTACCTATATATTTTAGCAACTAAAACGAAAATATACTAAAACTGTAAACTAAACCAGCAACAAACGATACCCAACCAAAAGATAAAGGTAAAAAAACTTTCCAACCTAATCGCATTAATTGGTCATAACGATATCTGGGTAAGGTAGAACGAGCCCAAACAAAAAAAAATACTCCAACTAACATTTTTAAGCCAAAAAAAAGAGAAGTATCACAATCAAAGGAAGAAAAAGGAAAAGGTGCGTACCAACCACCTAAAAATAAAACTACAGTTAAAGCACACATTAAAAGCATATTAGCGTACTCACCTAAAAAAAAAAGAGCAAAACCCATTGCAGAATACTCCACATTATAGCCAGCAACTAATTCAGCTTCAGCTTCAGGTAAGTCAAAAGGGTGTCGATTTGTTTCTGCTAAAGCAGATATCCCAAATAAAAAAAAGGAAGGAAATAATGGAAACATAAACCAAACATTTTCTTGACTTAAAATTATAAATGACAAATTTAATGAGCCCGTTACGAAAATTACAGAAATTACAATTAATCCTATTGAAATTTCATAAGATATCATTTGAGCTGCAGATCGAAGTGCCCCTAAAAAAGCATATTTTGAATTACTTGCCCAACCAGCGCATATAATACCATACACCCCTAAAGAAGATATCATGAAAATGTATAATAAACCTAAATTAACATCAGAAAGAACTCGACCAAACCCAAAAGGAATAACACCCCAACCAACAATACTTAAAATAAAAGTAACCATAGGTGATAAGATAAAAAGAACATAATTTGAATTACTTGGGATAATAGACTCTTTAACAAAAAGCTTTAAACCGTCAGCTAAAGGCTGTAAAAGACCAAGGAAACCGACAACATTTGGGCCTCGCCTTCGATGCATACCTGCCATTAGTTTACGTTCTGCTAATGTAAAATAAGCTACTGAGATAAGAAGGGGTACTGCTATGGCTAAAAGTTTTAAAAGAACCTCAATAAAACCTAAACCTGTACCGACAATTTTAGACACAAAATAAAAATCTAATGACAAAAAAAAAAAAAAAAAATTATCCCGTAGTTTAAACTTTTTTATTAACCTTAGATTACCAACAAGATTTAATAAACTAAATTTTAAAATTGCTATGTGATGCACGAAAAAAACCGATTAATTTTAAAAGTCTAGGAGATTTTTTTAAGAAATTATCTTCTTGAAATAGATTTTCTTTAGATAAAGTTTTAATTTCTGTCAGATAAACATGATTATTATTT
>ENA-OSIY01001969-OSIY01001969.1-marine-metagenome-genome-assembly--contig:-NODE-1969-length-10826-cov-13.700530_pt1 | contig 10826 bp, 8 predicted proteins | sample MGYA00237884_ERZ534233 | MGnify/ENA primary metagenome ERZ534233 (study PRJEB26412, sample SAMN06343840) | marine metagenome | isolation source: estuarine water | place: USA: Columbia River Estuary... | reverse complement strand
GGCTAAATGCCTTTTGTTGTGCTTTATATACAGGTCATATTTATGGAATACATTAAAATAGATGCGCTATAGAGCGTAATACACCCAATATTTTATTTCTTGACCAGATGTGTTATAAGTATATTATATACAGCGCTTTAATTTATTTTTTATGACCCAATTTGCATTTTGCAACTATGGGAAAGTACGGTATAGGGTATTTTAATGCACCTTAGATGGTTAATTATGTATATTGGTGGCACAATCTAACTAATGAGAAAAATAGCACTTCTATTAATAGGTCTTTTTTGTGTTTGCGCAACTGCTCAAACATATAATCAAGGGTCTGTAAAAAAGTATGGTTTTTGGGATACCCAATACCAAGAGCCCATTATTATTTTAAATGACTCAACTCTTTATAGAGGTTTAGATAAAACAAAGATTTCTTTTCCCAAACTAGATTTAGATGATTCTAACCTAAAGGCTTTGATACCACTCCAAATAAAAGACACCCTGTTTTTGGTAGAACAAAGTGGGGGTATAGTAGTAAAGTATTACAACCGCACCTTTGAGCGTATTGATGAGTCTCGCACCCATCACAATCAATATAATAGCATACCTTTTGTGTTTGAAGACCAAATTTTCTTGCTTGGAGGGTATGGTATGTTTACCGATAAAAACATTTTAACCACCTATAGTTTCCAGAATAAAGAATGGTTTGAAACTAAAACATATGGAGAGAAACCCGCTGTTATTATAGATAAAGTTATACATGCCAAAGCCGATGATACTATTTATTTTATTGGTTGTGATACTGTTGAGGATTTAAAAATTTCCCCTCAAAACTGCTGGGTTTATAGCCTTGATTTAAAGACCATGACTTTTTCTAGATTAGGGATTCTTACCATTAATAGCTACAGAGAATTAGCCTACGGGCATCATAATCCATTTACCGATAAGGTGATAGTACAAACACCTACTTCTCAAGACGAAAATGGTTTGCGTTTGTATGACTTTAAAAACAACACCTATATAGACAATAATGACCCTCAAATTCACCAAAATTTTTCTTCTAGTAATGTATTAAACCAAACGGGCGATAAACTACATGTACTCCAGCATAATGGAAGCTATAAAGTAGATCTAAACTTAAAATATAAAACAGTTTCTGAGGCTATCTACCAGAGTTTTACTGGCAAAAAATATCCTATCTACACACAAAAATACAGCAATGTGTTATACTATACCGTAAGTTTTGTTTTTGTGTTGTTTTTGATATTAATTGGGGTTTTCGTTAAAAAATGCATTGCAGATTACAACCTGGTTACTATCAACACAAAATCTCTTGAGATAAAACACAAAGGAAAACTCGCACCTATTTTTGATGAAATAGAATTAACGTTGTTGTTCAAATTAGCTCGGGGCCAGTATATTCCTTTTGCAGCCTTACTAGAGATATTTAGTGAACAATCAGATAGTTACGAGACACTCCGTAAAAAAAGAAAAAATCTTGTGTCTTCCCTCTCAAATAAGTTTAATACTTTATTAAAAACCAATAAAGAGCCTGTTTTTATCTACAAAACAGATCCTGAAGATAAGCGTGCCAAACATATAAGATTAAACAAACATCTTGTAAAGATTATAAAGTAGCTTTTTTGTTTATATAGTATAGGGTTTTAAAAAAAGTATCCCCAAGAATAACATGTTATTCTTGGGGATAATTTGTACCGGGGCTAATTAAATAACCGAGCTTATTTTTTAAGTATTGACCAAACCCAATATGCAAAGTTTTTAATTCCTTTGAGTGTCATTATGCTCTCTTTTAAAAGTATGATTCATAATTTCCTGCGGTGGTAGTAATTTTTAAAATAGGTTGGTCTTTATTAGTTGTGTTTTGTAAGGTGTTTAAAGCAGCTGTTTTAATGTTATTGACCAACTACAATCTTTATAGCTTTGATTGCTATTAAGTCTTCCAGCGGGCTTTATCTTGCTCCATATCCATATCCATACCCGTATCCATATGCGTATCCATATTTGTCAATAAACTTATCGGGTTTTGTGTCATCGGTAATTACATACCCTATATTTTTTTTATTGTATTTTTCTTTATAGTCCAAAACGTAGTTTACTAGCTTTTTAGATGAAAAGTTTTTTCTAAAAACATGAACAACATAGTCTGATTTTTCTAACAACTCTAAAGACTCAACCATAAAAAGGATTGGTGCACTATCAAAAATAATATAGTCGTATTTTTCTTTGAGAAATGAAATAAAATCATCAAATCTTTTAGTTTTAAAAACACTAGTTTTCGTATTTGTTTTTGTTCCTGCAAACAGAGTATCGAGGTGTTTATTACTTGTTTTATATTCTTCAAAAAGTGCCTCGAAATTAGTAGTAGTATTGTCTATAATATTTGTCAGCCCTTTACAATTGTTGGTTTTTTGATCAAATAATTTCGATAAATCAGGATTCCCTAAATCTGTGCCTATCAAGACAACTTTTTTACCCTTACTGGCTAAAAATGTTGCAAGATTAAAGGCAGTAAAAGTTTTCCCTTCATTTTTAATACATGAAGTAATCATAATAGACATCCCTTTTGGGGATTTTGGAATTACCATAGTTATATTATGATAAATTCTCTTAAAAAGCTCGTATTGAACTGCTTTGGTGTCTTTCGATTCCTTTTTTTCCGAAAATTTTACAATACCAAGAAAATTAATATTTGCCAGTTCTTGTTTGAGATATTCTGTGTCAATCTTAAAGCTTCTTAGAAAACATAAACCAACACAAAACCCAAGTGGGAGAATTAATCCAGCAAACAAAAAAGCTGCAAATATCTTTGGTTTATCGGTTTTTGATGTTAAAATATAATCAACTTCATTTATTACCTTAATGTTTGATTCTACAGAAGACACACTAATTAATGCCTCTTCTATTTTTTGAGACAGGTATGCATATAAATTATTTAAAAGCAACAGGTCTTTCTCTAGATTGCCTAGTTCAGATTCTCTCAGGGGTATTATACCAACCAGGCTATTGTTTTTTTGTTTGAATTCATCATATCTATTTAATTTCATTTTTAATTTATTGATATAGATATTTAAACTATTTAAAATATTAGATCGTAAATCAATAAGCTGGTTTTGTGATTGTATGAGCAGCGGGTTTTTTGCTGTGGACTCAACAAGCAGTGTGTTCTTCCCTAAAATAATCGTGTTAAACTGTAACACCATATTATTTATATTTTCATTTTCAATACCAATATCTGTAGGTAAAAGCTCGAAAGAGATTTGCTTTTCTACCTCATCAATTAATTTGAGAGATAGTTCTGTCTGCAATGAATTAGCAAACATTTTTTGTTCAATATCATTTAAATTATCTAACACTAAATTTGTTTGATTCTCTGGCATGTATACGCCATTTTCTATTTTGTAGTCAGAAATAACAGCATTAAGTGAGTCAATTTTTTCTCGTAAGGTGAAAATTCTAGATTCAATAAAATTTATGGATGCATGATATACATTTTTCTTGTCACGAATATTATTTTCTATAATTTCATCCACAATGCCATTTAAAATCATTGAGTTTAAATACTTGTTTGCCCCAGTATAGGAGATATCATAGGTATTTGTTTTTTTAGCCACATTGACAGCATAATTTGCTTTTATTGCATTAACGGTCTCTCTCTTTTTATATTGATTAATGATATAAGAGTCTTGGCCTACATAGTTTGAAATTTTTGTTTTGTAGGTAAATAACGAACTTTCAAATTCACTTTCATTTCTTGAAAATGAAAACACGGTGTCATTTACCTCTATGGTAACGCTATGATTGTTAAAACTAATAATACAGCTGTTTTGAATAGTTTCATTTTTAAAATAAAATTCAAAGGGTACTGACTCTTTGGTTAGTAGCGTATTAGATTTGAGTTTGTTTATTTTAAAATACCTGTAATTAAGGCTTAGTTTTTCTACTACATTATTTAATATTAATGTTGATTTAAAAACGGAAACATGGTCTTCACTGCCAAGCTCGTTACTAGCATAAAGAAAATCATATTGATTATTATTAATAAACGATGAAGGGTCTGACTGGTCTTTACTTATTAGTAAGGTTGTGTTTGTTTGAAATTTTTCTTGGTGGTAATAATTGTACACAATACCAATAGCTGAGAAGACCAATACAGATGAAATAATGAGCCATCTTTTTGATAAAAGAGTAAACACTATTTTTAAAAGATCTAATTGATCTTCACCGGCCTGTTCATTGGTATATTCCATTACCTTACAATTAACAAGATTGTTGTTACAATTGATGCCAGTAAAGCCAATGAGCTACTGTTTCTTAAAATCCCAAAATCAAATGCCAAGGATGCTGTGTCTGGCCTTACATAAACCTCATCGTTTTGTTTAAGGAAATAATAGGGTGAGGTTATAAACTCATAGGATGTTAAGTCTATATATTTAGTTTCAATTTCTGTATTGGTGTTGCGTATTATTAAAACTTTACTTGGATTTGCTTTATTTGTAAATCCTCCAGCCCTAGTAATTAATTCTGTGAGTGAAATATTTTGATTTATTACGTTAAACGTTCCAGGGCTATTTACCTCTCCTTGTATTGAAACTTCAAAATTTAAAATTTTTATTCTAACATTTGGATTTAGTACGTATTCCTCTAATTTAGTTTTTATAAGTTCTGCAAATTTAAAACAGGTTAACCCAGATGCTTTTAAACTTCCAATAATTGGAAACTCTATATGTCCTGTTCTATCAACAAGATACCCTTCCCATTTTCTTGCCTCTGTAGTTCGTACGGTTCCAATTTTGGCCATTGAAGTTTGTTCGAAAATTGCAGTACTCTCACTATTTAAGGATGAAATATTAATATCTAGCAAATCACCATTAGCTATTATAGCTTCTGGGTTTTCTATTTTTAGATTTTCAGGAATCTTTTTAAATAGCAGTTTGTTGCTAGAACAACTCACAAATAAAACGGATAAAAAAAGTAGCCTTAAATTGTTATTACACTGTAACACGAAAAGTATTTTTCAATTAGTATAAGACAATAGTACAATTAATTAAATGTGTAGATAAATGTTCTTTTTTTAATTAAATATCTTTTTTTTAAAATAAACATCTATAATTCAAAACTAAGAAAATGGCATTCAGAATTATTTATATAAAGGGCTTATACTTGATAAAAGATGTTTTACTTGTATGTATTATTACTTCAAAAATTTATACTTATTCTTGAGCAGGTATGTTTCAGAATACCCAGTTTTATCTGATATTTCTGAAAGTATCTTCCCTTTCAAAAGCATTTTTTTGGTTAACTCTAATCTTTCTTGTTTTATGTATTTAGCGGGTTTAAAGTCTTTGTGTATGCTGTTAATGTCGTTGTAGTCTAGGTTAAATTCTGCCTCTAGCATTTTTAAAGTCACACGGTTCAGGTTTTTGTTAATGAATCGCTTAATGTTGGATATCAACTGCTCGTCTGAAATGTTTTTCTTGCTTACTTTTTTTACAACTACAAGCACAATGAGTATAAGTAGTAGTGCCCCTAGATATAAATATGGCTCTTGACTGCTAATTTTAAAATCTTTAAATATTAAATTCTTTTCAAAATCAACTAGATTATCTATGGTGTATACTCCGTGAATACTCCCAAAGCGTATTGTGCTATTTTTCTTATAAACTGCTTGTTTATTAAATTCATCAACTATATAATTATCTAGGATCTGTTTTTTTGTTTTTTCGAAGATACTTATGCCGTTATTTCCAGATAAAAACACCAAATTATCATAATCTGAAATAGTATGGGCTGTATTTTTAATAGGTAGTTTATCTAGTAGTTGAAGTCCGTCTGTTGTTCTTTTAAAAGTAAGTAACATTTCATTTTTAGAAATAGCGTAAAAATCATTGCCATTTGTATCACTCTCTACAATATCATTAATCTCATGAGCAATATCACTATCTATAACATCCGTCTTAAAGCTATTTACATTTAATGAAATGTAGCTTTTATTGTCTATAAAGTGAAACTCCCCTCGGTCTTTAATTCTTTCATTTATTTTGTTTCTTATAGGTATTATCTCCTTTTGAGCTGGATATATTAATTTAAAATTATTTGATTTATGCCCGTATTTGTATATTCCCTTATCAGAAATAGCCAAATAATTGCCATTTCCAATAGCATATATGTTTGACATCCTTCCATACTGGCCTTTTGTTCTTATTGAATTGTCGTTATTATATAATTTTGTTTCTATGCTGTCTTTATAGGTCAATAAACCATTATAGCATATAAATGTGATGCTGTCAAATTCTTTAATTTGCCCATCTGTGTAGGTAATTGTGTTTAATTTATTTCCATTAATGAACACTCCGTCATAGGTGCCAAGGGCATTGTCACTAATTGATCGTACACTTCCAAAAGGTGTAAAGGAATAGGTGAGGCTGTTATAGATTAATAATTTCCCTCTTGCAATGAGAAAAAGGTCATTGTCCAGATACGCAAAATCGGTGGTTGTATTGGTTACGAACTCGGGTTGTGTTATTGGAGATTTTACAAACTTTACTTTATAATTATTATTTTTTTGAAAAATCGAATTAATTGGCCCTACTATAGAGGCGTCATGGAGTGTTATATCATCTCCAGAAGCAGTGACTTTATAGATGCCTTTGTTGCTACTAACGTACAGGTCACTCTCATATGACACAAAATTGTAGAAAATTTTGTCATCATAAATTTTTTTGATCGTAAAGCCGTTAGTAAACCCATTATTAACTAAAACAATGAGACTTACAATAAATTTAAAGTAAAGCATGTTTGTATTTTAAGATACAATTATATACTTTATTTTTTGTTGTGACAAAAATTATAATTTTTATAAATTATCTTTTTTAAATATTTTTCATCCTATTAACCATCTGTATAGATAGTTTAAAAGTGTTTTATTAGAATAGTGAATCCTGATTTTATTTAAAGCACGTTTTCTGAGTTCGTTGTTGAAAAATAGTTGGATTAGTATTGAACATATATTACTATATCTTTCAATAACAATTAAAATTTTAATTGATGCAATGGTTAAAAACCGAAAGATTTTATCATGAAATAGACCATAAAATGAGGATGTTATCTGCAGGTCAAATATGTTAAATTTTTCTATAGTCATAAAAAAGTGCTTAACATAAATGTCTTTTGTAGTATTCTTTATTGTTACATTTTTTTTGCAATCAAGCTTATAAATATCATAGATACTTCGATGGCTATGTTTTGCATTTATAAAACCATGATCGTTTATTTGAAAATTATAAATACAATGATCAAACAAAAAAAATTGTCTTGGCGTTTTTATAGTTTCTAACACTTCGTTAAAATCATTTACTAACCGTTTTGTGTTAAAAGCGCATCTGTATCTAGGGTTTAACAATTTTAAATGCGGCTCTATAGCTATTGTTTTATTTTTATTAACACTCCTTGGAAGATGTCTATGTCTAAAAAGCCTAAATAAACCAACATGCTTCTTGCTATAATACTTATTTTTTTCTAATACCTTTTTAATTTTTTCTTCATCCTTGCCCTGAATAATAAAATCAATATCTCCAATCATTCGCTCTCCGATATCTTCAAAGACATTACTAAGTAAAAGCGCGGTTCCTTTTAAAAAAAAATGCTTGATATTATGTTCAACCAAAAGCTCAGACAGCTCTTTTGCCTCATCTAGTAAAATCTCATTTCTAGCTTTATTTATAGCATAGATACCTTTTATATAATCTATAAAATCTTCAGGGAATAAGTACGCTGCTTTCTTTTTTTGGATATTAAAAAAAAGTGCAGGTAGCATTAAATGACCGCTGGTTAGTGTTATTAATTTTTCAAAATTGATGTTGTTTATATCAACACCATTCAAGATTTCACTCTCAGGACGGTACAGAATATTCACTAAAAACTTTTCTTCGAGAGCAATCATTTAAAAAACAACTATTTTTTAATTATCCTCCCCAACCTGGAGGTATTGGTGGGGTTGCTCCACCTGGATCATCAGTTCCTGGAGCATCAAGTCCTGCGCCTGGATCTGCAGACTGCGCTTGCGCTTTTTTTGGGTTTAGTATTACAAAAGTACCCATGACTGTAAAGGCTGCATACTTACCCATTTTTTGCAATGCTTCCTTTCTGGTAATGCTATGTGGAGCCTTTTCTGTTAAATCGTTACTATCTTCTTTCATACTATTACTTTATGATAATTTTTTTAGTTAACAGGGTATTCCCAGATTTTAATGTAATGATATAAATACCAATGGAGATCCCCTCTGTGGATACTCTCTGGTTGTTTGTCTGATTATCAAGGGTTGCAGATACTACTTGCTTGCCAAGAACATCATATAATTTTAAATGAGTAAAGCTACCCTGGTTTGCCATACCTTCTATTGTAATAAAGTTCTGGTTATTTAACTTGTAGGCGTTTAAATGACTGGTGCTCATATTCTCTTGGGTAGATAAAACACTTTGCGTGAAGTGGATAAAAAATCTACCTACTCCACCTAAGGCAATTTCTGGTGTTAACACAAAGTCCTCGAGGTTTAAAAGAGTCATGGTACCATTTTGGTTATCTTCTAGATAAACTTGTATGCCGCCAAAAATGTCAAAAGTATCAATGGTAATTCTAAAGGTTTCTCCGGCTTCTCTATTTATTTCAAGAGGTATTACTACATCATTTATACTCTCTATTCTCATTGCATTAACTGCTAGTCCTACTCCCTGATCTTCAGCGACTAATCTTGATAGTAAAGCGGCGCTTTGATTATAATGACCAGCATCATAGCCTGGGTCTAGACCAAGAGTGAGCCCATTTTTAAAATAAAATTTTGTGTCTTCTATTTCTGTTGCTCCCTCATAAAGTTTAAGAACAAGCTCAAAATAGGTGATAGGGTTACCAGCAATAAAATCATCGCCGCCTTCTGTGGTTCTCATAGCTGTTGTGAAAGAAAGTACATCGGGGTTTTCTACATTTGGATTATCAGATGCTACCATAAATGCTTGTCCTGGCGCAATACGCAGCGCAGCACTCGTATTGTTATAAACGGTATATCCTGAGCCAATTCCATCTGCGTCATAACCATAGATGGCCTGATAAGAATCGTGGAGCTTTTCGCTATTAATAGTTAAAAAATTGTTTGAACTATCTGCACTGGTATTTCCGTGAATGTATGAAGGGAAAGGATTTGCTACTAAATTCCATTTTGTTCCTCCTTCTCCTCCTCCTTCTCCTTGTCCCACACTAAAATCAATAATTGGCAGTGTTTTATTTGTAGCAGCTGGAGCTCCTGTGAATTTTAAAGTTCCACCACTTATTGTAGCCATTTGAAAGCCCATACCAAGAAGAAAGTTTCCATCAAATGGATACCAATTTGAAGATGTAGTGTAGTTTTCCCACTCATTCGAATAATTATTATAGTATCCTATCGCGTAAGCATCACCATTAGAGGCTAAAGTTGAAGCGTTTGCAGTAACAAATGAGTTAATAGATTGCCCCTCTACCGGAGCGCCTATTAAATCCCACTCATTAGTACCTACAGAATTAACATACCTATTATAGGATATATTTCCAGTAACAGACCCGCCAATAATAATGGATGAAAACTCATTAGAGTCTGAGTTTAAGGTAAAGGTTCCAGCGTTTGAGAAATTTCCACTCATGGTCACAGCTCCTGTTTTTTCGATCGTAAAACTTTTGCCTGAAGCAACTGTGATGTTTTGAGCTTTTGTCAAAAAGGAAACAAAACATAGTAATAGTGTTAACTTTTTCATGATATTTTAGTTATCAGAAATTAATTTTTCTACTAATTTTTCTAATCTTGAAATCTTATCGTCTTGTTCTTTAAGCGCATTAATAAGCACGGGTACAAGCCCTTGATAGTTTACCGCCAACATGTCTTTATCATCAGTTGTAACTAGTTCTGGAAATACTTTTTGAATATCTTGAGCCAATACGCCAATTTTTTGTTTACCGTTCTTTTTCATTTTGTAACGCTTCCCATCAATTAGCAGTAGTTTGGCAAGCGTAGAGCCTAGAGATACAATATTTGCTTTAAGTCTCGCGTCAGATGATACCACGATATCACCACTTACAGTTAAGTTATTACTTACTGTAGTATCTCCGTTAGCCATTACTTTAAAAGCATCTGATCTATTACTAAAAGTACCATTTCCAATTACAAAAGCAGTATTTGCAGAATTTGCTTGAGTTGCACTACCAGTAACCGTTGAGCCATTTAAATTGAAATAACCAATTACTAATGAGGAGTAATCACTTGCAATTGAACCATATCCCATTGCTGTAGAAGATTTACCATCGGCTACTGAGTATTGTCCCATTGCTGAAGAATAATCCCCATTTGCAATTGCCTCATATCCCATTGCTATAGAAGTATATCCGTTTGCCTTGCTACGATTCCCCATTGCAATAGAATTATTATCATTTGCCTCTGATTTATACCCCATTGCTGTAGACCAATCTCCAATGGCTTTACTGTCTCTCCCCGTTGCAAGTGTACCGTCACCACTTGCTATTGTATAATATCCAATTGCTGAAGCACTTGTTGACCCGGTATTATTTGTCTGTACATATTGTACTTGTGCATTGATACTACATGCAATAGTTACTGCTAAAAGTGTAAATATTTTTTTCATAGTAAATTATGATATTATTCTTGTTTGGTAATTAATTCTTTAAACATTTCTTTTAATTCGTCTATTTCTGATTGTTGTTCTTTAAGTGCATTAATAAGCACGGGTACAAGCCCTTGATAGTTTACCGCCAGCATGTCTTTATCGTCTGTTGTAAC
>ENA-OSIY01001968-OSIY01001968.1-marine-metagenome-genome-assembly--contig:-NODE-1968-length-10829-cov-5.258557_pt1 | contig 10829 bp, 10 predicted proteins | sample MGYA00237884_ERZ534233 | MGnify/ENA primary metagenome ERZ534233 (study PRJEB26412, sample SAMN06343840) | marine metagenome | isolation source: estuarine water | place: USA: Columbia River Estuary... | reverse complement strand
TACTAATACTTGACCAGATATATAATCTGCTTCACCGTCAGTGGTAATGCCGCGATTGTCTGGAATAGGATTGTAATTTCCTTGACCACCAGTAACAAGGTAAAACGGATCTCCGAGGATTTCTATTTCTCCAGTAATCATACTTGCTTTAGAATTAATAACAGCATCATGCATATTCTTAGCAAGTATACTATATGGATCGTTTAATGGTTGCCCAGCATTGCCGCCTGTTGATTGTGTGTCAGCCGGTTCGACCTTTGTAGGTGGAGTTGGAATTTGCTGGTTAGTTCCATCTCGTGTAGATTTACCTGATTGTTTAATATCATTACTGTTATTTGCACCAGCACCAGTTTTTGTAGACGGAGTATCATCGTTTCCCATAGCTGCAGGAACTGCTTCAAAAAATAGTGTATTAAAATTTAATTTAAAATTTAGTACATCAATATTTTTTCCTGTATATATGTAATTGTATTCACGTAAACTTAATTTTGTTAAATTAGCATCGTCAATATCCTCTTGCCCATATGTAGGAATACAGGTGTAATGAACTTTATAAGGAGTTACTACATAGGTAAATTTTTGAAATGGTCTTTTAGATGTTTTATCAAATATCTTTAAATTTTCTACTTCCATCCTGACCATAAAGTATTCTATCATTCCATATTTGTCAATATTTGTTTTTACATTTTTTATAATATTTCTAGAATATTCACTATCACGAATAACAGAAGAAATAGCCTCATGTATATTCATCTTTTCTGCAAATTGTACCACTGTTACTCCGGGAGTATATTTAATTGCTTCTGGTTCTTTTGATTGTTGAGCAGCTGTAGGTTGTGTTGTTCCGTTTGTTTTGTAAGCTGTTGCCTTACACCTGTCCTCTCCAGGATCAGCCATGCAATATAATGCATTATCTTTTAAAATTTCTACTAACTTTGCTTTAGCAATATCATTTTCTCCAGTTTGAGCAACAGCTATTGCAGCCGCAGTCATTGGAGGACGTCCTGACATGTTTCCGCCAGTGCCTTTTGGGTCTCTGATCAGCTGTAGTTCTTTGGTAACAGGATTAACCGTATAGTTCATGTGGCCGCCGTTGTCTCCTGCGGCATTTTTATTATTCCATCCCGTTGAATCACTCCATTTTGGAAATTTTATAGCATATACATTATGATTGTTTCCCAATGACTTTAATTTTCCATCTTTATCAGACATTTTAGCTTGGGCATTTACATTTAAAATTAAATTATTTAAAATTTCACCAACTGTTGACCCTTCCATTTTTATTGGTTTTTTAATAACATTAGGTTCACCGAATGCCCGTTCATTAAACGGCACCCCTGAGACTTTATATCTAGTACCGCGTTCTGTAATGTCAACGTCGACTGCGGTAAGGCCAAATGGAAAATATCTTTCAGATTTTGGAATCTTTTCAGGTTCTGAAAAATCTCCATTGTCAGGATATCCCCAAAATTCCATTTTCAAAAGAAAGCTAGCTTGAAGATAAGACGGATATCCAGCCGCAATGGCGGCAAAATGTAATGCTTCAATAAATCCATTAACACTATATGGTTCAATTACATCAAATTTAATCTGAGTAGGTAATGTACTGCCGGCATCGGGCGAAAATGCCATTAACGTATCGATTTCTATATTTTCAATAAACATGTCAAATTGACCAGGGCTATTAGTATTGAACCCTTTTATAGATTCCTCCATGTTTTTCAGTGTGTTCAACTCTTTTTCAAACCCAGGAAAGCGGTTTTGAATCAGCAAGTTCATCTCCTGACTTAAAAGATTGAGCCTGTTCTGTGCCTCCTCAGCACTTTTCCCAACAAAATAGCCAGGTACAGCTAGACTGTTGAGGTTTGACAAATTCTTTAGTTTAGAATTGCCTTTGCCGCCCGATTTTAAAATAATTAAATCTAATTCACTTGTTCTATATAGAGTAGGATCTGAAAGATGATCTGATTGCAAACCAGCTAATGTAAAATGATATGTAATTGATCTATAAGAATTTAAAATATTTTGTTGTTTTGATTGCTGTACTTTTATTTTATCAACATCGCGATCTGCTTTAGACTTATTACTAAATGGATATGTTTCTCGAGTTACAATATCAGTTGCCCCTGTATCTGCCATTTGAAATTACCCCACTACTTGTTTTAGTGTGGTTGCTTTTGGTAAAAAGATTTTAATACCAGCTACCATATCAAATACAGGGTCTTTAATTATAGATCTGTTTCTAATAGCAAATACCCACCACAGTTGATGATCACCATATAAGTCATATGCCAATAAGTCAGGACGAAGTTCGTAAGTTGCGGTTAATTCAAACAAAACATCATCATTTTCTTTAGGTATATCTCTAAAATTAATAATATCAAGATAATTATTAACTATTGACGTAGTAAAGTAAGGACTTTTTTTAGTATACATTGTCATTAGATGTAACCTTTATTTTTTAAAGAACCGTCAGTATATCCAGTCACATTAAATTTTTGCATTTCATTTCTACTATACATAGGAATACATGTGATTGCTATAGTGGATACCGTAGGAACCGAGGTAGTTCCATATCTTAGATCTTTAACAATTGTAAAGTAATCTACAGAATCAGGCAGTTCTACTCGAAGACTAGCAACAGCAACTGGTACATTATGTAACATAGCTTGTCCGTTGGCATACAACCTACACACCGGCGGTGGAGCACCACTATCTATGTCGCCACCCAATCCTCCCGATCGCATTCGAGTTAACGAAGTTAATAGTTGTACCGTAGCCAAATATAGTTCAGCATCTTCGGAGCTTTCTACAGAAAATTTACCAGAAATTGAAATCCTACCTACTGAACTCCGTTGATAAAAATTAATAGAAAAATTAGAATGAAGTGGTTTTGCTTCAGAATATTCCGCAGAAATATCATAAGAGACAGACGGAGTATATGGAAATAATATACCGCCATTGCTTTTAATTGCAAATTTTCCTCCGGTGCCGGCTGAGTAAGCAAGATGGTCGGTAATATATTTTGGAGGAATTAAAAGCCTAACCCGTGTGTCATCTCTTGATAAATTTCCTTTGATATCTTTAAATATTGTTTGGGCGGGATGAAGTTTGATAGGCATTGCACCCCTTGATACCCCGGGAACGATTCTTTCTCCAAAAGTAAGACTTTCTTGAACACTAACAGGATTTTCTAAATTGTCTGCCATACTATATAATTCCTTGCATAGTATATTTACCATAAATAAAACGCCCCAATAACCATTGACCTTAGCATGTTCAATATGCTATAATATCTATTATAAGGATAATAACAACAATGACCGTAAGTTTAATTCCCACAGGAAGAAAAGTAAAATATTTAAACAATAAAGATTTATTAGCAGAAATCCATCGTAGTAAGTGCTCATTCTCAACATACGAAAAATCAGACTATAGTCAACATGACATAATTTTAACTAATTTAGATAAAATAAACATTAGAACCATAGCAGATGCTAAACGTGCTAAAGCCAAGAGATTAGGATTAGCTAAATTTGCAACAGCAAGAGCAAGTGGTGATAAGAAAATTAAACTAGCAGAATGTACCGAAGACTATAAATCTATAGCAAAAATCGATGTGGTTTTTAGAATTATGACATTCAATCATATTCCACTAGCACCGGGTCGTAAAAAAACAACTAAGACAACTGCAGATTCCCATGAAAAGGTAAACTTCCCGCCTTACCAACATTGGAAATTTAACGATACTGACGAATTAGTATGTGTTGGAAAGTCACATTGGAAAGGCCCGTTAGATACCGGTAAATTTAGCAAAGAGCACGGCCGCATTACAGAAAACTTGGGTAAAATGTATATTAAACTAAGTGAAAGATATGCCCAACGTAGCAATTGGCGTGGATATACCTATGTAGAAGAAATGAGAGGACAGGCTATTTTGCAATTAAGTCAAATTGGTTTGCAATTTGACGAAAGTAAATCTGAAAATCCATTTGCTTATTATACAGCCGCAGTAACAAATAGCTTCACTCGTGTACTTAATATAGAAAAGAAGAATCAAAATATCCGAGATGATATGTTAGAATCGCACGGATTGACTCCTAGCCTTACTAGACAAAATCAACAGGGCTACGCTGAAGAAACTGCACGTCAGGCTGAATTATATAAAAACTTTAGAATGCCGAAAAGTGTAGAAGGTGATTTTGAAGAGACTGATGAAACTGACCATTGACTTTTGTCATTTTTTATTGTACAGTAAAGATAGGAAATTAATATATGCCCCTATTTAAGAAAGTTGCCTGTTTTACAGATATACATTATGGTCTTAAGTCCAATAGTGCTACTCATCTTAGAGATTGTGAAGAATTTGTAGATTGGTTTATTGATGAAGCTAAGAAAGCTAGTTGTGAAACATGTATCTTCCTTGGTGATTGGAGTCATAATAGAAATAGTCTCAATCTAATTACGTTAGATACAAGTCTAAGATGCTTAGAAAAATTAGGTGCAGCATTTGAACAATTCTTTTGGTTTCCAGGTAATCACGATTTGTTCTATAAAGACAAGCGGGATATCCATAGCAGTGCATTTGGACGTCATATTCCTGGCGTAACTGTGGTAGATTGTATCACTGAGTTAGATAACGTTACCCTTGTACCGTGGTTAGTAGGTGATGAATGGAAGAAAATGAAGGATATCAAAAGCAAATACGTGTTTGGTCATTTTGAATTACCTAAGTTTTTTATGAATGCAATGGTACAGATGCCCGATCATGGTGAACTTAGGGCAGAAGACTTTAATGGACCTGATTATATATTCAGTGGTCATTTCCACAAACGGCAAACTAACAATAAAGTAATCTATATTGGTAATGCATTTCCGCACAATTATTCAGATGTCGGTGACGACGACCGAGGAATGATGACATTAGAATGGGGCGGAGAACCAAATTTTATTAATTGGAGTAATTGTCCTAAGTATAGATCTATTAAACTTAGCGATTTGATAGATCAAAAAGACACAATTATGAAGGGTAAGATGCATTTCAAGGTTAATCTAGATATTGATATTAGTTATGAAGAAGCAAACTTTATTAAAGAAACACTTACTGCCGATTATGACATCCGTGAAATAAGTCTTATTCAAGATAAAACAAATTTGGATGGTACTATAGACGACAATCCAGATCAAACATTCGAAAGCGTTGATCAAATTGTATCTGAACAACTTATTAATATCGAATCAGGACAATTTGACAAAGCTACTCTTTTAGAAATTTACAATAATTTATAATAATACATGGCATTTAAACTCTGTAATATAACTGTGAGAAATTTCCTATCAGTGGGAAATCAAACACAGGCAGTTGACTTTGATAAAGAACATCTTACATTAGTACTTGGGTCAAATTTAGATCTAGGTGGTGACGATACTGGATCTAGGAATGGCACGGGGAAAACCACTATCATCAATGCGTTAAGTTATGCATTATATGGGCAAGCTCTAACAAATATTCGAAAAGAAAACTTAATTAACAAAACTAACGGTAAGGGAATGTTGGTCACTGTTGAGTTTGAAAAGAATAATACCAAATATCGTATTGAAAGAGGACGAAAACCTAATATACTTAAATTGTTCGTTAATGACACAGAACTAAAAATTGATGAAGAAGATGATAGTCAGGGAGATAGTAGAGAAACTCAGAAATCCATTGAACAAATGATGGAAATGAGTCATACTATGTTCAAACACTTAGTAGCACTTAATACCTATACTGAGCCATTCCTTTCAATGAAGGCTGCTGATCAACGTGAAGTTATTGAACAACTGCTAGGAATAACATTGTTATCTGAAAAAGCAGAAATTCTTAAACTAGCAATTAAAGAAAGCAAAGATTCTATTCAAATAGAAACGGTTAAAATTGAAGCTGTAAAGAATGCCAATAGTAATGTACAAAAAAGTATAGATAGTCTTAAGATTAAAAGTTCAGCATGGGAATCTAAGAAAGAAACAGACATAGAAAATCTAGGTCGAGCAATGATGAGATTAGAAAATGTTGACATTGAAACAGAAATAATCTCTCATGGCCTCCTTAAACTATGGGTCAACAACGAAATTAAAATTAAAAATCTTAATAAACAACAGGCAACATTGGAATCTGCTATCGGTCAGGCTGAAAAAGCAGTTAAAAAATGTGATAAAGAACTTGTTAGTTTGTCTGACAAAACATGCCATGCATGTGGACAAGAACTTCACGATCATAAACATAAAGAAATGACCGCAGTTGCTGAACAGCAGCTAGTCGACGCAACCAAATACTTTGATAAAGTGACTCAAGATTTTACCAAAATTATTGAAGAGATTAGTATAATTGGAAAACAACCCCATCGACCTCAAACATTTTATGATACAGAAGCAGAAGCCCTAGGTCATAAAAACAATTTGGATGGTTTAGAAAAGAACTTAACAAGTAAAATAGACGAACAAAATCCATATGAAGAGCAGATTCAAGAATTAAATAATACAGCTATACAAGAAGTTGATTGGAACATTGTAAACTTATTAATTAAACTCCAAGATCATCAGGTGTTCCTATATAAACTGCTAACTAATAAAGATAGTTTTATCCGTAAAAAGATTATTGATCAAAATCTAAGTTATCTGAATAAGAGATTAAGTTATTACATTGACAAGTTAGGATTGCCACATCGTGTAATTTTTCAAAATGACCTTACAGTTGAAATTACCCAACTAGGACAAGATTTAGATTTTGATAATCTAAGTCGAGGTGAACGGAACAGATTAATACTTAGTATGAGTTTTGCATTTAGAGATGTATGGGAAGGATTGTATCACCCTATTAATTTATTGTTTATTGATGAACTAATAGATGCTGGAATGGATGCAGCCGGAGTTGAATCAGCATTAGCAGTATTGAAAAAAATGGCTAGAGAGAGAAATAAGAATATATACTTAATAAGTCATAAAGATGAACTCATAGGACGAGTGAACAATGTACTTAGAGTAATTAAAGAAAACGGTTTTACCAGCTATAACAACAATGTAGACTATGTTGAGTGATAATATAAAACAGTATAGAGAATTGTATTCGCAGTTAGTAAGTGCATTTGCAGAGTTGCATAATCAAAATTTAATTTTTGTACAAACTACTGGTAGATCTCCCGGATACTTATGTAGAAGAGAATTAAGAAATGTAGAAACGTTAGCAAAACAACTAAAACAACAAAGTAAATTAGTATGTAAAGAACAATTAGCTAATATAAGATTAGTAAAAAAAGAAAAGGCAAGATTAAAAGCATTGCCAAAAAAACGTGGAAGACCACCTAAAGGAAAAACAAATGTCATCAACACAACAAATTAAAGATTGCATGGACGGATTTTTAGCAGAAGATGCAAAATTCTCAGCAGGCAATGCAGCTGCCGGTACTCGTGCTCGCAAAGCATTAGGAGAGCTAGCCAAAGCTGTTAAAGCACGCCGTAACGAAATTACTGCTGAAAAGAACGCTCGTAAAGAAGCTAAGTTAGCAAAATAAAATGAATAAAGCGTTAGAACATTATCGTGACAACGGATTTAAAATTGTAGAGGGATGGGTTGAGGATGAGCTATTTACTACAATTGATTACTTTAATAATTTACCAATAAACAAAACTGGTGGGGTTTGTGAGATTGGGGTCCATCATGGTAAATTATTTTTATTGTTAAATCAAATAACTGAACTTCAAGACAAATCATATGCAGTAGATGTGTTTGAATCACAGTCACTTAATATAGATAATTCTGGCTGCGGAAATATACATTATTTTAAGCATAATTTATTAAATTATGATGTACATCAAGGACAAAATACAACTATTATACAAGGTGACTCTACTGATTCTAAACTACAACTTGATAAAATAATTGAACCAGGTTCTTTAAGATTTATGTCTATTGATGGCGGCCATACTGCAATCCATACTATGAATGATTTGAAACTTGCAAGTAATCTTATCAGTAATGAAGGTATAGTAATACTCGACGACATTCTCAATCATCGATGGATAGGAGTGTTAGAAGGGTTAGTAAAATTCTTACAAACAACTCCAACATTAGTTCCTATAATGATGGGGCATAATAAATTATATTTGGTTAAATTAAGTTATCAAAACTACTATTACGAAGCATGTAGTAAAATAGGCTTACCCGGAGTATGTAGCACTAATAGATTTTTTGGATTTAATATTGCAACTTGGCCGTATTGGCCAAAAGTAATGCCATGGTAATATTATAATGTTATGGACTTATAAAGGTCAAGAAGTTATTGAACTACCAGAAGATTGTATTGGGTATGTATATATTATCACAAATTTAACAAATAATAAAAAGTATATAGGAAAGAAACTTGCAAAGTTTGCAAAAACTACCTATAAGACTATAAAATTAAAGAATGGTACAAAAAAGAAAAAGAAAATCAGATCTAAAGTAGATTCAGATTGGAAAGAATATTGGGGTAGTAGCCCCAATCTTCAGGCAGATATAAACACCTTAGGCAAAGAAAATTTCACAAGAGAGATATTGCACTACTGCAAAAGCAAAGCAGAAACATCATACGTTGAGGCCCGCGAACAATTCGACCGAAAAGTATTAGAATCAAATGAATATTATAACGGACAGATCTCAGTCCGTGTCCATGGCTCTCACATTATAAACAAAATTTAATTGGTATAAAGCTCGCACCTGCTAAGTTCTGGTGCCCGTATACCTGGATCTAGGATCACAGGGAGGGAAATCTCTTGCCGATAAGAGTACTCATCTACTACCCGAAAGGATGAAGATCGTAAAATGCTTACGGTTTAGATGTTTGAAGATAGAAAATAAGCAAAATGAAGGGCTAGAGACGCCCTACGTAAGCAAGTATGTTAGTGTATATTTGTTTACCGCCGCTGGATAAAGACACTGCTCGTGGTACAGGCCAACCGCCACTGTAATGCAGTAACACTAAGTGACATATGTTCGACTCGAATAATGTTCTTTGCCCTGCTCGGGCAAAGTGTGACTGAACGATCTGAATAATATTAATTCTGTCTTCGAAAGAAACAATTGCTCTGAGTGCAAACGAAAGAGCAAATGAGCGCACGCTCATTATAAATAACAAATACAGTTAGGATACTTATATGGACATGCATCAATTATCTGCTAGATTAAGACAAATAGAAAATTCTCCTAAGCAATCTATATTTGAAAGTATAGGGCAAGGCGATCAATACTTCCGTACTTGGGAAAGGGATATTCATCCTATACTATGTGAAGTTGCATTACAACCTGATCAAATTCAACAATTATTTAAAAGTATAGAAACTGGTGCTGGCCGTAGTATGCTAGGTAAAGCAGGTGATGCGGTAGGTGCAGCTAAAGATAAAATCAGTGATGTGTGGTTTAATAAATTTGGGGGTATGCTACAAAGTAGTGCTCCTGTTCAAGCATTTGATCAAAAGTTTGAAGAAATTAAAGCAAGTATTGCTGCAAAGAATCCCCAGTTAGCAGCCAAGTTAGCCAAGTACGGAGAGTTTGCAAAGAACAATCCTAACTTACATAAATTCTTGTTAGCCATTGCAGGTTCTGCAGCCGCAGCCTTAGGTGTTGCAGTAGCAGGTGGTATTGGTGCAGGAGCACTAGCAGTTGGAACAGGAACAGGTATTGCCGTGGGTATTGTTAACATTGCTGACCGTTTACTACAAGGTCAAAAGGCATCAACTGCTATTGGCCGTGGCGCTACTGCTGGAGCAGTTGCTGGTATTACAGCAGGTGCTATGGCAAAACTTGGCGGTTGGTTAGCAGGCCTGCGTGAAAAATCAATACCAATTGGAGACACAGGAATCGAAAAAGTCACTTACCAAGCTACAAGGACTATTAGAGGGCCCGGAACGGAAATGATTGATATGGTTCAAGGATTTAATATTGCTGCTAATCCTGCAGAAGCAAGTGCATTGCGAACTGCAATGAATGCAATTAAAAATGGTGACGTTTCAGCATTTAGGGATCTACAAGATGTTGCTAAAATAATAACCAGTAAAGAATATAAAGAAGGTATACAGGCTACAATTGGTGCAGCTAAACAAGTTGCGTTTAATAATGATAGTTTATTACAATGGATTAACGGGTTGACTCAGGTAGCAACAACAGCAGGTGGTGCTGTAGCTGGACAAGCAGCAGGTGCTACGGGTGAAAAGCCAGTAGCAGAATCATTAAACAGAAATCAACTTAATGAATTGTTTGGCATCACGGGCAACAAGGTAGATGCTAGCACATTACAAAAAGCCTGGGAAAAAGCAGATAGTCCAACTGATAGTGAAGAAGTTGCTAAGATATTACAAAGTGCAGGTGTAGATCCTGCTGTGATATCAAAAGCATACGCAGATATGTCATTGCCAGCACCAGCAGGCGCAGTTGAACCAACAATGAATGCAGAACCGGTAAATATCAAAGACATGCTTGATCAGATATTAGCACTATCTCCTGCAGATCAACAACAAGTATTAGCATATCTTAAGAAATAACAGGAACTTATATGAAAATTTCTCAACTCGTAGCAACTAAAAAATATATTCAATACTATGAGAGTGTTGCTAACAAATTGCCTAGAGGTATTAAAACTCAGCAACAACTGTTAAATCTTGGATACCGTGTAGCAGTTGAAGATCTCGGATTAGCAAAAGCAAAAACATTAAATGAAAACTTTGCTGCTAAGTTGGTTAATTCATATCATAAACCTGTCTCTTATACACATCTCCGAGCCCACGAGACAGGCAGAAATCTCGTATGCCGTCTTCTG
>ENA-OSIY01001967-OSIY01001967.1-marine-metagenome-genome-assembly--contig:-NODE-1967-length-10830-cov-8.347903_pt1 | contig 10830 bp, 14 predicted proteins | sample MGYA00237884_ERZ534233 | MGnify/ENA primary metagenome ERZ534233 (study PRJEB26412, sample SAMN06343840) | marine metagenome | isolation source: estuarine water | place: USA: Columbia River Estuary... | reverse complement strand
CATGCGTTCCACTCGCGTTCTAGAACAAAACGCCACCCGGCGTCCGTTAGAACATTGCTTCCATCGTTAGAACATCACTACGCCTGTTTGGTTTCGTACAGCTTGCACAAACTCAAAGTTCCTGCTACTCTCGGATTAGTGGGGACCAGTCCCTGCCAATCTAAGGAGTGATAAATGGCTAAGCGTCGCTTGACCGCCGAAGAAGCAACCGCACGCCTGGTACAGGGTGCGCAAGCTGCGGTTGGTCGTTATGTGGAAGGTATTCGCAATACCGATGTCAACCCGATGGAACGCGCAGCGCAGAAAGCGAACAAAGCTGCAGCTGGCTACGCCGATAGCATTGCGTCCGGACGATGGGCGCGTGGACTGATGTCCGCTACCAAGGAAGAGTGGATTGCAGGTGCTACCGCAGGTGGTGGCAGTGCGTATACGTCTGGTATCCAGGCCAAGACCGCCAAGATTGCTCGTAAGTTGGGCCCGGCCCTGGATGCGACGTACAACGTTGCTGATCGCGTCGCGAGCATGCCAACGGACACCGTTCAACAGCGTATTGCCAAGTCCGTCGCGTACCAGCAGCAGCGGTATGAAGCTTCCCGTGGTGGGAAGACTGGTGGCATGCGGTAATGGCTTTCCCGACGTCTGCAGCTATTGCCAAGCAAGCGGTTCAGGACGTAGTTGACCTGGTATCTGTTGACGGTTTGCCGGACGACAAGTACGAGCGACGGGAAACACTGCGCTTCCTAGCCAAGTCCGACACGTGGGTTCCCACCCACTGTCCGGAAACCGGCGTGGACCTGTCCACGGTTGACGTTGTGGCGCACGCACAAACCGTTTATCCCGATAGCATCCCGGCATCCCGCATGTCCGTGGAAGCCAAGGAACGGGAAGCAGCACTGTATCGCGCAGCGGGTGTGAAGCCACCCACCCGGAGGTAATGGATGTTCACCCTGGTTGGGTATACCGAAAGTCAGGACAGCGCAACCCTGACCAATGTGGCAGCACTTGCTGATCCGCACATCCGCGTATCGGGTGATGATGTCATCGTTCCGGCGAGCTTGGCGTATATCGGTGGTGTGTACGCGATTGGCGCATCAACGACACGTGCGCAGCTGGTCAGTCCGAGCATCCGTCGTCGCTATCCCATGGAAGTAGTACCAGTTGAAGGGGCGGCAGAACCTGCAGACCCTGTCAAATATTTTCCCATGTTTGACAACCCGATTGCACTGGACCCGGACGAAAGTCTGAACTTCCAAGCTGCGGAGAACGGCGCGGGTGCGCAGCAAAGCAGTGGGTTTGTCTGGCTTTGCGATGGTGCGACTGCGCCAATCACGGGTGCCGAGATATTCACGATCCGCGCAACAAACACGTCTACGCTTACCGCGTACGCGTGGACCAATGGCGCGTTGACGTTCAACGACACGCTTCCAGCTGGTGACTACGCTTTGGTGGGTGCGCGTGCAAGCTCGGCTGGCCTGATCGCGTTCCGGTTTGTTTTCTCACAATATGCATGGCGTCCCGGCGCAATCGGCATGGACACTACTGGTGAAGTGGGTGCGCCAATCTTCCGGTTTGGCAAGCTCGGAGAGTGGGGACAGTTTTCCCACAACACACCCCCGACCGTGGATTTTTGTTCACTGTCCGCGGACACATCGCAGACCGTGGACTTGGACCTGATCCTGCTTTCTGGCAGGTTGTCGGGACCAGGGCGTAGCTAAATGGGAAGCGTCTACATCAGACCTACTGATGTTGTACGCGGGGACCAGACAACGGCCGGGCGGTTTGCAATCGCCCGGTACGGTGGTCCCACCACCGTTGTTGTCACCACGCGCACGCTCGGGACCACGGTTTCACATGTCATCCGCAACAACCCCCGCAGGGTGGCCTACCGTATCTTCAACCGTAGCGTCAACAATGTGGACCTAAGCTTCACATCCGATGTGACGGTTGGTACCGGCATCCCGTTGACCGCATCTACCGGCGTAGCTGAAGCCGACGTGGAGATTGAAGGGGAACTGGTGATAGCGGAAGTCCACGGGATCAGCACGGCGGCATCTACCAGTGTCCTGGTGATCGAAGTGATACGCGTATGAGAGTTTCTAGCTATGCGGTTGCGCGTCCAAACTATTATGATCGCAATGCGACGTCCGTTCGTAACCGATACAACGCCGCTGTAGCACCGGCGGGCTTCACAACACGGTGGAGTGCAACCGTAGCGGCCGGGAAGAAAGCCTACGTTGACCAGGCAGTTGCATGGATCAACACTACGTCGCTTCCTACCGTCGCAAACTACGCGCGTGGATATATCGAGACTACCGATGGCACTACATCCGTAATTGTGTGTGTCGCGCAGATGTTTACGAGCTTGACGGTATCTACGTCAAACGTGGATAAGGCAACAACCAGTATCACGTTGTATTCCGGGTTCGTCATTCAATCGTTGACCGCAGACGGATCAACGGGCGGTACCATTCAATACCTGCTTGACGCGCAATATACGCAGTTCGATAACTAAGGGATATCTATCATGCTGGTACGATGCGCCACGATTGGCAGTGGTACGGCAACTGATCCGTACCGCCCTGATCTTCCCACCTATACGAATATCACAAGCGACGAAACCACGGGACGTGCGTTCGTTGACGTGCCAAGCATTGACGTACCGTCCGATGTCGCAGCGTTCGTCACTGCCAACCCGGTTGCGGACCTGGTATCCCCACTGCCAAATCCGTTCCCCGCGAGCTTGGCGCGTTCATGGCAGGACCACTTGGCACGCCGGTATGACTTGGGTACCGCCAAGTGGAAGCCCGTGGTGGCGTAGCGATGGAACTGGACCAGCTGGTCATCGCTGAAGGTAGCGAGTGGGAAACCATCGTCTACGATGTGCGCCACTTGCAAAACTGGTCCGAACCATCGGGACCGAACCGGGACGGACCACCCAAGGGGATATATTGGCACCACTCGGTTTCCCGCTGTCCGGCGGGCTCGGATGCCGTCGGACAGTACGCGTGGTTGGTCGCACACATCCATAGTGGCACCTACGGATGGCCATATAACTTTCTGGTCTTTCCGGGGGAAAACCGCATCTTCTACGTCAACGATGTGGACACCTGCCGTCCCCACACCTACGGTCATAACTCGGACGTAGCAGTGTGTGCCATCGGGAACTACGAGACCGACGAACCGGACGGCATCCTACCCGGCGTCATGTGGCACCTGTCCCACGGGTTGCAAGTCATGTGGGGATGCGCGATCCCCGTTCGCGGACATCGGGACGTCTACGCAACCGCATGTCCCGGAAAGCACCTGTACGCCGCTTTGAAACAGTTGGGTGATGGTTGACCAGGACACAACGGGGATCGTTCGCATCCGTAGACGCCCGGATGACGACATTGGGGGACCATCCGTCCCGCCACTTCCGGTATCACCCCCTGAACCCACACCACCCGCACCCGAACCAATCGGACCACCTGCACCACCCGAGTTCATCGGACCACCCGCACCCGCACCCGAGATTGGTCCACCTGCTGCACCTGAACCTTCCCCCCAACAACCGAGCGGACCGACGCTAGACTGGTGGCAAAGCTTGCCGATTGAAACACGCAACCAGCTGGAAGCCGAGATTGACGAACTGAAGGGGATCATTAGCAACCTGCAGCGGTTGGTTGCGGATGGTGGTGGTGGTGGTCAGGGACCGCAGGGTGAAACAGGACCGCAGGGTGAACCGGGTTCCCCTGGTGAAGCTGGACCGCAGGGACCAAAGGGTGATACCGGATCAACGGGTCCAGCTGGACCGCCGGGTGCAACCGGACGTGATGGTTCCCTGTTTACCGGGACATCCGAGTACGCTGCACTGCTCGCGACTGATCGCACGCTACGAACGCTTGCGGATGCCGTAGGTGCCAACGCAACCAGCGCAGCAGGGATCGCGGAACGTGCGCGTCTGGACATCCTGCGATTGCAACGCATCGTGGAAGGGATCAGCGCAAACCCGAACCTGGTCCCGGTTCCCCCTTCCGCATCCGAGCTTGCGGACAGCATCGCGCAGTACCTAAGGCAGAACCCGCCGGTGAAAGGGAACGATGGCAGTACGGGTGCTGCGGGACCACCCGGACCAGCTGGACCCGCGGGACCGTCGCTACCGATTGAACAGGTGAATACTGCGATACGTGCGTATCTTCAAACCATCACCCTTCCCGCTGGACCTATCGGACCCGTGGGACCAGGGGGAAGCCAAGGACCAGCAGGACCCGCGGGACCGGGTGCGAGCGTGGAAGACATCACCCAAGTGCTTATGGATGCGCTCGGACCCGCGCTGCAACTGATTGACAACCCAACCGACGCAATATGGGACATCATCCTGCAAGCGACCCGTGAACGGTTGTCGCAGCTGTTTACCGCGCAGCTGGAAGCACTATGAGTAAGAAACTGAAGCTGCCACCCACTGAACCCCCACCAGGGGGATTGTTCACGGGGTTTCTTGGCAAGCTCGGGGAAGTGCTGTCCTACGTCATACAGCTACCGATACGGGCAGCGTTTGCCGGGTTGAACGCGCTGGTGGTTGACAACCTGGACGCGGACACCCGCATCCCCGAGCAGGTGAAACGGCAACTGCGGGAAACCCCCGCGTTCCGGGACTTCCCGGCCATCCTGCCGTTCGTCAACATCGGGGGGACCATTGCCGGCATCCTTCCGCTGTTTGGCGCGATGGGAACCAGTTTCTACAACGACGCCATCCGAACCCTGTACAGCATTTATCGTCCTGCCGAATTGTCCGCTGCTGAAGCTGCGGCCGCAGTGGTCGGGGGACAGATAACGTCTGAGAAGGGGTTCGCATACGCGGCCCGTGCGGGTGTGCCCGATGCGGACTTCCGGGTGATGCTGGACACATCCGGGACCACGCTTGCACCCGGACAGCTGCTGGACCTATTGAACCGTCGCGAGATTGAACAAACGGACGTTGAACGGTTCCTGCGGGAAAGCAGTCTCAAGGATAAGTTCATACCGCTGCTGCTGAAGCTGCGGTTCAACCTGCTTGGCGCATCCGATTACATCCGGTTTGCCGTCCGGGACGTGTTCGAACCGGACAAGCGTTCCAAGTTCACGTTGGACCAGGACTATCCCGAGATACTTTCGGACAAGCTGTCCCGCATTGGGTACTCGGAAACCGACGCACGGGATAGTTGGGCCGCACATTGGGAACTTCCTAGCCCCACTCAGGTCTACGAGATGCTCCACCGGGGCAAACTCCCGGCCGGGGTGACCGTAGATGATTATCTGAAGAGTGCCGACTATGCACCAATCTGGCGGCAGTCACTGGTGGACATCTCCTACAACCCCATCACCCGGACCGACGCCAAACGGATGTACAAGCTGCGGGGGGACTTTGACGCGCTGGTACAGAACTTCCGCAACAATGGCTACAACGAACAGGACGCCAAGGACTTGGCAGAGTTCACCCGTGAAGATGTCAGCTTGGAAACCCGGCAGGAACGGGAACTGCTCGTAGGTCCGGTAAAGACCGCTGCGCTCGCGATGTACAAAGCCCGGCGCATATCGGAAGATCAGCTGCGCACGGTACTGGCAAACCTGAAGTATCCCAAGGAAACCGTGGACCGCTTTATAGCGGACATAGAGTTCGTTCGGGAAGCGGACCATCGGGAAGACATTGCTGCTGCGCTGAAGTCCGCATACGTGAAAGCGTTGCGCACTCGGGATGACACTATCATCCTGCTACAGCAGGGGGGTTGGGACGGGGAAGCACTGGAAAGCTTGCTGGAAACGTGGGACTTGCTACGGGCGGTAACCGAACTGCAACCGCATCAGGAAGCCACGCGTGACCTGACCAAAGCCGAGATAGTCAGCGCATACGCCGAGCGGGTGATTGCACCCGAAAGCGCATCATCGCAGTTGTTGGCACTTGGGTACGATCAGTCCGAGACGGACATCCTGCTGACCATGGCAGACCTGAAAGCGGGGAAAGCCGAGCTAGATCAGGAAGTGGAAAATATCCACCTGAACTACCTGCGCAGTGCAGTTGATCCGGGGACCGCATCGGTCCAGCTGGACCAGCTTGGGGTGAACGTCACCCGGAAGACCAACCTGCTACTAAAGTGGGAACGGGAACGCGCCAAGGTTATCCCGGACTTCACCATCGCGCAGCTGGAAGGGATGGTGAAGTCGAAAGCCATGCCGGAAGACATTGCGCAGCGTTATCTTGCGGATCAGGGATATACGTCCGAGCAGCAGACGTTCCTATTATCATGGTGGCTAGGGAAGCGCGTATCTGCCGAGATACAAGCGGCCGCACGCGAACGATAGGGATCAGATACCGATGTCCAGCTATGAACGCACCCTACTTGCCAAGCTGGTCCAAGCGACCACCAAAGCGATTGAAGTCCCCCAAGGGACCGTTCCCGTACCGATAGATACCGCGGAAGCGATGGAAGCTGAAGCTCGCCGATTGAACGCGCTACGGAACCCACCACGTGGGAGATAGCGATCATGCGATGGAACGTCCCACGCTTACCGAGTGGGTTGCGGCAGGGTTGGCTACGATGGCAGTTGCTGCGATTGTGTGGCTAGCAATCGTGGATGCTGATCCTGCGGGAAGGACCGCATTGACGGGGTTGGCAGGTGCTGCGAGCAGTTACTTCCTTACCCCCAAGCTGCGGCAAGCGAACGGGAACGGGAACGGGAAACCCCCAACCCCACCCGCGCCATGATGGCGTGATACCATGCCGTCGCTATGGTCACACCACTAACAGTTGCTGCTGCACTAAACCCCCTGTACCAGTTTGAACGGGTGCTTTCCGGGGTTCAACTACTGGTTGGACAGGGGAACAGCATCCGCCAAGTCGCCCGGTTCCTGAACCTTCCCGAGGGGACGGTACGCCGGACCATCATCAACCAGGAACGCGCACCATCCCAAGCCACGATTGACCGCGCCTATGAAGCACTGCGCGACAAAGGGACGCTGATCGTTGACCGGCGCGGGGATACGCTGTCCCTGATCCCAATCGCACCCGGACCCGCTGCGCTGGAAAACATGCAGAACTTGCTTCCCGGAAAGGAAGTACGGGTGGTTATCGCCTTGCCGGAAGGGGACGCCGAGTGGGAACGGTACACACGGGGACATAAGACCGTCGGGAAGTTCAACATCCCTTTCGATAGCACCATTGGGGATGTCGTTGCAAACGCCGGTATTGATCCGAACGGGATCGCCAAGGTTATCCACTACTCGGGATAGGACCAACCGTCATGGACACTCGGAAAGAGTGGAAGCGGTTGGTACTTTCCATGAACCGGGTTCCCGAGCATCGGGACGCTTGGCATTGGCTACTGGACCGCGAGCATATCTACCCAACGGATCAGAACGTCGCACCGTGGAAGATGGGGAAACGAAAGGACCAACCCCGCCCGATTGCTATGGTCGGGTTCGGCGTGGGGTTGGTCCGCAGGGATGGTATCACGCGTCCCACCTGGTACGCGATCAAAGACCGGGACCGCTTCACCTGCTCGGCAACCGATGAAACGCCGGAAGCTGCGGGGTTACTTGCGTCCGAGCTATTCACCCCCAAGCGTTCCCGAACGATCTACCTGGTCCCGGAAGGGGGAACACACTTCCTGCATGGCGTCCTACGCTGGTACGTCCCCCATTGGATCGCAGCAGGGTTCAGGGTGCAACCCGTGGTGTCACGTTCCATCCTGATAGTCCTACGGGTGACGAAAGGACGGAACGCGTGGACGTTTGCGGACTGGACCGTAGCCACCAGTTCCCCCGCGCCATCGTTTGGTGCGGACCATCCCATAACGGATGATGGACAAACCGCCATCCACGGCGAGCTTGCGCGATGCTTGCATCTGGTTACCGAGCTTGCCAGTTGGGTACGGGAAGTGTTTGGCGTGGAACTGCGACCAACGGTTGGGGGAACCGCACTGGCAGCAGCGGGAAGGTTCCTGCCACCAGCTGAGAAACTGTTCCGTCCCCATCCGCTGCTGCTCGCGATGTGCCGGGAAGGTGGCGCGTACCGTGGTGGATACGTCTACGGACAGCGGTACCGGGGTCCGGGATACAAAGCGGATGTACGCCGGTTGTATACCGCGATGATTGCGGAAGACCTACCGGCGTGCTGGTCCTTTGGTCTTGGCTATGACGCAACGTCCGAGCTTCCCGGTATCTTCCTTTGCACCGTTTCGGGTGAACCCCGCATGCCGTTGTACTTGGCAGTGTGGGAAGGACCGGGAACCGGGTTCCGCAAGCAGCATTGGTACGGTGGAACGGGGATCGCGATCATCCCGAGTACCGAGTACGCCGGGATGCGAGCGATGGGGGTTGACGTACAACCCGGTTGTGGCTATGTCGCATCGCGTCCGTTCACGCTGTCCGGGTTTGTTGACCACCTGCAGCAGCTAATCCGGGAAGCTGGACCAGCATCGGTTCAGGGTGAATACGCCAAGCTGCTCGGGAACTCGGTTTCCGGGAAGTGGGGGGTTTCCCCGCACCTGGACAGTCTCGTATGGTCTTCCGAGCGTCCGGGGGACGATGCGGACCCGGCGTTCACCCTTGGCGGGGACCGCTTGGACGGGTTGTGGCACGTGAAGTCCACCAGGTATCTCGGATCGCAGCAGGTGGGACTTGCCGCTTGGGTGACTGCGCGTGCGCGTTCGGTCCTGTACTCCGAGCTAGCGCGTGCAATGGATGCCGGTAGGACCGTGGTGCATGCGCATACGGATGGATACATTGCGACTGGTCCCGCACCCGAGTGGTTGCCGGGTGATACGGACACCATCGGCGCATGGCGTCTGGTGGATACGGACAACGACGTCATGACGGTACGTGGTGGCATGTATGTGATTGGTCAGGACATAAAGACATCCGGCGCGTCGGGTGGGACGCGCCGGATGGTGGAAGTGGCTTTGGATGCGGGTGGTTACCTGATTGGTGGGGTTCGCTTGGCGGTACGTCGGGAACCGGCGTAGAACGCGAGCTTCACCAGCAGACGATGGCGTTTAATCGCGTCGTCTGCTTCCGCTCGGGTGTCATACGGTCCGTAAATCTGACCGTTGCAGTGTGCCCAATGGATGCCATTGGATGCTTCATAGATGGATAGGGGAACGCCATGATGGCGTTCCCCCCACACTCGCTTCACCCGGAACTCCCTACTTGAGACCAACGGACGCACCAATCGCAACCACTTCCGCCGAGATTGGCGGGGTAAGCTCGCGCAAGACCGTTTCGGGGGAACCAAGCAGGATGTTGACAACGCGCAGGATAGGCTTTGCAAACCCCGTGAACAGCATGTCACCGCTGGTTTCCGCGCCATCCTTGGTAGTGCGCAGGATCAAACGGAAACCGTCGGCGTTGTAGTTCTCGCTATGGAAGCGTTCCACCCGGTAGATGTTGATCGTGTGTCCCACCAGCTCGCTGATGGAACCGGCGCGCTCGTCGGGGATCAGTGTGGACAGCGGGATGGCTTGGGTAAGGGGTTGCGCGACAACGCGCTGGGGAAGGTTCGAATTGGTTACCACTAGTTTGACCTTTCAGGGTAGCGTTGGACGCGGTAGGTGTTCATCAGCCGAGCTGCAGCGTGTTCCACCTGGACTTGGTTACCGGGATTGAACCCGGACCACAGTCCAAGCCTTGCCAAGCTGCAGCTACGCGTACAGGTAGCGAACAATCCCTGCCTTTCATCGGGGATCGCGCCATCGCAGTTGGTACAGCGAGCGTGGTCAGCAGGTGGTGTGTATCGGTAGGACATGCTACGGGTTCCCTTCCGGGTGCGCTCGGTTGGTCCGGTTGTTATGTGCCTGGACACTGCTCGCGAGCCACTGGGACCACGCTCGCTGGACCTTCCACCCGGTTGCAGCTTCAACCCCCTTCCCAATGCATGGCAGACAAAGCCGATGGATGCGCAGGGTCCGCGGAAGGGTAGGACCATGCGGGACCAACATCAGCGCGGGTGCACCAATGCTTCCACATGTCGCGCACCCGGACCCCGGTTCCGCGGGTTCCCGTATGGCAGTCAACGCGTAGTTAGATGGCATCCCGTAGGTCCATCGGCAGCTTGCCGTCAATCGCTAACGCTTCCAACCGTAGCAGCGCATCCATCGCGTCCCCTTCCGTATCGAACGCGCGTTGGGATAGGACCAGCGGACCACCGTACGGACGTGGTTCCGGGGCAGCAACATGCCATATCAAGCTCGCGGTTGCGCGGTAGAACACGATGCTGCATTGCACCCGGGCAACCAGGACACGTTCCCCACTCTCGGGAAACCGCCAAAGGTTATGGACGATTGATCCCCCGTAACAACTATCACCGTACGGCAAGTGTTCCATCATGAACGTGGAACGGTCCGGACCGACGCATCCTATGTTGGTCATAGGTTGTCCCCCTCCAATTCGGGACGATGGCAGTATGGGGGACCGTCCGTCCGGATGTCAACCCGTTCGGGGAAGTTTGTGCAATGTGCCCGATGCAGTACGTAGGCGGGTGACGTTTGTGCAGTATGACTAGTGGAACGTGTTCTAGAACATGCCACATTGTGATTACGTCAAAAGAATTACTTTCTAATTCGTTAGTTGAATTCGAAAATTTGATTCCTTTTCCAATAGCAATTCCTTTTGCTTTTTCGCTAGGTTCAACTCCGATTGTATTCCAGCCATTTTGTTTTGCGGTTAACAAAAAGTCACCTGTTCCGGCTCCAATATCTAATAAATTGCCTTTTGTAAAACTGCAATTATTAATCAAATTTAATTTGTTTTTTAAAGCAATCCCTTTTACAAAATGATACGCTTTTTCAAATAAAGACCTCTTCGAATCAGTGTGAGAA
>ENA-OSIY01001958-OSIY01001958.1-marine-metagenome-genome-assembly--contig:-NODE-1958-length-10853-cov-4.446548_pt1 | contig 10853 bp, 22 predicted proteins | sample MGYA00237884_ERZ534233 | MGnify/ENA primary metagenome ERZ534233 (study PRJEB26412, sample SAMN06343840) | marine metagenome | isolation source: estuarine water | place: USA: Columbia River Estuary... | reverse complement strand
AGGTTTAGGTAAAGAAGGTAGAACGAGTGTTTTTCCTAAAGTAATTTATTTTGTGGAGAAGGGTACTAACCTTAACCCAGAAGACCCAAATTACGAGGAACTCAAGTTGGCACTTGAGTGTGCAACAAAACGAATGTACCCAGATATTGTGTTTGCACCAAATAACCGTAAGATGACTGGTGCAGAAGATGTTATAACACCGATGGGCTGTAGAAGTTTCGTTTCAAATTACGTAGAGAATGGTAGAGCCAAGTATAATGCAAGGTTCAACATGGGTGTTACTACCGTATCTATCCCTTATGCAGCACTCCTTGCAGAAGGTGATAAGGTTAGATTTTTTGAGGAACTAGACAAGTTGTGTGAGATTGCTTACACTGCTAATATGTTCCGTGTAGAACGGTTTAAGAAGACTAAGGCCAAACAAAATCCGATTTTATGGATGGAAGGAGCACTAGCTCGCCTGAAACCAGAAGATTCTATTGAGCCTTTAGTTTATGGTGGTAATGCAACTGTATCTCTTGGCTATATTGGTGTGGCAGAAGCACAGGAAATTTGTAAAGATACAACAAAGGATTTTGCGATTGAAATCATTAAGTTTTTGAAGATTAAAACAAATGAGTTTACAGAACGATCAAATATTGCATGGTCTCCATATGGGTCGCCTATGGAAAATGGATGTTATCGTTTGATGAGCCTGTTGAAGAAGGCATTTCCTAACTATGTATCAGAACGTGATTATCTAACAAATTCCTATCACTATCCAGTGTGGAACAAAGTAGATGCTTTGGATAAGCTTGACATTGAATCAGATTTTTATATACTATCAAATGGGGGAAATGTCAATAATATTGAAATTCCTAACATGAAAGATAATATTGAAGGGTATGTTGGTTTGGTCAGAGCAGCTTATGATAAGATCCAATACTTGATTGCAAATCAACCAATTGATCGGTGTTTTGAATGCGGTTTTGAAGGTGAATTTAAATCTGATGGTGAGGATGGTTTCTGCTGTCCAGATTGTGGTAATAACAACCCAAAAACCGCAAGTTGCATTGCTCGGGTATCTGGCTATATTTTTGATAAACTAGCCCGGCCAGCAAATCATGGGAAGTTCCAAGAAATTATACAAAGAGTAAAGCATTTATGAAATATCTATCCTATAATAAATGTGATGTTATTAATGGTGCAGGTGTTCGTTGTGTCTTGTGGTGTTCTGGATGCACTCATAAATGCCAAGGATGTTTCTCTAAGGAATCTTGGAAGTTCTGCAATGGACTTCCTTTTGACCAAGAAATGCAAGACAAGATTATCACAGACTTACAACATGATTATGTCTCTGGTATAACTTTAAGTGGTGGTGATTCTTATCACCCAAAGAATGCCGCTGATTTGGTTCCTTTTATTAAAAACATTAAGAGATCTCTGCCAAACAAAACAGTTTGGGGGTACACAGGTTATCTTTTTGAAGACATGCTTGACAACACAACCCAATATGAGTTATTATCTCTCACAGATGTTCTTATTGATGGGCCTTTTGTTCAAGAGCAGTACGAAGCTGGTTTATTGTTCAGGGGGTCTAAAAATCAAAGAATCATTGACGTGAAGAAATCGCTTGACAAAGGTTGTGTGATTCTGTATAATGACGGACAATACAAATAATCAAGGAGAATCAAATGCAGACAGTATCTAAACAAAGTAAAGCAGCTATTGTGGATATCTCGAAATTCACAGCAGATTTTAATAACCCACTTGTCAAAGCTTTCAAACAACGTGGGGCAGTTTTTGGCTTTACTGCATATTTTATTGTTAGTGATTACCTAAACCTAACACAAACAAGGATTAATGATGTTGATCTGCTTGTTGATGATAACGGTAAAACTTACAAAGTTTGCACAACAAAAGATATTGGCCCTGCTTATACAAAAGGAATTGGACGTTCCAAGAATGGAATTGATATTAAGACACATATTGTAAATCAATCTGATTATTTAGTCATTCTTGAACCACCTGTTAATAATATCTGCAATTTGACAGTATTCAAGACCACTGATGTTGTTTTGGATAACAAAGGTATATTGCAGTAAGGAGGTTAGTATATCTAAGAAGAATAAACTAGATCAGTATTACACTAAAACTGAAATTGCTATATATTTCTCAAAATTGATTAAGGACAGGTATGAAGATGATTCTTTTATAGAGCCTTCTGCTGGGACTGGAAGTTTTTCAAAGTGTTTTGAAGATATTATAAGCTTCGATTTAGATCCAAAATTTGAAGGGTGTATAAAACAAGATTTTCTTGCCGTAGAGGATATACCAGAAGGTTGTGTCTTTGTAGGAAATCCGCCTTTTGGTTTTTGCAGCAGGTTGGCGATAGCTTTCATAAATAAATGTTGTGAATTGAAAGCTAAAGCTATTTGTTTTATTTTACCTAAAACATTTAAGAAAGTTCTGTTTCAAAACAATATTAATAGAAATTATAAACTTGTCTATCAAGAAGATCTACCAAGAAACTCCTTTATACTGGGCAACACAGAATATGACGTTCCTTGTGTTTTTCAGATTTGGGAACACTCTGCTGAACAAAGAGATAGTTTAGATATAGATATATCTGTGTATTTTGATGAAGTAAACAAAACAAATGCTACACATGCAATTAGACGTGTTGGTGGACAAGCTGGAAAGATACTAAAAGGGCTTGACCACTCTGAATCAACCACGTATTTTGTCAGGATGGCAGAAGATATTGCTGAAAAAGTAACAGAGTTGTATCCATTGATAAAAGAAGAAGCTTCTCATACTGCGGGTGTTAGAAGCATAACATTAAAAGAAATAGCACATATTTTAAACAACAGCAACAAAATAAAGAAGAAGTTTCACAATACCTAACCCAAAGTGGTTTGTTTGATGAATTTCAAGAACAACTACAACAACTAAATCAATAAGGAGAATAAATAATATGCCTAAAATTATGAATGGTCGACAAAAGCGTAAGATTATGAAGCGTGAAATGGCACTAGCTATGCGTGAAAACTGCAAGAAGACAAAACGCAAGCACAAGAATATGTTGGAAGAGGATCTAATCAATATGATTACTCAATCTGAAATGTAAGGAATAATTATGACTAAAGGTGAATTACGAGACTTATTTAAAAGGAAATCTCTTGTTGATGAAGACGTTTCTGTTCTTGAAGATAATTCTTGGGCTGAAGAATACCTAAATCGTATGTTTGAACGTGTTTATACCGAACTAACCGAAGATGAACTTCTCAAGCTTTGCGATGCTATGTGTTTCCTTGATAAATATATAATTATAGGACAAGATGTGTTGTTTGAAATGACTCTTGAAGAAGCTGAAGCTAATGTTGATTCAGAATATGATTTTGAGAACGATCAGATCATCCCAAAGAATCGAACTTTAAATTAAGGGATAACTCATGGGAAAATTAAGTAAACGTGGTATTAATCTTCTTGTTAGTATTGAAACATTGCAAGTTTATCCTTATGATGACCAAACTGGGAAGAGGATTTATGAGTGGGTCCCAGGAGCCACTATTGGAGTAGGAAAACTTCTTTCAAAACAAGAGTTTGAGATTTATAAAGATGGCATTACTGAAGAACAAGCATATTCGCTATTTTATAAAGATTTAGCTCCTTTTGAAGATTGCGTTTCAAAGACTATCAAAACACAATTAACTCAAGAACAGTTTGATGCATGTGTTATCTTGGCGTATAATATTGGATGTGCTTCTTTTAAAGGGAGTAGTGTAGCTAAGATTCTAAACGGCATTAAAACTAAATATTCTTCTTTAGATGATGCTTGGTTGGCTTGGAATAAATCGCAAGGTAAGGTTATGAAAGGTTTAACTAATCGTCGTAAGGCAGAACTAAACATTTTCCATCGTGGAATCTACGAGAGGTGGTAATGAATGGCAAGAAAGAAGAAAGTTAAACCAGAACAAACTCAAGAGGCTTCTCAGGAAGCCTTGATTGAGAAGGAACTTGAATTAAAACAATCTGGAAAATATAAAACAACACTCAATGTTTATAAACAATTCATTGAACAATTTGATTTACCAGAGAATATTGAGTTGTTTGATTTCTGTTGGGAACAAACTAAACACTTAGATGACGGCCTTGATTCTTATTGTTGTTTGATGCTCTATAATCTTGTTAAGAATTATCAAGATGAGATTGAAGGATATAAGAGTTTCAAGGAAGATTTAGATAACTATAATAAGAGATTAGAAGAACTCGGATATGTTCTAGCTAAGGATAAGATTCTAATGAGTTTTTCATCAGAAGCTAATTGCAGTGCAACACCTGAACAAATGTTTATTGTTTCAAAAAGCTTAGATTTATGCCTTCCGTTTTAAGGAGAATTATAAATAATGACTAAACGAAGAAGTGGATATTCTGAGGAACATCTAGAAGATCTATATATTGAAATTGAACAACGGAGGGATAAACATAGTATGAAAGGTCGTAATAACACTCCAGTAACTCAAAAAGTAAAAAGTGATCTAGCAAGAGATACCACACCGCTCCGTGCATTAAACCAAAAACAAAAAGAATATATTAGTGCTATTGAAGATTATGCTGTAATTATTTGCACCGGTGTTTGGGGTTCCAGTAAGACTTATATTCCTTCTGTTATGGCTTGTGATTTGCTTCTTTCAAAGAGAATTGAGAAAATTGTTATTGCTCGACCAACAGAGGGTAAAGGTAAATCAGTTGGTTTCTATAAAGGCACTAAAGATGAAAAGCTAGGCGGTTGGTGTGCTCCTGTATTGGATACCTTTAAAAAGCGCCTAGGTATTGGCAATCTTGAAGCTTTCCTTGATAATGGTAGAATTGAGCTACTGTCATTAGAACAAGTTAAAGGTCGGTCATGGGACAATACTTTCGTCCTTATTGATGAAGCAGAAGATCTTGAACCAGCAGTAGCAAAAAGTTTAGTCGGTCGCCAAGGAACCAATTCAAAAACTGTTATCACTGGTGATATTAATCAACAAGACTTAAAGAGTTATAGTGGTTTGCAGTGTTTGCTAGATGTGGCCGAGTACGGGGATGTGGATTTAAAGGTTATTGATTTTGATAATTGGGATTATTGTGTGCGGTCAGAAGAAGCAAAAGAGTGGGGTATTGCTTTTGAGCGATTTGAAAACGGACACGGGCGAATCAAGTAAATCTTGACAAATACCAAAAGCTGTTGTCTGTATAACAGCTTTTATTTACAATAAGTAATGTGTGTAATAATCTAATTAAATGAATAACTGAACTTGCACTATGTAAACTACTAGATGATATGGAATATTGTTTTTATAACAAGATTCCTTTTACTTGTAAGAAGGAGAGATAAATGCGGAAACAAAATAATAAACAATATTCTCAAACAGATTTAATCACAGGTCACACTCATGGGGTAATGGCAAGACCTTATGGTTTTGTATATGATATTTATATTGATGAAGAGCTTGTAGATCCTTCTGAATGGCGGGCTGAACTTCAAGCTATCCGTGAGGCTGGCCCAGAAGATGTTATTAATCTTCGTATCAACAGCCCCGGCGGTTCTGATCTTGTTATGGGAGCTTTCTGCAAAGCTATTGCTGAATCACCAGCACGTGTGGTAGGGCACATTGAACACATGTGTTGCTCTGCTGTTACTGTTATATTTCTTGCTTGCCATGAGTATGTAGTAAGTGATGATTGTGAGTTTATGATTCATACTGCAAGTATGCGATATGGTGGAAAACAAAATAACTTTCATCAATATTCAGAGTTTGTTAATAAAACCAATGAAAAATTAATGAAGAAATATTATGAAGGTTTCTTAACAGAAGAAGAAATTCAGCAAGCTCTTGAAGGTAAGGATTTCTGGTTTGATGCTCAAGAAGTTGTAGAACGTCTACAGAAGCGTGGTGAAGCTTTACAAGAATCTTGTGATTGTTTTAGTTATTCAAAAGCTAAAGATATGTCACACTCTGAATTGCTTGAATATCTATTTCCTGTGGAGTTTGAACAAGATTCAACAGAAGATTTAGATATTGTTGAGGAATCAGAAACATTGGAAGATAAACCAATTCCAGAAGGTTGGGTTTTTGATACAGAGTATACTTGCTTAGACTACAATGGCGTATCTGTTTTTGATGATGGTTTCATGGCTATCAATAGTGCTGATTTTGGTGTAGATTTTCTAAAATCACCAGATTCAGAATACCTTGAAGGCTACAAGAATCTTGCAAAAGAATTAGATATCACTTATCCTAAGAATTACTCAACCAAGAAGATTGCTCAATTGTGCCTAGAAAAGATTAAACCAGCACTTGACTTCTTCGATATTGAAGTGTAAGATATAAAACATAACTAGAGCCTGAGATTGTTCAGGCTCAACTAAAGTAAATTCAATGAGTGCATTTTAGTTGAGAGTAATATAAACATGAAGTAACCAAGTAAAAGGAGAGATATTATGCAAAACCTAGATTTTCCATTCAGTTATATCACAAAAGATGAGTTCGAGAAACTTAGTATGTCAGTTACCCGACCTAATGAGCTTCGAGCTGTAGTTGAATATTATTATAATAAAGAACGAGATTATGTTCAAGATAAATATGAAGGTTTCAGAAAGCGTTGGTTTGAAAGCAAAGAAACAAAAGAGCTTCGTAAGAAGATTGAAAAAGTAATGATTTATGATGCTTGTCGTGAATACTATGAATATGACTTGAGTATCAAAGAACTAATAGGTTTTGGTAACAATAAAAGTTATGAATATTTCTTTTGTTTGACTGACGAAGAAGTTGACGATATGGTTAAACACTACAAAGCTTATCAAGCAACAATTGCTGTGCGTAAGATTCGTGACTTTTATAATGCAGAGAAGAAAGATAATATTGTTTGTTTTGTTAATCATGAACAACGCCGTGAGTTTAATTGGCTACTCAAAAACCAAATGATGGTCAAAGAAATGCTCCGTGATTATGAAAAATCAGAAGCTTATAATAATTTTAAGAATTGAAAGAGAAGCTAAATGAATAGTGATTTAGAAATTGGAGATTATGTCATGCTTTCTCCAGAAACGCAGTGGGATACTAATCATGAACGAAACCCATTAGATTGTGAAGGGCTTGTTATGGATAATGGTATCACAGATGGTGCATGGATTGAGGTTCAGTGGAATAACGGAACATGGAACCGCTATAAAGTAACCGATTCTGATCTAATCAAACTAGAGGAAGAATGAAGAAACATATCAAAGCTTTGTTCTGCTCCAAGGATGGACTTGTTTCTGTTAGTAAATTTTGGACAAACATAGGGTCTTGTGCAGCTACTTATATTGTAATTAAGATGGCTAATTCAGGAACGTTAAGTGTTGAACTTTTTGCCATTTATTGCACTGCACTCATAGCTCCGAATTTAGCTCAGAAGATGAGTTATATATTTAAAGGACAGAACAACCAACAAAATTATGTTGACACACCACCAATGAGAGACTATACTCCTAACAATAACGTTGATAGACCAGAATAGGAGGACATATGGATACGCAACTTGATTTAGAGACATGGCAAAACGAGTTTAGGAAACTCTTTAGTGAACACTGCATTCAAGAACTAGGATACTATGATGATTCAATCATTAGTAATCTTATCCAAGAGAATCTGGATTGGTTTAACGATAGGTTTGTCTATAGTTGGTCAGAATTCACTCCAAGTGAAGCAGTAATGGAGTGCTTGTATGGCACCGAAGACGAAGAAACAGAAGATTAAAGAATATTCTCTTGCAAAAGAGATTGAAGATTCATTACCTTGTATGGTAATATGTAAGGAACTTAGTTCACATAAGTTTGTTAATCTTGAACTAGGAAAAGAGTATAGATGTGTTGACACCTACGAATATTGTGGTAAAATATATCTTGCAATAGAATTGGATTATCATGGAAAAATTAAAGAAGTTTATATTCATGAGTCCAGATTTGATAAAGTAAATTAACTAAGGAGAATCATAATGACTGAACAACAAGAACAAGTAAAGCAACAACCTCGTAATAGCCAAACCAAGAAACAATATACTGCTATGGTAAACATGAGTGAAACTCGTGCTATCGCTGTCGGTGTTAAGGCTTTCAACATTAAGCAAGCAGAACAGTATGCTCGTCAAAAATTTGAAGAGCTTGGACATCATATTGGTGAGCGGCAAATTAATGTTGCTCTAACTTCACAAGCACTAGAGCCTCAAGAATAAAAACATAAGGATGTTCAGTATGTTTGATTTAGATATTATGTTTGCAACAGCAAAGAAATATCTAAGAGCTTTAGTTCTTGCTCTATGGCTTTGGATTGTGATTATCTTTGTTCTTCCTGTCGATGTTGGTGTTTGTTACCTTGTAGTTGGTAAGAAACATGCAAAGAATCGCTTTAAGGAAAACTGGAAGGCAATTAAGAAATCTTTTGCTGATGTGAAGAAATCAATAACACAATAAAGCATTGACATGCGGTTTTGTATGAAGTATAATCTCACTATCAGTTTGGTAGTGAGATTTTTTATTTATTAGAAGGAGAAAGTTAAATGACAGACCTAGAAAAGTTTGTAGAACTTTATAAAAGTTTTGATATTAACTTAAAAGTTATTGAAAATGAAGACGATTTTGAGATTATACTTTCTGAGTGTGCGGTATTTGATGATCCTCATAATGAAATAACCTCTGTATCTCCTAAATTCGGAGGATATACAGGTTTCTTTTCTCAAGTTGTTTTTGATAAGAATGGTAAATTTGTTTGTCAAAAATTCTATGAGTAATTATTATGAAATTCTTCATTAAAATAGTTGACTGGTTTGCAGAAAAAGTGATATACTTCTCTACATGAAAGTAGCTATGGATCTTGTAGCCAAACTTAATTATGGTGAAGTTGTTTTGGATTAAATAGGAGATTAAATATGAAGAGAATTAGTGCTTATCAGTCAGATGATGGCCTTGTTCAAAAAGTGGTGGAATTACAGTCCAAGATTAATAAGCTAAAAGCTTTGATTGAATGTCTAAATCAAGAAATCGCGGGAGAAGATTGGTAATGAAATTTTATTATATGAGTGATTTGCACTACGATATTAACGGTCAAGCTATTTATGATTTAGAGAAACCTAAAGATGCTTCAGAGTCAACACTGTTACTTGCTGGTGATTTGTATTCAAAAGGACGTAGTGTAGAAGTAGCCGAACACTTTGCACATTTCTACAAATACGTTGTATGGGTTTGTGGTAATCATTGTTACTATTGGCTTGCTATACATGAAACACACAAGTTCCAATCTGACCTACCTAATGTTTTTTGGCTTGAGAATAAGACAATTGATATTGAAGGAATTAAAATCTTTGGTTGCACTCTTTGGCATCCATTGGATGTTGAATCTGATGTTTGGTGGAGATATTATATGAATGATCCACGCCTAATTCGTGGAGCTAATTGGTCTCGTTTGCGTTGGCAAGATATTAACTTGAAGCACGAAGAGTCCTTGTATGCTATTGCTAATTCCAACGCAGATATTCTTTTAACACACCACGGGTTGACAAACCTAAGTGTCTGTGATAAATTTAAAGGCAAGCTCACAAACAAATTCTATATCTCAGAACATCCTGAGTTGTTGCGCAAGTTTAAACATTATATTCATGGGCATGTTCATAATTCTGTTGAAGTTGAAGTAGAAGGTTGTCAGGTGCATTGCAATCCACATGGATACAATACAAAGTTAGTTGATAATAGTATTTTGATGGAAAATCCAACATTTAGTAGTCTAAAGTATTTTGAAATTAATAAGGAATAAATATGGACACATTTAAAGTAGAGGTAGAGACTAAAACTTATACAGAAGAAAGAACTTGGCAATTTGACTGTCATGGTATTAAACTTACTAATCGTATAAATACTTTAAAGGAACTACTTGACTTATGTGAAGAAAAAGAAGATACTATGATCTCGGCAACCCCGGATCTGGTTAAAACGTATAAACTGATTTGTGGATAGTACCTGCGTGAAAAGAAAACTGATTAAACTCAACAAAAAGAACTTGACACTCTTACTAAAGAGAGCGCGTAATCATGGCTTATACCTAAACGATTATATGTGTTTGAAACAAGGGATGTACGAATCTTGGCACATCTCAAGGTCTAATAAACCTAAATACCAACACAAGTATGAGTTTATAGAGTGTCAGATACTTGATATGGAAGAATTTAAAGGTATCAAGATTATCCATAAAAGAACAAACAAAGTGGTTGGTTATTCTATAAAATGAGAAATGACAATCAAAAACGGCGATATACCAGCAATGCCTTTACCTATGGGGACAGAAACAGTTGCACGACTCCGGTTATCGCAAGCAATAAAACTAAAGATTAAATTAACACAAGGAGATTATTAAAATGAGTGCATTTCAAGAATGGTGCCAAGAGATTCTTCCCTATGTTCAAGCAGGAGCAGATGGTGAAGATGTTGAGTATAATTCATATGGGGAGAAATGGTATAGTCTCAAAGAAGCCGACCCAGATTGTTTATCCTTCGAAACAGGAGAAGAGTACCGAATCAAACCAAAGACAATTAAGGTCAATGGATTTGACGTTCCTGAACCAGTTCGTGCAGAACCTCGCATGTTTGCTAAATTATTCGTTGCTGCGCCTTCTGATGATAAAATGTATTCAACTCTGGATTGGGGTGACACATATCTTGATAGAGTAATTCTTTCTCGTGGTGTAGCCCACATCACAAAAGAAATGGTGGACGCTGCGGTTGCAACTTTTATTGGTGAGATCGATCAAGTTCCGCCCATATTCTCCGCAATTCGCGTTGAAGGAAAACGATCGTATGA
>ENA-OSIY01001956-OSIY01001956.1-marine-metagenome-genome-assembly--contig:-NODE-1956-length-10857-cov-5.458905_pt1 | contig 10857 bp, 9 predicted proteins | sample MGYA00237884_ERZ534233 | MGnify/ENA primary metagenome ERZ534233 (study PRJEB26412, sample SAMN06343840) | marine metagenome | isolation source: estuarine water | place: USA: Columbia River Estuary... | reverse complement strand
CAGATGTGTATAAGAGACAGCTTGTTAACTGCATCAACGGCAGATTGTTGGGCTCTTTGATCTAGCGTTGTTTTAATAACAAGGCCACCAACAAGAAGTTGATCTTGGCTAAAACCTAACTTAGCTAACTCTTTAGTAACTGCTTCAATGATGTGACCTTTAGGTCCACTTAACTGTCCTGACGTTGAGCGTGGTGCAATAGTTGGGAATTTCATCTTTGCTGCGGCATCTTCATCTAACCAACCAGCATCAATCATTCCTTCTTTGACGTAGTCAAAGCGTGCTTGCAGGCGCTCAAGGTTTCCTTTTTTAAATGCTGGGTCATACAAGCCAGGCGAGCGCAGAATGGATGCAATGATCGCAGCTTGTGAGTTTGTTAATTGATCCACATTGCGATTGAAATATTGTTGGGAAGCGGTCATCACACCGTATGAACCACGACCAAAGTAAATAGTGTTTAAGTAACTTTCAAAGATTTGATCTTTGGAGAGTTGGTTTTCTAACTTGATTGCGATGACAAGTTCTTTAATCTTTCGCTGAATTGTTCGGCTAGGAGTTAAGAAGGCAGTCTTTGCATACTGTTGCGTGATGGTGGAACCACCTTGTAGCGCACCACCTCTTAAATTATTAACAACTGCACGCAGGATTCCTGTGACAGAAAATGCTTTGTTTGAGTAAAAGCCACGATCCTCTGCAGCTAATACCGCATAACGAACATTAAGCGGAATCTTTGCAAGTGGCACGATCTGGCGGTTTTGTGTTCCAACTCGACCGATCTCTTCGCCATTTGAATACTGAATGATTGTCGATTGGCTATTTACATATGCGTTGGCATCAGGGATATCAACGGTGAAATAGGCGAGTGCAAATAGAACTGAGCCGGCAATGAAACCAAAGCCGCCAAGAAAGACTGCGGCTCTAATCAGTAATTTACGGGCCATTTGCTAATGCTATCCCTTGGCGTAATCCTCATCCTCCAAGGTGCGAACCTTGCGCGGGGCTTTTCGTTCAACTCCATCACCTAACACGTATGAGGCACATAGGTGATTCCATGAACAATTCTTACAGACTTCAACGATGTACACAGTGAACTCACCGAACTCTCGTTCCATCATGATTAACTCTTTGGGAGTCTTAATGCGGCCTGAGTACTGACCTAACTGCTCGCCGAAGGTGTAGCGCAATTCAACGAGCTCTTCCTTTTTACATACTGGGCAGTTGCGAGCAACTTTGTCGCCATGCCACTTCGCAGCACGCATCAAATATGGGTCGGCGTCGCAGGCATCAACAACACCACGAAAGAGAGCCATCAAAGTGGCACGCTTATCGAGTGAATAATCGATGAACCCTCGTTGCGATTTCATTAGGGGGAAGAATAATCCCATTTTGAGGGTTACGCTCTTTCTTATGAGCTTTGTTGGGTTGATGCGCCACCCTCGACTTTCTCGACTCCTTGCCGTTCGATGGACCGGCCAAGCAACAGATGGCATCTTTCAAAGCGCACTTGCATCCTTTGTTTTATTTTCACCAGAGCGCCAAGCAAATGCATTAAGTGCTGCAATTGGTTTTGCAGTTGTGTTGTTGCCGTATTCACTCATTGGGCCTTTTGTTGGAACGATATTAGATCGCGTTTCTAGACAACGCGTGCTCTTTTTTTGTAATTTAGCACGTAGCGCAAACCTTTTCTTTGTTGCCTTGCTTGTCTATACCGGCACCACGGGTGTTGAACTAACAATTGTTGTATTAGTTGCATTTGGTATTAATAGATTTATTCTTGCCGCACTCTCTGCCGGTCTTCCATTATTAGTTGATACAAAATCTTTAATAACAGCAAATGCAATTGCTGTTACCGGAGGCTCAGTTTTAGTTGTTGTTGGTGGCGGTATTGGTGTTGGAGTGCGCGCACTAGTAGATGGTGCAGCAATTGCAGATCACGCTGATGCTTTACTTATTGTGCTTGCTGCAGCGGGATATTTCATTGCTGCACTCCTTACAGGTCGATTAAAGAAGAATGAAATTGGCCCACTCCAGAAAGAAAAGGAGTCGGCCTCTTTTCTCCAAGGATTTAGAGATATGAAAGAGGGCTTCCAATACCTACAGGAGCGTCTTGATGCATCTCGCGGAATTATTGCGACCGCTGTGCAGCGTGGTGGACTAACCGCTTTAACCTTGACCGCTCTGTTATTAGAGCGAAACACATTTAATGATCCATCTAAACCAGAAGCTGGCTTACAAGGCTTTGGTATTGCGTTAAGTATTGCTGGAATTGGTCTTTTCTTAGGCGCTTTTCTAGCCCCTTATGGTGTTGCGCGCTTTGGAAGACATCGTTGGATTAAATTTGCAATGATCGCTAGTGCTTGTTCACCACTTATTCTTGCAGCCATGCAAACTGAAATTGGATTGTCTGTCACCGCTTTTCTTACCGCGTTTTTCGGCCAGAATATTAAAGTTACAAATGATGCATTAGTGCAATCAAAAGTTGATGACTACCACCGTGGCCGAGTCTTTGCTGTTTATGATGTTGTTGTAAACGGCGCGATCGTTAGCGGTGGTTTGATTGCTGCGCTATTGCTTCCACCTTCAGGTTTATCTCGCATAGTGCCACTTGCGGTCTCAGCTGCTTACTTACTGATTGCTTTCATCGTTCTTAGACCAGCAAAGTTTTACGCTACCTACTAGCCCACCATGCAAGCAGCGCCTTTGTTGCAGCTTCCTCACCAATTGGACCTTCTTCTAAGCGAAGCTCAAGCAAGAAATCCATCGCTTGGCCAACTTCGCGTGAGGGTTTTAGGTTAAGCAGTTGCATAACTTGAGCACCATCTAGATCAGGTCGAATCTTCAACAACTCTTCTTGCTCCATCAACACAGCAATACGTGCTTCTAGTGAGTCATACGTTGCGGCAAGGCGGGCCGCCTTTGTCTTATTGCGGGTTGTGCAATCAGCGCGGGTTAATACATGTAGATGGGTGATGAAATCACCGGCATCTCGCACATATCTGCGCACAGCAGAATCAGTCCATTCGCCCTCACCATAACCGTGAAAACGAAGGTGCAATGTTGTTAATAGCTCCACCGCATCGATCGTGTCATTATCAAAGCGCAAGGCCTGTAAGCGTTTCTTAGCAAGACGAGCACCAACAACTTCGTGATGGTGGAATGAAACCCCACCCCCTTCAATAAAGGCGCGAGTTTTTGGTTTGCCTATGTCGTGCAATAAAGCAGCAAGCCTAATTACAAGGTTAGGACCATCTAATCGCTCTTCATGTTCAATCGCTTGTTCCAAAACAGTAATTGAATGCTCATAGACATCCTTATGGTGGTGATGCTCATCAACTTCAAGGCGCAATTTTGGTATTTCAGGCAACACTAAATCTGCAAGTCCTGTGTCAACCAAAATTGTTATTCCGGTACGGGGATTGTCTGACATCAACATTTTCGTAAATTCATCACGCACGCGTTCAGCAGAAATAATACTGATGCGATGTGCTAAATCTTTCATCGATTCAATTACTTCTGGTGCAACATCAAAACCTAATTGTGATGCAAAACGTGCAGCACGCATCATTCGTAAAGGGTCATCATTAAATGAATCACCGGGTTTGCCAGGTGTGCGCAAAACTTTGGCTGCTAAGTCTTGCAGACCATTAAATGGATCGATGAACTCTGGTTTCTCTCCAGTTAATTCAAGTGCCATTGAGTTAACAGTGAAATCACGACGTGATAAATCACCATCAATTGTTTGTCCGTACTCAACTTCTGGTTTGCGAGAATCAGGATCATAACTTTCAGTGCGATAGGTTGTTACTTCAACAGTTGTATCACCACGTTTTCCTGCAACTGTTCCAAAAGCAATTCCTGTATCCCAAATATTTTCCGCCCACTCTTGCAAAATCTTTTTTGTTTCTAATGGGTGCGCATTGGTTGTGAAATCTAAATCATTTCCAAGTCGTCCAAGGATTGCATCGCGCACAGGTCCGCCAACCAATGCCAAGGTAAACCCCTTGGCCTTAAAGGCTTGGGCTAAGGAGCTCGCTAGCGGTGCTCGTTCAACCAATGAACGGATCGCTAACTCTCCTGCGGCGCCTAATGCTGTGCTCACAATAAGTAAGGTTAAAGCACTACCCTTGCTCCATGATCCCGGCACCTGGTGCGGGCAGCGAAGGTACGAAGAAAAAGCGGAAGCGTAAGCGCTCCGGTAATCGCGGCCCACAACCACAGACACAAAACACTGCTCAGAAGAGCGCTCAACCGAAGCGTGCTGAGGTAAAACGGCCGTATGCAAAAAGAGTTGATGAGGTCAGTGCTGGCGGTTTAGTCGTTGATACAACCGGCACGATGGGTTTATTGATCGGTCGCTACGACCACAAAGATGCCAGCGGAAAACGAGTTTTGTGGTCTTTGCCTAAAGGACATATTGAAGAGGGCGAAACTCCAGAACAAGCAGCTATTCGTGAGGTTGCCGAAGAAACTGGAATTACCTCTTCTATTACAAAATCTTTAGGTGTGATTGATTTTTGGTTTATGGCTGGCGGAAAGCGAATTCACAAGACTGTTCATCACTTTATGTTTACAGAGGTCGGCGGGACATTGCTTGCTCAAGAGAGTGAAGTAGATGAGGTTTCTTGGTTCCCGCTCTCTGAAATTGTTGATCGTTTGGCATATCCGGATGAAAAGAAGCTAATTGCCAAAACTGCAGAGATATCTCAATGAAGAAATTAATTGCACTTCTTGTGATGCTTTTGGTGCTGCTTCCATTGTCACCTGCAAAAGCGGCAGGATCGATTGTGCGAATTACATCAATAGCCCATCAAACTTTTACCGGCGAATTTAGAAATGATGATTTAGCACAGGAGTTAACTCCGTCAGGTGCTCTTGGACAATTGGTATATACCCCACGGTCAAATAACAAAACCTGGGTTATAGATGCAGCGTTAATCGATGAAGTCATTGCAATGACTGGTGATTACACATTAGCAACTGATGCAACACCTGCTGGCAAAGATATTGCCGTTGCGTGGTTAAAGCAGCTTCGACAAATTACATACGGTCAACAAGTTGTTGCACTTGCATACGGAAATCCTGATGTCTCACTTGCTAGACGTTTAGCACCTAGTGAGTTAAAGAATTATTACGCATTTGGTAAATCGCAATTAGAACTAGCATTGGGTCGAACAGTACGAAGCGAACCAGATGGGGGTTGGAGCACAGGTAAATCAGGGCTTAGTTTCCCACTGCGAAAGGCCTATGGCGACAATCGCAAAGCGTTAACAAAACTTTCTAGGGTTGTAAATGATGCTGAATTAATCATTCTGCGAGCTCAGCTTTCAAAGTTACTTTCACCAAAGCTTGATAAAGATAGTCGAGATTTTTATTCTTACAGTGCCCGCACGGCAGTTGATGCAATGGTTCGAAAACTGCGTATAAATAGCGGTAAGTACCAGATCACAACAGCCAACGTTAAGTTGCCGGTAACTGTCATTAATGAGTTTGATGCTGATGTCACAATTAATATTTCTTTGCTTCCAATTAACTCACGTGTAGTCGTGGATAGTTTTGAGGCTGTAACAATCCCAGCGCAATCCAAAAGGCAGCTTGAAATGGTTGTGGATGTAATAGCACCTGGTCAGACAACGGTCACGGCACAGATCATCGATGATGAAGGTAATGAAATTGTCCCAGAGGCGACACTGACATTAAATTCAACTGTTATTGACTCGCGTGTTACCTGGTTTACCACTGGCGCCGCCATACTTCTTCTATTGGCAGGTGTGGCACAAAGCGTCCGTCGAGTGCGAAGGAGGGCCAAGTGAAATCTAACGAACTCTTCCGCGCTTCGGGAATCATGGCCCTTGGCACAATTATTTCTCGCATTACTGGTTTTGTTCGCGGAATTTTAATTGTTGCGGTCCTGGGAACAACACTTCTTGCAGATACTTATAACGTTGCAAACACAATGCCAAATATTTTGTATAACTTGCTCGTTGGCGGCGCACTAACTGCAATCTTTATTCCACAGTTAGTAAGATCTTTTGATCATGAAGATGGTGGCGATGATTTTGCATCACGGCTCATTACAACCATTTCACTTATTCTCCTTGTCCTTGTTTCACTCGGAATGTATTTTGCGCCAGCTCTAGTTCGCTTATATGCACCAGAGTTTTTCACAACAGGTTTTGAAACTGAGCAAGAGATCGCAATTGCCTTTACACGCTACTGCTTGCCACAAATCTTCTTCCTTGGTCTATTTACAATGCTGGGCCAAGTGGCCAATGCCCGTGGCTCCTTTGGCCCGCTTATGTGGGCACCGATTGCCAATAACCTCGTAGGAATCGCATTATTCGGAGGATTCTTAATCTTTTCTCCTGGCATTGATATCTCCAGCATTACCTCTAACCAGGTCGCTCTATTGGGCTGGGGCACAACCTTTAGTGTTGTTGTGCAGGCATTGGTTCTAGTGCCAGTCATTAGAAAACTTGGAATCTCAATTAAGCCAAAGCTTGGTGTCTCTGGTTTAGGTAAATCATTTAACTTAGCTGGTTGGACCTTGGTTTATGTCTTGATTTCACAGCTTGGATATTTAGTAACTGTAAATGTCGCAACAACGGCAGCAGTTCGAAGCGCACAGGAAAATGTTGCAACCGGTGTTGGCTACACACCATACACATATGCCTACTTTGTTATGTTGTTGCCATATTCCATCGTCACAATTTCAATTATTACCGCGATCTTGCCTCACATTTCAAAGCTGGCGTTAGATGGCAAGCGTGATGAAGTTAAGGCGCAATTAATTAGAGCCATTCGTTTAGTTGGTGTTATTACAGTTCCAAGCGCTGTTGCATTCTTATTGTTTGGTCCACTGATTACAGAGAGTATTTTCATTGGTATCCCCGCAGAGGATTCCAGATACATCGGTTATGTTTTATCTGCGCTTAGCTTTGGCTTGGTTGCATTTTCTATCAACCTGATTTTAATTAGAGGCTTTAACGCTTTTGAAGATACTAAAACACAAGTTATCTCGATTTTAGTAATCAATGTTTTCTCTGTTGCAATGTCTTACTTCTTCTTATACTTCTTGAAAACACAATGGATAACAGTCGGTTTAGGTGTCGCATTTTCTGCTAGTTATTTAATTGGATTATTTGTTACTTTAGGATTATTGAAAAAACATGTTGGAAAGCTCGCCATATCTGAGTTCTTTGGACAGCACCTACGTTTATTGATTGCATCACTACTTGCAATGGTTCCTCTATTTATTATGACCCAGTACATCTCATGGTTCTCGGCTGATTTAACTCGCGCTGCAAAAGCAGGTGAATTGCTAGTTGTGATGGTCGTCGCATTCTTTGCATACATCCTGGCGGCAAAGGCGCTTCACATTGAAGAGATTTCCATGATTCGCCACCTAGGTAGTTCAATTAGTCGGCGTTCAGCAAAAACAGAAGAAAACGAATAGATTTCAGGGCCTAGGGGGCATCGTGAGTGAAGTAAGAAATGTAGTAATTGTTGGATCTGGTCCTGCCGGATATACCGCTGCGATTTATGCAGCGCGTGCGCAGTTAGATCCAATTATCTACGAAGGTTCTGTCACAGCAGGTGGCGCACTCATGAACACAACAGAGGTTGAAAACTTTCCTGGATTCACAGATGGTGTGATGGGTCCAGATTTAATGGACAGCATGCGCAAGCAAGCTAAGCGTTTTGGTGCTGAGTTAATTACAGATGACATTGTTGAAATGGATTTATCTGGGGATATAAAGATTTTGAAGGATGGTTCAGGAAATACAGTTAAAGCAAAATCTGTAATTCTTGCAACGGGTAGTGCGTATCGTGAAATTGGTTTAGTTAACGAAAAGCGTTTATCTGGCCATGGTGTTTCATGGTGTGCTACCTGTGATGGTTTCTTCTTCCGCGGACAAACAATTGCTGTTGTTGGCGGCGGCGACTCTGCTGTTGAAGAAGCAACTTTCCTGACACGTTTTGCTGACAAGGTGGTTTTGATTCACCGTCGTGATTCATTACGTGCATCAAAGATTATGGCAGAGCGTGCAAAAGCTAATCCAAAGATTGAATTTTTATGGAACACAGAAGTAATTGATGTTCTTGGCGCCGACAAGGTTGAAGGATTAAAACTTCGAAACACTGTTGATGGCACAGAATCAGAACAGGCATTTACTGGTTTGTTTGTCGCGATCGGACATATTCCACGTAGTGAACTAATAACTGGACAAATCACATTAGACAGTGAGGGGTATGTGGTCTGTGAAGGTCGCTCAACTCGCACCAACCTCAAGGGCGTCTTTGCCTGCGGGGATTTGGTTGACCACACCTATCGCCAAGCAATCACAGCAGCTGGTTCAGGCTGTGCCGCAGCACTTGATGCAGAAAAATTCTTGGCCCACTAGTAATCTTTAACTAACACACGAATAAGGAGCAATACGATGGCAACAAGCAAGGTAACGACAGCATCATTTGATGCAGATGTTCTAAAGAGCAGCACCCCTGTTTTGGTTGATTTTTGGGCTGAATGGTGTGGTCCGTGCCGTGCGGTTGGGCCAATTCTTGAGGAGATCTCAGATGAGCATGGCGCAAAGCTAAAGATCGTAAAGCTCAACACTGATGAAGAGTCTGCAATTGCGATGAAGTATGGAATTACATCAATTCCATCTATGTATGTATTTGTTAACGGTGAAGTTGTGAAGCAGATTGTTGGCGCAAAGCCAAAGCCAGCTCTACTAAAGGAACTAGAAAGCTTCCTCGTATAAATCCATGTCAGATTTAACCGAGTCGGAGATCCGCTCATTTCAACAAGCCCGTGGCCTTGATGTCACGGGTTTTGTTGATGCGGTCACTGCACGCGCGTTAGAAGAATCGCAATGGAAACTTGGTGATCGTTCTTTATATCTTCACAATCTAGATTTGATGCGCGGAGATGATGTCGCGGCTTTGCAAGCTCGTTTAACTGAGATGGGTTTTGATTGTGGGCGGGTAGATGGCATCTATGGTCCGCGTACAGAGTTAGCAGTTAAAGAGTTTCAAAAATCTGTAGGTGCAACGGTTGATGGAAAATGTGGACCGGCAACAATTATTGCTTTGATTCGCTTAACTAAAATTGTTTCGGGTGGCGTTCCTTCTACTTTGCGACAAAATGCAACACAGCAAAGTCGTGGTCCGGCGTTAGCAAACAAGGTAATTGTTTTAAACCCAGATTCGGATAACCAAATTGCTTACGATGTTGCTTTGCGAACAGAAGGTCGCTTACTTGCTTTAGGTGCATCGGTATTTCTTACACGTGGTGTTTCAAATAATCCCTCTGAACATGAACGTATTGAATTTAGTAATAAGAGCAATGCAGATTTGATGATTTCGTTAAACCTTGATTCATATGGAAATGAAAATGCACATGGCGCGGCTACTTATTATTACGGCAGCGATACTCATGGAGTTCATTCAATTGTCGGCGAACGTTTTGCTTCATTAGTACAACGAGAAATTTGTGCGCGAACAGATTTAGCTAACTGTCGGATTCATGCAAAAACATGGGATTTGTTGCGACTTACAACTGCGCCAACAGTAAGAATTGATTTGGGGTACACCAGTAATCCAGGGGATATGTCCCGGTTATCTCGTCCAGATTTTCGCGATGTAATCGCCGAAGCCTTAGTGATTGCAATCCAACGGCTGTATTTAGCCGCAGAAGATGATGCAAAAACCGGAACATTGAGAATTTCAGATCTTCGTAAAGCTGGTATTCGCCGCTAAATAACGCTCAAGCCAACGCTTGGGTATGGGAGACTTACACCATGTCTGATATCACGCAACGCTTCTCTACGGGTGCTCCACAAAATCTTGAACAAAGATTTGCATCTCGAGCCGCGCACATGAAGCCAAGTGAGATTCGCTCACTGTTTGCGGTGGCATCTAGACCAGAGATTGTTTCCTTAGCTGGTGGAATGCCAAATCTTTCTGCATTACCAATGGGAATGATGGCCGATGTCGTCAGCAATTTGGTTCGTGATAACGGGCAAGAAGCTTTGCAGTACGGAAATGGTCAAGGACATCCAAAACTACGCGAACAGATTTGTGAAGTTATGGCGCTCGAAGGAATTCGCGCAAACCCTGATGATGTTTTGATTACAACTGGTTCACAACAAGCATTAGACCTTATTTCACGCATCTTTTTAGATCCACAAGATGTTGTTCTGTGTGAAGCGCCCTCATATGTTGGAGCTCTTGGAACTTTCCATCAATATGAAGCATCAGTTGTGCATGTTGAAACCGATGACAATGGTTTAGTTCCATCTGCTTTAGCAGAGGCGATTAAGAGCGTGCGTGCAGCGGGGCGAAAGATAAAATTCCTGTACACAATTCCGAATTACCAAAATCCAAGCGGCGTTTTGTTGCCAGCTACCCGACGCACTGAAATTTTGAAAATCTGTCGCGAAGCTGGCATTTTTGTTGTTGAAGACAATCCATACGGGCTGTTGGGTTTTGATAAGCCATCACCAAATGCGATGCGTGCTGAGGATTCTGAAAATGTGATCTATTTAGGATCATTTTCAAAGACAATCGCACCTGGTTTGCGTGTGGGCTGGACGTTGGTGCCACCATCACTGAAAGAGAAGTTGGTTATTGCCAGCGAATCTTCAATTTTGTGTCCATCTAACTTCACACAGCTAACAATCTCTAGTTATTTGGCGGATCAGCCATGGCGGGATCAAATTGCATCATTTTGCGATTTATATAAAACACGTCGTGATGCGATGTTGGAATCACTGGAAGAGTATTTCCTGTCTCTTATACACATCTCCGAGCCCACGAGACAGGCAGAAATCTCGTATGCCGTCTTCTGCTTGAAAA